>Ga0214472_10001867_pt1 | contig 22868 bp, 22 predicted proteins | sample RVTome_6_FD_207662 | JGI IMG/M metagenome (GOLD analysis project Ga0214472, IMG submission 207662) | Soil microbial communities from uranium-contaminated site in the Upper Colorado River Basin, Wyoming, United States - RVT140D175 | ecosystem: Environmental > Terrestrial > Soil > Contaminated >...
GATCAGCTCCAACGCTTGAAGACTAAGTCACATCGGGCGATCGACGCGTCGGGCAATCTCCGCATGCGGTCGTAGGGGGTGCGGGTCACCCGTGGGAGGGCGCCGCGTCACCGTCTACAGCCAGTTCTTCCGCCAGAAGTAGACGAGCATCGAGAGGCCGATACCGACCATGATGGCCCACGTGATCGGGTACGCCCAGGGCACCGCGAGCTCGGGCATGTGCTCGAAGTTCATTCCGTACACGCCGGCCACGAACGTCATGGGAATGAAGATCGACGCGATGATGGTGAGCACGCGCATGATCTCGTTCGTGCGCATCGAGACCATGGAGACGTGCGCGTCGAGCACCGAGGAGACCGCGTCGCGGAGGTGGTCGATCGCGTCCTGGTGTTGAGCCAGGTGGGCCTCGAGGTCGAGCAGGAAGGGCTGCGTCGTCTCGGTGATCAGCGATGGGCAATCCCCGGTCAGCAGCGCCATCTGCTCCTTCAGGGGACGCACCGCGCGCCGCACGACGAGGAGCTCGTGGCGCGTCCCCTGGGCGCGATAGGGAAGGTCGCGCCCCATGTCGTCGCTCCAGACCTCATCCTCGAGGTCCTCTATGCGCTCGCCGAGCTGGCTGAGGACGACCGCGTAGTGGTCCACGATCCCGTCGAGGAGTGCGTACCAGAGGTAGTCCGCCCCGCTAGATCGGACGCGTGCCGCGGGATCGCCGATGCGGCGCCGCACCTGCCCGAGCACGTCGCCGTGCGTCTCCTGGAACGAGACGACCCAGGTGGGTCCGAAGACGATGGTCACGTGCTCGGACTGGACCGTCCCGTCCTGGGCCAGCGTGAGCATCTTGAGCGAGGTGAAGACGTGGCTGCCGTACTCCGCCGCCGCCGGCCGACCGCCGACGCTCACGATGTCCTCGATGGCGAGCGGGTGGAGGTCGAACTTCTCGCCGATCGCCGTGACGAGCGCCGCGTCGTGGAGGCCGTCCACGTTCACCCACAGCACCTCGCGGCCGCCGGGCGGCGGTGGGGCGGGGATGTCGGCCGCCGTGAGCGCATCGCCGTGCTCCACGCCCTTCAGCCCGTAGCGGATCCAGTCGATCTCGACCTGCTCCACGCGCTGCTCACCGGTGAAGACGGCGTGGCCGGGCGCGAGCCCGACCTTCTTGGTGAAGATGCTGAAGCGCTTGGTCACGCGCGGGCTCCCACGCGGCGGGCGCGCACGGCCGGCGACCCGAACGGGCTCAGCTTGCGAGCCCCCTCAGCACGTCGGCCAGCCTGCTCATCCGCTCGGCGTCGCCGCCGAACGTGCCGGCGCGTATGGCCGCGACGTCAGCGTCGAGTCGGGCGGCGAGCTGCCGCAGCTCGGCCGCGGAGGCCTGACCGCGGTCCGCCCGCGCGAGCACTGTGTCCACTTCGTCGGCGCGGGCGTCCAGGATGCGGCGGGCCCGGACCATCTGATCGAGGTACGCACGCGCCACCGGCACGGCGTCCGGCCACTCGATTCTCTGCTGATGCTGGACGTTCACCTCGTCCACGGTCACCAACGTCGCGGCGTCGATCTCGGCTTGCGAGAGGTGCTCGCTCGGCACGAGGCGGAACACGTCTACGCCACGCTGGATGTCGGCGCCGTAGATATGCCCGTTGTACCAGTAGGTGGACCAATAGCCGCCCGTGACGAGCAGCTCGTCGCTCAGAGGACCGCGGTCGAAGAACGCGATCTCGATCGGGTTCGTGGGGTCCGTGAAGTCGATTACGGAGAGACCGCCCTGGTACCACCCCTGGACCATGATGTCGCGTCCCGGCACGGGGATGAGCGAGCCGTTGTGGGCGACGCAATTTTCGGTCTCCGTCTGCGGCACCGGGAGCTTGTAGTAGCCCGCAAGCTGGAGCTCGCCGTCCTCGAGGGTGAAGATCGCGTTCGCGCCCCACGTCGGGGGATCGCTCGCGCGGCAGCGTGGAGCTGTGCCGCCGCCCCACTCGTCTGTAAAGACGATCTTGGTCCCGTCGTTGTTGAAGGTGGCGGAGTGCCAGTACGCGAAGTTCGGGTCAGTGACTTCGGCGATGCGCTCGGGACGCGTGGGGTCGCTGATGTCGAGCAGGATCCCGTTGCCGGAGCAGGCTCCGGCGGCGAGGCCGATCTCCGGATATGCCGTGATGTCGTGACACCGGTTCGTCGCGCTCGTGCTCTGCGTCCCCGGCCCGTGGTCTCCGCCGGACCAGAGCCCCGCGAGGTCTCCCGTCTCTGGATCCGCAAAGATCCGCGGCATGCTCACGACCTCCGCGCGCTCGGGGGCCGCGACCGGAATGCGCACCACCTCGATGCGGAAAAGCGACGTGTTCGGGTCCTCCTCGGGCGCCGCGTCCGAGCACCCCGGGAGCTCCGCGGCGTCACGCACGCCTCCCGTCCCCTGGATGTACACATAGAGGTTATCGGGGTCGTCCGGGTCGGTCACGAGCGAGTGCGTGTGGGAGCCACGGCACGCCTGCACGGCCGCGACCTGCCGCGGGTTGCGTGCGTCGGAGACATCGAAGACCCGGATTCCCTGGAGCCGCTCGGCGCTGATCGAGTCGGCGACGCCCTCGAGCCCGCAGTCTAGGCGCCCGCGCGTCTCTTGCGCTGACATGACGAGGATGTCGCCGTAGACCGAGACGTCCCCCTGCCCACCGGGGCAGAGCACCGCCGCGACCGGCTCGAGCCCGCCCGGGTCCGAGATGTCGAAGACCTGGAATCCCTGATAGTTGCCCTGGAAGAGGAGGTCGTCGCGGAAGGCGAGGTCCGAGTTGAAGAAGCGGCGGTCGTCGGGCGTCGCCGGGTTGAAGAAGCCGACCGGGCGCGCGGCGCTCGCCAGGTGCTCGAGCCCACGGGTGGCGGACTCCGCGTCCATCCACCCGGGGCGGAGGCCGATGCGTGGGTCGTTCGGGTCCCACTCGAAGGCCGGCGGGAGCGGGCCGGCCGCGGTGTCGGCATCGGTCCGCGCGTCGACCTGCGCGGTGTCGGCCTGTGCCCAGAGCGGTGCGCTCGCGCCCACCAGGAGCGCGAGCGCGAGCGCCACGCAGCGGGGGCCGTGCGGCTGGTTTAGCCTCCTGGTCATCTCCGTCATCGCTCATCCCCCTTGAGTAGACGCCGCATGCGATCGATCTCCATTCTCTGATCCGCCTCGACCTCGCTGGCGAACTGGAAGATCTCCGACACCTGGCCCGCTCCGGAAGATCCGAACAGCTCCTCCACCATCGTGATCGCGCCCTCGTGATGCTGAATCATGAGCTCCAGGAAGAGGCGGTCGAAGCGCGACCCACGCGCGCCGCCCAACGCGCTCATCTGCTCCGGGGTGAGCATGCCCGGCATGAGACCGGTGGCGGGGCCGTTGCCGTGCGAGCCGCTGATCGCGTGCCCTCGGCCGCGGAGCCACTGCTCGATGAGCGCGATCTCGTCGCGCTGGGAGATCTGCATGCGGAGCGCCATCGCGCGAACCGCGGGGCCACTCGCCCGCTGGGCAACGAGCGCGGTCATCTCGAGCGCCTGAGCGTGGTGCGGGATCATGCGCTGCATGAAGCGCGTATCGGCCTCGGTCGCACTCGGCGCGCCGGCGAGCGCAACGTCCTCCGGCCTGACGACCCGGCTCGCGTCGCCCGGCGCGCCCGGCTGGATCAACGGCGGGCCGGCCGTGCCTGGCGCGATCGCCTCGTAGGCGATTCCGGCCATGACGCGCTCGACCGGCGCGCCACCGGAGGGTCGGAGCTGGTTCCAGGCGAAGACGATCATCTCCTCGGTCGGGTCGATCCAGAAGAACGTGCCCGCGATGCCGAGCCAACGGTACGAGCCCGCGTTCTCCCCCATCGAGACCGCGAAGCCGAGCCCGAAGCCCTGGTCGGCGCCCCCGATCCCGATGGGCACGAGCTCGTCGGGCAGGTGGTTGGACCGCATGAGTCGAACGGTCTCTGGCCTGAGCAGGCGCGCGCCATGGAGCTCCCCCTCATTCAGCAGCATCTGCGCGAAGCGGAGGTAGTCGCCCGCGGTGGACGTGAGGCCGCCCCCGCCCGAGAGCCACTGCGCGGGGCGTGTATGCTGTCCGTCGACCGGAGACTCGATCACCTGGAGCCCTCCCTCGCCGGGCCCGTAGACAGCGGTGAAGTCGTCGAGCTCGTTCACTGGAACCGAGAAGCCCGTGTCGTCCATTCCGAGCGGCTCGAAGATGCGCGTGCGGAAGAAGTCGTCGAGCGAACGGCCCGAGACGACCTCGACGACCCGGCCGAGCACGTCCACGCCCAGGCTGTAGTTCCAGCGCGTCCCCGGATCGAAGATGAGCGGGAGCGACGCGATCGCGCTCACGGTCGCCTCGAGATCGCCAGCCGAGCCCCAGACGCCCAGCCGGGCCTCGCGGTACAGCGAGTCGACCGGTGTGCGGCCGATGTCGCCGTAGCCGAGCCCGGAGGTGTGCGTGAGCAGGTGGCGGATCAGGATCGGGCTCGCGGGGGCCCGCAGGCGGCCGGCCTCCCAGACTTGCTGGCCGCGGAAGGCAGGAATGACGTCCGCCAGCGGCGTGTCGAGCGCGAGCCGCCCTTCCTCGACGAGCATCATGACCGCGACACTCGTGACGGGCTTCGTCATCGAGTAGATGCGGAAGATGTCGTCGCGCTCGAGCCGGTCTTCGCCGAGGACGCGCCACCCGTGAGCGTCCCAATGCACGACCGTGCCCCGTCGCGCCACCAGCGTCACGACGCCAGCCGTCCTCCCCGCGTCGATGAGTTCCTGCATCGCCGGAGCGATCCGGTCGAGCACCGCGCTCGAGAGGCCGACCTCCTCGGGCTGGCCGGTGGTGAGCGGATACGGGGCCTGGGCGCCGAGCGTGAGGGGCGCGAGGAGGGCCGCGAGGGCGAGCCAAGCCAGGGAGGCGTTGGGGAGCGGGCGGAAGGCGCGGAGGCGCACAAGACGCATGGGTCTCACTCCTTCGACGGGTTGGGGCGCACGCGACGCAAGTTACCCTGAACTTCGGCTGGGCGCGGGCGGGGCGCCATGGCCCGGCCGGGCGTGAGCCGCTTTTCCGACGGCGATCCGCACCTCGGGGTAGTGCGTCTCCTTCCCGCCCTCTAAGTTGGCGCGCCATGAAACTGAGCCCCTCTTCCCGGAACCGGTCTGCCGTCGCGGCCCTCGCGGCCGCCGTGCTTGGTGCTGCCTGCGCCCAGCCCGCCGACGACACCTCCCGGTACATTCCCCTTGGGGACGTGCAGCAGCTCATGGCATACGTCGTCGAGCCGGCGGCCGAGGTCTACTGGGACGCGGTCGGCATCATTGTCGACGCGGAGGGGGAGCATCAGATGGCCCCCACGACCGACGAGGAATGGCTCGCCGTGAGCAGCGCCGCGTACACGGTGGCGGAGGCGGGCAACCTCATGATGATGCCCGGTTACGCGCTCGACGATGGCGCGTGGCTCGAGATGTCGCGGGCGCTCATCGAGGTCGGGCGGCGGGCCGTCGAGGCCGCGGACGCCCGGAGTCTGGACGCCGTCTTCGACATGGGCGCCGAGGTCTACTACGTGTGCACGAACTGCCACGCGACGTACGCGGCCGAGACGCTGCGTCCCACCGACGCCCGGTCCAACTGATCCGTGATTCGCGGATTCCTGGAGTGGTTGGGTAACACGGAGTGGAGCGTTCGACTCGTCGAGTCGTTCTGGATCTGGCCGCTCATCGAGTCCACGCACGTGCTCACGATCGCTCTGTTCGCGGGCACGACCATCATGATGGACCTGCGCATCCTCGGCGTGAGCTTCCGCAGCCTGCGCGCCTCGGATTTCACGTCCCGCATGCTTCCGTGGACCCACGCCGGGTTCGTAATCCTCATCGTGACAGGGCTTCTGCTCTTCTATTCGTCACCCGTCCGCTACTACCACAACGTGTTCTTTCGCTTCAAGATGATCGTCTTCGCGCTGGCGGGGCTGAACGTCTTGTTCTTCCACTCCCGCGTCCACAAGCGCATCGACGCGTGGGACGAAGAGCCGCGACCCCCGCTGGCCGCCAAGGTGGCCGGAGCCGTGTCCATCACGGCGTGGGTGCTCGTCGTGATCTCCGGGCGGATGATCGCCTACAACTGGTTCGACTGCGACATCCAGCCCCAGCCCGACTGGGTCAACTGGGCGGCCGGCTGCGTGCTCGAAGCGGCCGAGTGAGGAGATAGGCTTGCTCCTCCCTTTCTTCGAGTGGGCCGAGGCCACCACGCCGGGCCGCATCGTGCGCGAGTCGCTCTGGCTCTTCCCCGTCCTCGAGGCCATCCACCTCGTCGGGCTCGCCCTCCTCGGCGGCGCGCTCCTGGTCGTCGATCTACGATTGCTCGGCGTCGGCCTCGAGGGCTCGACTATCGAGAAGATCAACCGCCACGCGCGGCCCTGGCTGCTGTTGGCCGTCGCGATTCTCCTCTCGACGGGCGTGCTCCTCTTCCTGTCCGAGGCGATCAAGTGCTACTACAACACGTCGTTCTGGGTGAAGATCACGACGCTACCGGTCGCGCTCGCTTTCACCTTCGCCGTGCGTGAGCGCTTCGCTCGGGGGGCGTTGTACACGTCGGCATACAGCCAGTGGGTCGGCTCCGCCGACGTCCTGCTCTGGTTCGTCGTCGCTGCGGGCGGCCGCTGGATCGGGTTCTCCTAGAATCCGGCTCAGCTCAGCACCGGCCCTGCTCCTGGCGCTGCTGCACGACGTCGGCGTCGTAGGGAGCGCCGGTCCCCGAGGAGCCCAGGAACATCTTGGCTCCGTCCGCGAACGTGATGTCGCGGCCGTTGGCCCGCTTCAGCGAGTGATCCTTGGTCTGGTAGCCGTCCACGATCACGACGGTGCCGATCGCGAGGCAGTCACGCCGGAGGCCGCGGCGAAGCAGAGTATTCGGCGTGCCGCCCTCGACGGCCCAAACTTCCTCGTCCGGGTCAGCTGGACGGACCGTCTCGCCTTCCTTCGTCATCTCGGTGATGGCGATGTGAATCCACGTATGTGGGTTCACCCACTCGAGTCGCGTCACGCGACCTTCCATACGGATCGGGGCGTCCCGATCGAACTCGGCGCCGAACGCATGGTGCGCCACCAGGGGAGCCGCAGCGGCGAGCGCTGCGAGGCCACCGACGAATAATGCGGTCGTCTTCTTCATTCTCGTATCCTGACCTCAGTCCTGCTGGTTCGGTTGGGCCGCGCGCTCTTCCGCCCGCGCCCCGCTCAGAACGTTCGCGAGAGCATAGTTCCCTTCATGGCAGGCATACTCGTACACCAGACCGTCGAGTTTATAGTACGGAATCTCTCCACCCCACGGTTCCGCGAAGGTCGTGGGATCGATCACCGTGAACTCGTAGTTGATCGTGTTCGCATCGGCCCGGGTGAAGCGCTCGATCACCTCGAGGTCGGACGTCGCCGGGATCCCCTGGAACCCCTGGGTGGGGTGGATGTTGGTCGTCTCGACGACGAGCGCGTCCCCCTCCCACCGGCCCCATGAGTCGCCGCCGTACGGGCGGACGTGCGGCGGCAGCGGGTTCGTCCGCTCGCCCAGCCTGATGACGCGAACGTCGTGCACCATCTCGGTCATGATCATGACGGCTTCCGGCGTCTGCACGATCGTGTAGTTGTTGTTGTAGAAGTAGTTCGGCGCCATGGGCGGGCCGAGGTTCGAGCCGAACGACATGATGCATCGCTCGGCCATCGGGCGGTTCTCCGGGTTGTCGTACTGGCCGAACCGGCGCATCGGAGCTCGCGCCGCGGCGATCCGCTCGCGCGCCTCCGGCAGGAGTTCGGGCATGCGCCCATTCGCCGGGCGCGTGATGAGCGAGCTGCGATACTCGCCGTTGTAGACGGCGACCCGGTCGCCCGCGTCGATCCAGAAGTAGTTGTAGCCCCCCACGCCGCCCGCCGCGCCGGTCGATCCGTCCCCGCCCACCGGGGGCGCGTCACGATCGGGGTCGCTCGGCGCGGCTTCCTCCTCGATCCGCGCGACGCGCGTGCCCTCGATCTCCCGCACCTCGTCGACGGAGAGGACGGGCTCCTGGCCGGCCGGCCGCTGGATGGGCGTGATCGTCGCGTTGCTCCAGTTGCCTTGGAGATCGGGGTGACCCCAGGCCGTGAGTGGAGCATCCCCACCCACGCCGTGCGGGCGCGGGTCCCCGGACCCGCGGGACTGTGCGCTGGCTGTCGTCGGCAGTGTGAGCCCCCCGGCCAGCAGCGCGACGCCAGCCGCGAACACCGCTCTCTGAACTCTTGTGCTCATTTTGCTTTCTCCCACTACCGGATGGGTTCCTTTCGTAGGTGCCCGTACAGCAACTCCTCGACGAACTCGACGCACTTGAACTGACCGAGACGCGCGTTCGGGTCGACGTGCTTGTAAAGCGGCATCCGGATCGTCCAGGGGCGGGTGAACGTCTCGGGGTCCTCGATGGTCGCCTCGTACATGATGTGGTACGGGCTCGTCATCGTGTAGCGCTCGGTGACCGTCATCTGCCAGCTGTGATGGTTCCCGGCGCGGTCGAACCAGGTCTGATCGTTGAAGCCGTTCGACTCCACGACGAAGGTGTCACCTTCCCAGCGACCCACGGATTGGCCCATCCAACTGTCGACCTGCGGTGGCCCCGGATCCTGCAGATAGATGTTGCGCACGGCGCCGGCGAACTCGTACGCGATGAAGAAGTGGCTATCGCTCTGGAAGATCTGGAACGGGAACGGCATGTACGTCGCGCGAGGCACGCCCGGGAGGTAGCACTTGATCGCCGGATCGCGCTCGAAGTAGCTCTCACGGTTCTCGTCGCGTCGCGCGCGAGCCTGGGGCGTATATGGGATCTCCCCGCCCTCCACCACGCCCCAGTGCCAGGGGACGGATCCCAGCGCGCCCAACGCGAGCGCGTCGTTGGCCGGCACGGGAACGACGGGCCCGGGCTGCATCTCGAGGGCCGGACGAGCGGCGTGCGGCTCGATGTCCCAGTGCGCGTTGCCCAGCGCCTGCCAGAGCCCGTTCATGTCGGGCTGGCCCGTAGGCGTCCTGGGGAGGTCCGCGCTCTGCCCGAGGACCAGTGCCGGCACGAGGGACAGGCCCAGGAGGGGGCCGAAGACCCGATGGGTTCCGGCGCGCGACATCTTGCGAACGGGGCTCCGCATCATGCGACCTTCCATGGTGGTGAGAAGTTACCCGGAACGGGGGAATGTGTGCCGTGGGAATCGATCTGGCCAGGTGACCCGCGACGGGGCGAAAACGCTGTGTCTTCAGCCGCCCCGGGTCGTCCAGATGAGCACGACTCCGCACGGATAGGTGCCGTCCGGATTCGTCAGATTTCGGTATTCGATGGGCGCGGCGAGCCCCTGGTGGACCTCCACTCCCTCGAGGTCGTCGGGGCGCACCTGGTTGATGTCCCAGTCCGGCATCGGCATGCCGTCCAGGTAGGCGCGCAGCCGGCACGGGCCCTGGCGGTCCCGGCCCATCTCGCGGCGCGTGACGACCTGCGCACCCAGCCGGGTCTGCTCGACGAACACGCCCGGCACCCGCCTGAAGACCTCCGAGACCCGCAGGAGGTCCATCGCCTGGACGTCGCGGCGCGTCAGGAGGTACCCCGCTCCGCTCCGCGCCCTCCGGAAGAACCCCGTGCGATCGAGGTAGGGCGAGCCGACCGTGACCTCGATGGGCTCGAGCTCGATCGGCTGCACGGAGAGCGTGGCATAGACCTCGACCGTGCGCCCGGCCTGGACGTCCAGGTCGGTCCGGCGCTCCTCGTACCCGAGGAGGTTGAGGCGCACCTCTGCTTCCCCCGGCGCCACGCCTCCGAAGCTGAAGCGCCCTTCGGGATTGGTGATCGTCCGCAGGGGGTTCGGGGCCAGCAGCGTCACCTCGACGTTGGCGAGCGGCGTGCCCGAGGCGGCGTCCGTGACCTGTCCGAACACGCTTCCCAGCGTCGGTGACTCGTCTGTGAGCTCCGGATACATCAGCAGGAGGAACTCGCCCTCCCATGGCACCGGCAGCTCGCCGGCGACCTCCTCGTAGCCGAAGCGTCGGACGACGATGCGGTGCGTGCCCCGGGGCAGTCGCCCGAGCTCGACCCGGCCCTCCAGGTCGGCGATCCTGCGCAACTCGAGGCCGGGCAGCTCGATGAGGGCGTTGGCGAGGGGCGCACCGTCCTCCGCGTCGGCGACACGGCCGACCCGCACGAAGGGGTCCTCCAGCAGCCGCCCGGGTGGGTCCTCGTTCACGAGGTCGAGGCGGACGCACGCGGCGGCCACCTCGCGCGCGCATGCGCGCTCGTACAGCTCCATCGCACGACCCACGTCTCTCACTCCGCCGGCGCCCGTTTCGTAGACCAGCCCCAGAACGCCACAGCTTCGCAGCTCTCCGAGCTCGCACGCGTCGGCGAGCATCGTTTGGGGATCCGGCATCTGCGCGCTCGCCGGCGCGCCGAGCGCGAGCAGAAGGACGACCGAGAGAAGAGTTCGGGCTACCATGCGACTACCCTCCCTACTGAAGTGCCCGACTCAACCTGCGGCACCTGCATGGCTGCCGGCAAGCCGTCCCCGGGGCGCTACCGACGCTGGCTCTCGCGAATGAAGCGGAGAACCACGACCTCCTCCTCACGGAGCCGGTCCTCGGACTTGGTACGCCGCCGCCGGCCACCGGCCGGCGCCACGCGGCCCCGCAGGTACTCGTTCAGGATGACCGGATGGATGTAGTAACGCCTGCACACCGCCCGCGTGTTGCCGAGTGCCTGGGCGACCTGGTCCACCGCGCGCACGATGTTGGCCTTCCTCTCCCGCTCGATCTCCGCGGGACCGATCTCCCGGAGGGCCGCGGCCGCCTGCATGGTGCCTGCCCAGGTACGGAAATCCTTCGCCGTGACGCCTGGGCCGGCGATCTCGCGCAGGTACTCGTTCACGTCGCCCGAGTCCACGTCGCGGCGCTCGCCTTCGTCGTCGACGTAGTGGAAGAGCTGCTGGCCCGGAATGGTCTGACAGCGCTGAATGATGCGCGCGAGCCGGCGGTCCTCGACCGAGACCGCGTGCTCCTTGCCGCTCTTGCCTTTGAAGAGGAACCTCACCTTCGCCCCACGCACCGCGGCGTGGCGTCCTTCGAGCGTGGTGAGCCCATAGCTCTCGTTGTCGCGCGCGTACTCGAGGTTGCCGACGCGGATCAAGGTGCGCTCGAGGAGCCAGACGACCGTCGCGAGGGCCTTCTCGCGCGGAAGGCCGCGCAGTCCGAGATGGGCCTCGACCGTGCTGCGCACCGACGGGAGCACGCGGCTGAAGTCCATCATGTGGTCGAACTTCGTCTCGTCGCGAATCGCCCGGTACTTGGGGTGATAGCGGTACTGCTTCCGGCCGCGCGCGTCCCGCGCGGTGACCTGCAGGTGGCCCGTCGCGCCGGGGCAAATCCACACGTCGATCCACGCGGGCGGAATGGCGAGCGAGCGAATGCGCTGGAGCGACCGCTCGCTGGTGATCCTCTGCCCATCCGTCCCGATGTAGATGAAACCGTCGTCCACGAGCTTCCGGCGGATCCCCTTCATGGAGTCCGAGACGTAGCGCAGCCCGGCCCGCTCGGCGGACTCGACGTACTCGGCGCGTGGGTCGGAGGCGGGATCGGTCATGCGGGCGGGCTGGGCTGCCCCGGGGAGGAGATTGGTCACGGAAGGGGGAACCCGAAGCCGCAAGATGTTCCTGGAAGGGAGCCCCCGCAACGCGGGGGAGCGGCGGACCAGCTTTTCCGGATCGAAGGAGCGAGGGGACACACCCTGGGGGGACCCCCGGGGCTCCGACTTTGGGGGGGAGGTGAGTCGGAAGCCCACGGGGCTGGCCAATTTAGAAGTCGCTTGGATTGCACCCGCGACCGAGCGGGCCGGTCTGCCCGACCGGCACCGGCGTCATCGATTCCCGCCGCCAGCTGGGGGCGCCGGAATCCCACCCGGCCTGCCCGTCCCCGGGCGAGCACCGCCCTCCGACTGCGGGCCCACAGGAATGGTCACGCCCGCCACGGGCACCCGGAAGCCCGCCCTGCCGGACGCGAAGCCGAGCCCCGCGTTGGCGGGAGGACCGCCCAGGCCCATGCTGGCGCCCACACTGGGGACGTCCTGGAGGAGCGCCGCGTCGTCGACACCGGCCGCCAGCCGATCACGCACCGCGGCGAGCGCCTCGTCGGAGGGGAGCCCGCGCTCCGCGAGGCTACCGATCACCAGTAGCGGCACGGCCAGCGTCCTGCCCGAAGCCTGCGACCTCGCCAACTCGCTGATCTCGGCGCCGTCGACGCCCATGCGCATGGCGGCGGTGGCGGCCTCGACCTCACCCTGCGCCGGGGCGCGTCCCGCCGCCTGCAGGGCTTCGCGGGCGGCGCTCATGTCACCGACCAGCGCCTCGACCGCGGCGAGCACTTCGGCCCCGCTGCGGCCCTTGGCCACGCCCTCGAGGGCGAGGTTGGCCACGGCCTGGGTGGGCAGCTCGCCGGCGCGGGCCGCGTCGATTCGCTCGAGCACCTGCGCCGCGATCTCCGGGGGGAGGACGTCGGCGAGGCGCTCGGAAGGATCCTGTTGGGCAGCCGCGGAAACGGGGAGGAGCGCGGCGGCCAGCAAGTACATCGTTCGCTTCATTCTTGGACACTCCGTGCAGTGGCCCCGCGTCGCATGAACTGCTCCCGTGCGAGGCTTCTCTCCATGCACACTCCGGGAGGCCCGCTTCGGTCACCGGTCGGTATCGTCACTCGTCGTCCGAGATGATCAGGAGGCCGACCCGGTCGCCGAACCCGTCATCGATCTGGGCCACCCCTTCCGGGACGATCCAGCGCGCACCGTCCACCCGCAGGTTGAAGCGGTAGACGCCCGGGTCGAGGTCGGCCGGGACCATCCAACGACCCGAGCCGTCCCGCGAGAGCGGCGCCGGCTGCCAGCCGTTCCAGTCTCCCGCGATCTCCACTCGTGTCGCCCCCTCGACCCGGAAGCCGATCGACCCGGTGCGCGCAGCTTCGGCGGTGTAGACGATGGGCGCCGGCGCCGAGATGGGGACGGGCCGGGATCGCCTGGGGGTCAGGCGAATGCCGACCGAGACGAATTGGCCCCCCGGCAGTCCCTGGAAGAGGTCGGAGGAGTACTTGCCCCCCGAGACGATGAGGGCAGTGCGTGGGTGTACCCAGAAGGCCGCCGCGACGCCCCCCCACGATTCGTCCAGCCCCGTACCGTCGAAGGGCGACCACCTGTGCCCACCGTAGACCGTCAGATCGACGGGCCCACGGCTGAGCGCCAGCGCCGCGTTCGCCTCCGGGTAGGTCTCGTCGAGCACACGTGTGTGCATGTAGCTCAAGGTTGCCCGCACCGGACCGCTCTGGCCCCAGAGCCCCGCAGCGGGCACGACGCCCGTTATCGGGGCGTTGTCGAACGAGTTGCGCGACGAGGAGAGGCTCGCGCCCGCCCAGGCGCCGACGCTCCGACCGCGGAGGTGCAGCCGGGCGTCCCCCTTCGCGAGGTACGAATCGAAGCCGCTCGAGTGCCGTGATCCGCCGAGCGCGCCCGCGAGCTCGAAGCGCACTGGGCTCAGCGCGCCCAGTGGCGAGAGCCACCCGGCAAGGTCGCCCCGTCCTTGCGTCGACCATCCCGCGCCCTCGAAGCCCGTCACGCTTGCGGAGACGCGTCCGAAGAGGGAGGGACGCTGCCACTCGGCGAGCGTGGAGAGCGAAGGAGCGTTCAGCGCGGCGGCCGTGTCGTACTCGATTCGTGAGCCGCTGACGTCGACCTCCCACCTGGGGGTCTGGGCGGACGTCGCGGCCGGGCCCACAGTGGACGCGGCGAGGAGGAGGGCGAAGAGGCCAAGGGTCGGATCCGCCCTGCGCCCGGCCCGGCGACGGCGGGCGTTCCCCGAGTCGTGCGCCCGGCTCATCGGATGGGTCCTCGGCCGGAGGGGCCAGGGGTTGGGATGTCGAGGACTCGAAGGGCCTCGGCCAGCGCACCCGTCGGCGGCGCGCCGGCGCTCAGGGCCCCGTCGAACTTCCCGGGGATCTGGGCGGCGACCTGCAGCGGCACGGACGTGCGCACGACGTGTGCCAGGAGGATCGCGGCCTCGCCGGCGGGGATTCCACGGCGTACGAGCTCGCCCAAGATGGTCACCGGGATCTCCAGCGACCGTCCGTCGGATCGCGCCTCCCACAGGGAGAGGACGACATCGTAATCGATTCCCTGGCGAGCCGCGGTGGCCGTGGCCACGACCTCCCCGTCGTCGAGTGGAGTCGTCGGCAGCTCGAACCGCAGGGCGGAGCGCGCCCGGCGGAGCTCGTCCGCGAGCGTCGCCACGACCTGCCCGATTAGTGCTGGCGCGACGCGCTTGGCCATGCCCTCGAGGACCTTGGACTGGAGGGCACCGACCGGAAGCGAGTCCCGTTCCGCCGCGTCCAGGGTGGGCTGCACCGCCGACCGGGTTGCGGCGTCCAGGCGATCTTGGAAGCCCGGCTCCTGGCCGCTCGCGGCGCCGGGGAGGCAGAGACAAAGCGCGACTGCGGCGAGTCGCGAAGGCGTCATGCAGCGCTCTCGGAGGACACGATCAGGATGCTGTTCACCCGACCGAAGCCGTCGTCCACCTGGGACACGGCGCGCGGGTCCGGCCGCCACTCCATGCCGTCGATGATGAAGGTGTACTCGTGCACGCCCGGCGGGAGCGAGACGTCCACGGTCCAGATGCCGGTGCCTCTGAGGTCCTCGAGCGCAATGCCTTCCGGAGTCCACGAGACGAAGTCTCCGGTGAGGTGCACCGACCTGGCTTCGGGCGCGACGAACACGAAGCGCGTCACGACGCCGGTGTCGGACGAGGCGACCGACCCGTTCTCGATGCCAGGCGGCGTGCCCTGTGAGGACACGAAGATGAGCGCAGCGGCGGCGGCCAAGGCGAGGGCCGTTCCGCTCAGCGGGGAGACGCGCACTGCGCGCGGCCGCACGGCCCAGTCCATGAGTCGCCTCCAGAGCGGCGTGGGGATGCGCGCGACCTCACGCATGACCTCGTCACGCAGCGCAGCCGGCGCCTCGACCTCCTCTCGCAGCGTACCCAAGAGGTGGCGCAGGCGAGCCTCCTCGCGCGCGAGCTCGGCCGGAAGCTCCTCGGGTGTGAGCTTGCCGCTCAGGTAACGCTCGAATTGTTCCTCGTGATCCCGTCCACGATTCATGGCTCACCCACCTCTTGAACGAGTGGCGCGAGCTCGACCTTGAGCGCATCGCGACCCCTCTTGAGTCGCATCTTCACCGCAGATCGGGATGCGCCGGTCATCTCGGCGATCTCGTCCACGGAGTACCCCTCCGTGTACATCAGCACCAGAGCCTCGCGTTGGTCTGGTGGCAGCGCATCCAACGCCGCCTCGACGACCTCCCTCAGCCGGCAGGCCTCCGCCTGCTCGTCCGGGGACGGGGCCTCAGAAACCAGGCGCGATTGGTGCGCCTCCAGCGGTTCGGCGGCCCTCTTCGCCCTCCGGCTGCCGGCCGTACGGCACACGTTGCTCACGATCCGAAAGAGCCAGCCGTCGAACCTTTCTGGATCGCCACAGCGGCCCAAGTGCCGGTACGCGCGCACGAAGCCGTCCTGGACGACGTCGAGCGCCTCCGGTTCGCTGAACCCCATGTGCCTGACGTAAGCCAACATCCGGTTCTGGTACCTCTCCACCAGCACTCCGAACGCCTGGTGATTCCCGGAACGCACCCGGGCGACCAGAGCTGCGTCCGACAAGTCGGTCATCCGTTCGGCGATCTCGCATCGGAGTGCGGACGATTCACTCGAAGCGTTCTTCTCCGCTCGATACACTCGGCGCAGACGTGTTTGGTCACATTCCGGGCGGCAACCATGAGCCCATGCTATGCCGCTCGGGGGCTCCCCACCACCGTCGGATCCAAACGCAGGTCGTCACGGCGATGACGAACGCGGATGGCCACGCACCGCGCAGGCGGACGACACGACTTGCCGGCGACGCTGGGCTCTCCTAGCGTCGCCGGCGTCATGTCGCCCCCCGTCCTCCCTCCGCCCCCCGAGTGGGCCCCGCACGCCGCTGTCTGGTCCGCGTGGCCTAGCCATCCCGACCTCTGGGAGGAGGACCTGGAGGGCGCGCGGAGCGAGGTCGCCGCGCTCCTTCGGGCGATCGCGGATCCCGACCCCCGGACGGGCGCATTGCGGGGCGAGCCGCTGAACGTTCTGGTGGCCCACGACGACGCGCGGGCGAGCGCCGAGCAGGCGCTCGAGGCTCTCGGCGCGACGTTGCACCACGTTCCGTTCGGCGATATCTGGCTGCGGGACACGGGGCCGATCTTCACGTCCACCGGAGCCGGCGGGCCCATCGCGCTGGGCTTCGGCTTCAACGGCTGGGGCGGCAAGTACCGGCTGGAGGGAGACGTGGAGGTCGCCGGGCGCGTGGCGGACCTCGCCGGCGTCCCCTTCCGCGACCACGACTGGATCCTCGAGGGAGGCGCGATCGAGGGAGACGGCGCAGGGACGCTCCTCACCACCCGCCAGTGCCTGCTCAACCCGAACCGCAATCATGGCGTGAGCGAGCCCGGGATGACGCGGCTGCTCGAGCACGCGCTCGGCGTCTCGCGGATCGTCTGGCTCGGCGACGGGCTCCTCCACGACCACACGGACGGTCACGTCGACAACCTCGCCCGCTTCATCGGGCCCGGGCACGCGGTCGCGATGACTGCCGGCGGAGAAGGCGATCCGAACGGGGTCACGTACGAAGCGACCGAGCAGGCGTTGAAGAGAGCCGGGCTCGACGTCACGCTGATACCTTCCCCCGGACGTGTGACCGATGCGGAGGGACGGGTCGTGCCCGCCAGCTACATGAACTTCTATATCGCCAACACCACCGTGGTCGTTCCGACGTATGGGACGCCCTTCGACGAGCCCGCGCTCGACGCGCTCGCCCCGCTCTTCCCCGCGCGGCGGGTGGTCGGCCTGCCGGCCACGCACCTGCTCACGGGCGGCGGCGCTTTCCACTGCATCACGCAGCAGCAGCCCGGCGCTCCCTTGGGCCCCGCGCCGCATCCATGAAGACCCTGACCGTCGCCGGGGTCCAGACGCGCTTTTCCGACGAGCTCGAGGCAGACGTCGAGCGCGTAGCGGCGCTCGTCGAGGAGGCCGCCGAGCGCGGCGCCCAGGTCGTGCTCCCGCCCGAGCTCTTCCAGGGACACTACTTCTGCAAGACGGAGGACGAGGCGCACTTCGCGCGCGCCTTCGCCATGGACGAGCACCCGGCGGTGCTCGCGATGCAGGAGGCGGCGCGGAGGCTCGGCATCGTGATCCCCACATCGTACTTCGAGCGCGACGGGCAGCACTTCTACAACAGCCTGGCGCTCGTCGACGCGGACGGCACCGTGCTCGGGAACTACAGGAAGAGCCACATCCCCGACGGCCCGGGCTACGAGGAGAAGTTCTACTTCAGGCCGGGCAACACGGGCTTCCGCGTCTGGGAGACGAAGTTCGGGCGCCTCGGTGTCGGCATCTGTTGGGACCAGTGGTTTCCCGAAGCCGCCCGCGCGATGGTCCTGGACGGCGCAGAGGTGCTCTTCTATCCGACCGCGATCGGGTCGGAGCCCGAGGATCCCGGGCTCGACACGCGCCACCTCTGGCGGCGGGCCATGCAGGGCCACGCGGTGAGCAACCTCGTGCCCGTCGTCGCGGCGAACCGGACCGGGGTCGAGGGCGGTCAGTCCTTCTACGGCCACTCGTTCGTGTGCGACCACTTCGGCGACGTGCTGGCCGAGCTGGGCGACGCCGAGGAGGGCGTGATCGTCCAGGAGCTCGACCTCGCGGAGGCCGCCAGGCGGCGCGCCGCGTTCGGATTCTTCAGGGATCGTAGGCCGGAGCTCTACGGGCGGTTGGTCAGGGACGACTAGCCTGCGGCTCGCCCGCAACGACTCGTGGTCTTCATTCAGCTAGTGTCCGACACGCGCCTGCGCATCGAGGGGAGTCCCGGCGCTTCGTGCGGCGCTCCCGAGTCGTGGGCCTTCTCGGCGGGTGCGGTGGAGTTCACGCGTTAGGTCGACCTCCGTGACCAGCGCGCGCAGTCGCGGGCGCCTGCGGGCCCGGCTCGTACAGCGGCTCGCTCACACGGGACTGCCGACCTCGCGCTCGCCCCCCTGGGCCGTCTCCTCGCCGCCGCGCTTCATTTCATAGAGCGCGCGATCGGCGCACCCCAGGAGCGCTTCCGGCGTCGAGCCGTCGTGAGGATATTCCGCCAGCCCCAAGCTCAAGGTCAAGCGCGGCTCCTCCCCGTCGCGGGCGAGTGTCTCTCGGACGCGTTCGGCCACCGCGCGCGCCTCGGCGCCATCGGTCTCCGGAAGCGCCACGGCGAACTCGTCCCCACCGAAACGCGCGGCGGTGTCCACGACGCGGCAACCGACCCGCAGAGCATCCGCAACGCGACAGAGTGCGCGATTGCCCACGAGATGACCGTGTCGATCGTTGATCACCTTGAGCCCGTCCAGGTCCATGAGCAGGACGGCGAATGGCCGTCCCGTACGCCCGCACCGGTCGATCTCGCGCTCGAGCACCGCCTGGAGGCGTCGAAAGTTGGCGAGCCCCGTGAGCCCGTCGCTCTCCGACAGGAGTTGAAGCTGCTCCGCTCCCCTTCGCCGTTCCGCGACGACCGCGACGAGGATGAGCGTGGTCGCGGCCGCGACGACTATGAAGGACTGGACGAGGAGCATTGACTCGTTCGGCCCCGCCCGCGCGAAGGGACCGAGACCGAGCAGGGTCCCGCGAACCGCAATTGCCGACATCAGGAGTATCGCGGTGGCTGCTTCGCGAGGAGGAAACCGCATGGCAGCCCACAGAAGCACGGGCACGGACAGGAACTCGAGGGGCAGTTCCGAACCGGTCCCCGGGAACACGCCCCCGAAGACCAGTTGTCCCATCGCGATGACTGAGGCGAGGAGCGCCACGCGTTCCGGCCACCTCCGCATGCGCGAGCGTAGCGACGGGTGGTTGGCCCACAGGAGGAGCACAGGAGCAACCACCAGGGCGCCTCCCGCGTCGCCGAGCCACCACGTCAGCCAGATCGCTCCGAACTCCGCCCAGGGCGCGAGGCCACCCAGCGCGAGGCTGGTCACCCCGAAGGTGGCGCTGACCGCGGTGCTGAGACCACCGGCGAGCACGGCGAAAGCGACAACGTCCTTGGCTCGCTCGAACGCGCGGCGTCCGCCGGCGAAACGCCGAACGAGATACGCTCCCAGCGTGCCCTCCAAGGTGTTGCCGAGAGCGATGCCGGCTGAAGTCGCGATGGTGCCGGCGGTCGCGAGGTTGAGGAAGAACGCGGCGGTGAAGATGGCGGGCCACACGCGCGAGCCCCATACGAGGAGCGCCGCGAGCGCGATCCCGGTCGGCGGCCAGACGGGAGTGGCGCTCGGGTGAAGATACGCAAGGCGCAACCCCAAAGCGCCCGCAACGAAATAGACCACCGCCAAGCCGACAAGCACCGAGATGTGTTTGGCCCCGGCCTTGGTCACTTTCGTGGATGGATCGAACAGGCGCACCGTGGTCGGCGTCTTTGGGGGGGTGGCCTCCCTGAATCTTGGGCACGGGGCCACCAAGGCTCAAGGTTTCTCGCCCCGAAGCTGTGGCTCGCCGACTCACGAAGGCGGGGTGGGGACGCGAAGCCGGAGCCAACCCTTCCCCCACCGCCCGCGTCCATTACGATACTTTGCTCAGAAGCCTGGCCCGACGGCAGCCTGCCGTGCGGCGCCCGGCCATCCATCCGCCTCGGACCTCCGACACCCATGACTGCGACCGAGACGAAGAGCCTCGACATCGAGGTCATCCAGCAGAAGATCCGCCAGGAGAGCGCGTTCGTGGAGCGCCTCCTCAGCCAGGTGGGGCGCGTGATCGTGGGGCAGGAGACGATGGTCGAGCGCCTGCTCATCGGGCTGCTCGCCGACGGGCACGTGCTCATGGAGGGCGTGCCGGGGCTCGCCAAGACGCTCACCGTCCGCACACTCGCCCGTGCGATCGACACGACCTTCCGCCGCATCCAGTTCACGCCGGACCTCCTGCCGGCGGACCTGATCGGCACGCTCGTCTACGACCCAAAGGACCAGGAGTTCAAGACCAAGAAGGGGCCGATCTTCGCGAACATCATCCTGGCCGACGAGATCAACCGCTCGCCCGCGAAGGTGCAGTCGGCGCTCCTCGAGGCGATGCAGGAGCACACGGTCACGATCGGCGAGCACAGCTACAGGCTCGAAGAGCCGTTCCTGGTACTCGCGACGCAAAACCCGATCGAGCAGGAGGGGACGTATCCGCTCCCCGAGGCGCAGATCGACAGGTTCATGCTCAAGCTCGCCGTCGACTATCCGACGGGCGAGGAGGAGCTCCAGATCATGCGGCGTATGTCGACCGGTGCGCCCGAGCCCGTCGAGCCCGTCGTGACTCCCGCCGAGATCCTTCGCGCGCGCTCCGCGGTGGAGATGATCTACATGGATCCGCAGGTCGAGCGGTACATCGTCGATCTCGTGCTTGCGACGCGTGACCCGAAGGCGTACGGCCTTTTCGACCTGGCCGACCTGATCGCCTTCGGCGCCTCGCCGCGCGCGACGATCTGCCTGGCGAAGACCGCGCGCGCGCACGCGTTCCTCCGGCACCGCGGTTTCGTGACGCCCGACGACGTGCGCGCCATGGGCATGGACGTGCTGCGCCACCGGGTGCTCGTTACCTACGAGGCGGAAGCGGAGGAGGTCACGCCCGAGGGCATCGTCCGGCGCATCCTGGACAGCGTCGAAGTCCCCTAGCGCGTACGACCGATGATCCCACGGGAGATCCTCAAGCAGGTCCGCCGGATCGAGATCTCCACCCGGGGCCTCGTCAACGAGGTGTTCTCGGGAGAGTACCACTCGGTCTTCAAGGGCCGCGGCATGAGCTTCGCCGAGGTCCGCGAGTACCAGTACGGGGACGACGTCCGGAGCATCGACTGGAACGTCACCGCGCGGACCGGCTCGCCCTTCGTGAAGGTCTTCGAGGAGGAGCGCGAGCTCACCGTCATGCTCCTCGTCGACGTGAGCGCATCCGGTGACTTCGGCACGCGCGAGCGGCTCAAGGCCGAGGTCGCCGTCGAGATCTGCGCGCTGCTGGCGTTCAGCGCGATCAAGAACAACGACAAGGTCGGGCTCGTGATATTCTCCGACCACGTCGAGAAGTTCGTGCCGCCCCGCAAGGGACGACGCCACGTGCTCCGCGTGCTGCGCGAGCTGCTTTACCACCGCCCCGAGGGGCGCGGGACGGATATCGCGGGCGCGCTCGAATACCTCACGCACGTGCAGCGGGAGAGGGCCGTCACCTTCCTGGTCTCCGACTTCCGCGACGACGGCTTCGAAAAGGCGCTCGCGGTCGCTGGACGGCGGCACGACCTGATCGCCGTGCGACTCGCCGACGCGAGGGAGCAGGAGCTTCCGCCCGTGGGGCTCATCGAGCTCGAGGACCCGGAGACGGGGGAACGCGTCGTCGTCGACACGTCCAGCCCGTCGTTCCGCTCCGCCTTCCGCAGCGTGAACGGCAGGCGCCGCGCCGCGCTCAACGGGGCGCTCAGGCGGAGTAGGGTCGACGTGATCGACATCGAGACGGGCCGACCGTACGTGAAGCCGCTCATGCGCTTCTTCAAGGACCGTATGCGGAGGCGACGGTGAGGAGGACGATGGCGGGCGCGGCGGGTGCGGAAGTTGCCCCAGGGGCGCGTGTCGCGAGCCTGGCTGTCGCCGCCGTGCTCGCGACGGTCGTCGTGGGCGCAGTTCCATGGTCCGCCACAGCGGCGCAGTCGCGCATCCAAACCGAGGTCGACACCACGCGGATGACCGTCGGCGACCGCGTCACGATGACCGTCTCCGTCGAGCACCCCGCGGGCGCCCGGGTCGAGTGGCCGGACTCGCTCGACCTCGCGCCCTTCGAGGTCGTCGCGGCCCGGGTGGCGCCAGCCGCCGCCGGTACGTCACGTTCCACAGCCGTGCTCGCGCTCACCGCGTTCGAGCTCGGCGAGCTCGAGATCCCGAGCTTCGAGGTGGAGGTGGTCGGTGCCGACGGCGCACGGGAGGCGCTCGCGACGGACGCTCATGGCATCGAGATCGTGAGCGTGGGCGTCGACGAGTCGGGGGACATCCGTGATATCCGGGGGCCGCTCGGCATCCCCATGAGCCTGCTGCGCCTGCTGCTCATCGCACTCCTGCCCCTGCTGCTCATCGCACTCCTCTACACCGTGGCGCGCAGGCTGCGGTCTCGAGACGATGCATCGCCCACGCCTGCCCTGGTGCCGCTCGAGCGGCCCGCGCACGAGATCGCGCTCGAGGCGCTCGCTGAGCTCGAGGCGTCGCAGCTCCTGGAGCACGGCCACGTGAAGGAGTATCACATCGAGGTGTCGGACATCCTGCGCGGCTACGTGGAGCGCCGCTTCCGCGTCGACGCGCTCGAGATGACGACGCACGAGGTGCTCGCGGGGCTCGAGCGTGCGGGAGTCGACGAGTCGTTCCGTGAGGGGCTCGGTACATTCCTGGACCAGTGCGACATGGTGAAGTTCGCGAAGGTGCGCCCGGGGCCCGACCAGTCGCGTCAGGTGCTGGAGCTCGGCCGCCGGCTCGTGCAGCACTCGGCACCGAGTCCCGTGCCCGCCCCCGCTGGGGAGGCGGCCTGATGTTCCGCTTCGCGGATGCGTGGATACTCGGCCTGCTGGCGCTGATTCCCCTGGCGGCGTGGATCCGTTGGCGGGTCGAGTGGCGCCGCACGGGCACTCTGCGCTACTCCGCCGTCGACACCGTGCTCGAGGCGGGGGCGGGGCTGAGCCGTTGGAAGCACCGGGTGCCGTCCCTGCTGCGCGTGCTCGCGCTCGTAGCGCTCGTCGTCGCGCTGGCGCGGCCGCAGACGGGCGCCACGACCGAGAGCGTGCT
>Ga0214472_10001868_pt1 | contig 22868 bp, 17 predicted proteins | sample RVTome_6_FD_207662 | JGI IMG/M metagenome (GOLD analysis project Ga0214472, IMG submission 207662) | Soil microbial communities from uranium-contaminated site in the Upper Colorado River Basin, Wyoming, United States - RVT140D175 | ecosystem: Environmental > Terrestrial > Soil > Contaminated >...
CGCCGCCAAGACCTTCACTGCGGGCCGGATGGTGAAGGAGTACACGGAGCGGTTCTACGTGCCGGCGCTGCGCGGGACGGCCGAGGGCGACGATCCGCCGACGGACGACCTGGTTCCGGCGTCCGGCGGCGCGGGGCTCAGCGGTCGGGGCTGAGCACCAGCACGGAGAGACCGGGCAGCGTCAACTCCACGTACTGAGCGCGGCCGTGCAGCTCCCCGGGGCGCGTCTCCAGGATGGGCGGGACGACGACGCCCGAGCCACCATACACCGGAGCATCGCTGTTGAGACGAACGCGCCACCGGCCGGGCCACGGCACGGCGAGCCGGTAGTGCCCCCGGTGCACCGGCGTGAAGTTGGCGACGACGACGACGACGTCCTCCCACGCGGCCGACCACCGCAGGTACGAGATGATCGTGCCGTCGCGGTCGTTGCAGTCGAGCCACTCGAAGCCCTCGGGGCGGTGGTCCTGCTCGTGTAGCGCGGGCTCGCTCCGGTAGAGGCGATTCAAGTCCTTCACGAGCAGCCGCACGCCGCGGTGGAACTCCCACCCCTCGAGCGCCCAGTCGAGCTCGGCGTCGACGTTCCACTCCGCCCACTGCGCGAGCTCGCCGCCCATGAACAGGAGCTTCTTGCCGGGGTGCGTCCACATGTAGCCGTAGAGGAGCCGCAGGTTGGCGAACTTCTGCTCGGCGGACCCCGGCATCCTTCCGATGAGCGACCCCTTCCCATGCACGACCTCGTCGTGGGAGAGCGGCAGGACGAAGCGCTCGCTGAACGCGTAGAGGATCGAGAACGTCAGTCGGTCGTACTCGTAGGAGCGGTGGATGGGATCCGCGCTCATCACGTCGAGGGTGTCGTGCATCCATCCCATGTTCCACTTCTGATCGAAGCCGACGCCGCCACGGTCGGTGCCCTGCGAGATCCCCGGCCACGCGGTGGACTCCTCCGCGATCATCAGCGCGCCCGGGATTTCCTCGTGGACCGCGTCGTTGAGCTGCTTCAGGAATTCGACCGCGCGCAGGTTCTCGCGACCGCCGTGCTCGTTCGGCGTCCAGGCGCCCTCGGGGCGCGAGTAATCGAGGTAGAGCATCGATGCCACGGCATCGACGCGTAGCCCGTCCAGGTGGTAGTCCTCGAGCCAGTGGATCGCGCTGGAGATCAGGAACGAGCGCACGGCCGGCTTGCCGTAGTCGAAGACGAGCGTGCCCCAATCGGGGTGTTGCGCCTGTTGGGGATCGGGGTCCTCGTAGAGCGCCGTGCCGTCGAACATGGCGAGCCCGTGGGCGTCGCTCGGGAAGTGTCCCGGAACCCAGTCGAGGATCACGCCGAGTCCGAGCTGGTGCGCGCGATCGACGAAGTAGCGCAGATCGTCCGGGGTGCCGAAGCGCGACGTCGGTGCGAAGAAGCCGAGGGGCTGGTACCCCCAGCTCTGATCCAGCGGATGCTCGAGCACGGGCATGAGCTCGAGGTGCGTGAAGCCGAGGTCCTTCACGTAGGGGAGGAGCCGTTCCGCCAGCTCGCGGTACCCGAGCCAACCGTGCCCGCCGCCTTCGGGCCGGCGCCACGACCCGAGGTGCACCTCGAACGTGCTCACGGGCTCGTCGTCGGGGCGCCAGCGTGCCCGCTGTCGTATCCACTCGCCGTCCCGCCAGCGGTAGCCAATGGGGTCCCACACCTCGGATGCCGTCGCCGGCCTGAGCTCCGCGGCGCGCCCACACGGGTCGGCCCGCTCGCTGCGTCCGCCGTCCGGCAGGACGATCTCGTACTTGTAGCGAGCGCCGGCTCGGACGCCGGGGACGAAGAGCTCCCAGACGCCCGTGGCGCCCCGCGGGCGCATGGGGTGGCAGCGCCCGTCCCAACGGTTCATGTCGCCTGTCAGGTTGACCGCCTCGGCGTTCGGCGCCCAGACGGCGAAGCGCGTCCCCTCGAGCCCTTCGTGGCGCATCGGAATGGCGCCGAGCGCCTCGTGGATGCGCCGCTCGCTCCCCTCGAGGAAAGCGTGGACGCGCCGCTCGTCGAGCGTGGGCCCGAAGCGGTAGGGATCCTCGATCTGCCACTCCCGTCCCGCGGCGTCCTCCACCAGCAGCCGGTAGCCGAACGGCTCCTTCGCCCGCGGGAAGACGCACTCGAAGAGGCCCTCGGCGACGCGCTCCAAGGGGGCCCGCGGGCCCCGGCGCACGAGCGTCACCGAGCGCGCCCAGGGAATGAAGACACGGACGACCCAGCCGCCATCCGGCGCGGGGTGGAGGCCGAGCACGTCGAAGGGCGCTCGGCAGCGGCCCTCGGCGAGGGCGCGCTCGGCCTCTGCTGCGATGGGGCTGGCGGTCACGACGTCCTGAGCTGCCTGGATGGAGTTCTTCGGAGCGGATCCCGGCGCGCCACTTCGTCGTGTCGGGGCGGACTCCGTATGTTAGGCTCTCCAACTTCGTGCCCCACGTCCAGCGCCCCCCATGACACCTGACGCCCTGCGGCTCCCCGTCTCCCACGGGCCCGAGGCGTCGGAGTACGCTGGGACGGTCGTGCACGTGGCCACCGAGTACTGGCCTTACGCGCGCACCGGAGGGCTCGGAGAGGCGGTGCGGGGCATCGCCAAGTACCAGGCGGAGGCCGGGGCCGCGAAAGTGGTGTTCATGCCGCTCTATCGATCCGTTCGCGAGCGGTATCCCGACGTCGTCCCCACCGGCGAGCCGTTCACGGTGATCCTCGGGACCCGCCGCGAGACCGCGCGGATGTTCTACAACAGGTCGGGGCGAGAGAACCCCCGGGTGCTCTTCATCGAGAACGAAGCGTACTTCGACCGCCCCGGTCTCTACGGGGATGCCGCGGGGGACTACCCGGACAACCACCTTCGCTTCTCGTTCTTTTGCCGCGCCGTGCTCGAGTGGCTCCCGCGTGTGTCACCGAAGCACACGACGATCCATGCGCACGACTGGCACACCGCGCTTACCGCGCTGTACCTCCGGACGACGCTCGCGGGCGACCCCTACTACGACGCGGTGGCGGCGGTGCTGACAGTGCACAACGCCGGCTACCAGGGGCATTACTCGCCGGCGATCATCGGCGACCTGGGTGTCGACCCTTCGCTGTTCCACCAGGACTTCCTCGAGTGGTACGGGCACGTGAACCTGCTCAAGGGAGGGCTCGTCCTCTCCGACATGGTGACGACGGTCTCACCGACGCACGCACGTGAGCTGCGCACGCGCCACGGCGGGTTCGGGCTGCACGACACGTTCAACGCGCTCCAGGACCGGTTCGTGGGCATCCTCAACGGCATCGACTACTCGGTGTGGAATCCTTCGACCGACGCGTTCATCGAGGCCACGTACACCCTCGGCGACCTAGCAGGGAAGGCGCGCTGCAAGGCGTGGCTGCAAGGCGCCATGGGCTTCCAGCAGGATCCGGAGATTCCGCTCTTCGGCATGACCGCGCGGCTCGCCGAGCAGAAGGGCTACGACATCCTCCTGGGCACGCAAATGTTCCCCCGCCCGAACGCGCAGTGGGTCTTCCTGGGTGAGGGCGAGAAGCGCTACGAGGACGCGCTCAGGCGGCTCGTCGAGCAGTACCCCGACCGCGTGGCCGCCTGCTTCGAGTTCACCGAAGAGCGCGAGCACGAGCTGCTCGCGGGGGCCGACTTCCTGCTGATGCCGTCGCAGTACGAGCCGTGCGGGCTCACGCAGATGCGCGCCCAGCGCTACGGCGCACTCCCCGTGGTGCGGCGCGTCGGCGGGCTCGCCGACACGGTGGAGGATCGCATCACGGGCTTCCTCTTCGACGAGTATCAGCCCTGGGCGCTCGAGGAGGCCGTGCAATACGCAATCGACCTCCACCAGGATCGGACCGCATGGGAGGATCACGTGCGTGAGGCGATGTCGCGCGACTTCTCCTGGAACGCGGGCGTGCAGCGCTACCGGGAAGTGTACCGCCGCGCCGGCGAGCTCCGACAGGCGCACATCTCCGCCTAGCTCCTCCCCTCCCGCCGTGAGTCGTCGTAACCCATGAGCCGTCGCTCGGTCGTCATTCACGGTCATTTCTACCAGCCGCCGCGCGAGGATCCTTGGACGGGGCGGGTGCCGCGGCAGATCTCGGCGGCGCCGTATCACGACTGGAATCAGCGCATCCACGACGAGTGCTATCGGGCTGTGGTGGCGGCGCGCATCCTCGACGACGGGGGGCGCATCGCGCGGGTGCTGAACACGCTCGAGTGGATCAGCTGGGACACCGGTCCCACGCTCCTCGAGTGGATGGCGCGCGAGGCGCCCCTGACGTACCGCGCCTTCCTGGAGGCGGACGCGCGGTCGCGCGCACGCACCGGTCACGGGAACGCGATCGCGACGCCGTACCACCACGTGATCCTTCCCCTGGCCTCCTGGCGGGAGAAGGTCACGGAGGTTCGGTGGGGGATCGCCGACTTCCGTCGCCGGTTCCGCCGCGAGCCCGAGGGGATGTGGCTTCCCGAGGCCGCCGTCGACAGCGAGACGCTCGAGGTCCTCGCGCGCGAGGGGATCGCCTTCACGGTCCTCGGCCCGGGCCAGGTGAGGCGGGTGCCCGACGCGGGGCTCCCGGGCCGCGTCGAGGTCGCGGGCGGACGGAGCATCACGGTGTTCGTCTACGACGGGCCCATGTCGCACGACGTCGCCTTCGGCGCGCTGCTTCGGGACGCGAGTCACTGGCTCGAGCGCGTCGTCGAGACCTCCGCCGGGCGCGACGTGCTCTCCATGGCGACCGACGGCGAGACCTTCGGGCACCACCATCGCTGGGCCGAGATGGCGCTCGCGCGACTTCTGGCCCGCGGCGGCGCGCGCGACGACCTGCGCTTCGAGGGCTTCGGGGCCGCGCTCGCCCGCCACCCGGCCGTCGAGACCGTGGAGCTCGTGGAGCCGAGCTCCTGGTCGTGCGTGCACGGTGTGGAGCGGTGGCGGGGCGACTGCGGGTGCAAGATCGACCCGTCCAAGCCCACCTCGCAGGCGTGGCGCACGGAGCTGCGCGAGGTGCTCGACGCGCTCGCCCTCGAGCTCCACGCCCGCTTCGAGGAGGAAGGAGGACGCCTCTTCCGCGACCCGTGGGCGGCCCGCGACGAGTACGGCGCGGTGCATGACGCCTCGCCGAGGGCGCGCGACGAGCTGCTCGACCGCCACCTCGTGGGCTCACCGTCCGTGGGCGACAGGGCGCGCGCCGCGGAGCTCCTGGAGATGGAGCGCGACGCCCTTCGCATGAAGACGTCGTGCGCCTGGTTCTTCGACGACATCGCGCGCCTCGAGCCCATCCAGAACCTCATGTACGCCGCGCACGCTCTCGACCTCGCGGGGCCGGGCTCGGACGAGATCGAGGCGCGGCTCGTGCGCGCGCTGGATGGGATCGACTCCAACGACCCGCAGGAGGGCACCGCCGGCGACTTGTGGCGCTCGAACGTCAGGGGAGGCGCGCGCGAGCATGCCCCGCCGGCTCCGACCGTCGGGGGGCAGGAGACTCGGGCCGTCGCGCGTGCGTTGGCTGCGCCCTCGGCGGAGTCCGTGGCCGCTGCCGTCGCCGCGCTGGACGGCGCACCCGAGGCAGACGTCTACGAGGCGCAGACGCTCCTCGTGCGCGAGCTCGCCCGGCGCCAGGCCGTGGGCCTTCATCTCGAGCCGTTGGCGAGCCGCTTGGGCGTCTCGATGGAGTTGGCGGAGCCCGGGCTTCCCCTGGGTGAGCCTGTGCGCTTCGTCTTCGGTATCCACCTGCACCAGCCCGTCGGCAACTTCGACGGGGTCTTCCGCAGCCACGTCGAGCGCGTCTACCTGCCGTTCCTCGAGCGGAGCGCCGAGCGGGGCTTCCTTCCCATGACGCTGCACGTTTCGGGTCCGCTGCTCGAGTGGCTGGAGGCGGACGGGCATCGCCTGCTCGACGTCGTGGGGGATCTCGTCGATCGCGGCGCGCTGGAGCCGCTCCTGTCCGGCTTCTACGAGCCGGTCCTGCCGGCGCTCTCGCGCGAGGACCGCGTGGAGCAGATCGGATGGATGCGCGAGTGGCTCACGCGCCGCTTCGGCGTCGACGCGCGCGGCCTCTGGCTGACGGAGCGTGTGTGGGAGCCCGGCCTGGCGCGCGACCTCGCCGACGCGGGCGTCGAGTACGTCCTGACGGACGACAGGCACTTCCTCGTGGCCGGCTTCGAGCGCCACCAGCTCGACCGACCGTGGCGCACCGAGTCGGAGGGGCGGGGGCTCGCGGTGCTGCCGATCGACGAACGCCTCCGCTACCTGATCCCTTTCCGCAGCCCGAAGGAGATCGGCCGATACTTTCGCGAGCTCGCGGCGGCCGGACACGAGCTCGCGGTCCTCGCGGACGACGGCGAGAAGTTCGGAGGGTGGCCCGGAACGGCCGAGTGGGTCTGGGGGAGTGGCTGGCTCGAGGAGTTCTTCGACGAGATGGAGCGGCTCACCGACGCGGGCGTCGTGCGGCTCACGCGCCCCCGGGATGCGCTGGCCGAGGTTCCGGCGGGGGGGCTCGCCTACCTACCGACCGCGTCGTACAGCGAGATGGAGCACTGGTCGCTCCCGCCCGTCGCTGCCGAGTCCCTCGGGCGAGCGGAGGCCGCGCTCCAGGGCGTGCCTGGGGCGGCGAGCGTGCTGCGGGGCGGGCACTGGCGGAACTTCCTGGCCCGCTATGCCGAGTCGGGGCGCATGCACCGGAAGGCCCAACGGCTCTCGGAGCTCTGCCGGGCGGCGGGGGATCCACCCGAGGCCCGCAGGGCGATCGGTCGCGCCCAGTGCAACGACGCCTACTGGCACGGCGTCTTCGGCGGCCTCTACCTACGGCATCTCCGCGACTCGATCTGGGGCAACCTCGCCGAGGCCGAGCGGATCCTCAGGGCCGGTGAGCCGCTCGTGGCCGAATGGCTCGACGTCGACGGCGATGGCGATGTGGAGCTCTCCGTGCACTCCGCCCGCTTCTCGGCGGTCGTTCGCGTACGGCGGGGTGGGACCCTGACCGAGCTCACGCACTTCGAGCCGGGGGTGAACCTCGCGAACACGCTCACGCGTCGGCGCGAGAGCTACCACAGGACGACCTCGGCGTCGGCGGCCGCCCAAGCGTCGCCGGACGGGGACGCGATGCCGTCGATCCACGAGCTCGAGGACGGGCTTCGCATGGACGCGCTGCCCCCGGTCGACCTCGACGTGCGCGCGCTGTTCGTGGACCGGATGCTACCAGGGTCGCTCGAGGAGGCGGGCTACCAGGCGGCCGACTATGCCCCCGTCCACAGCTGGTCGCGCGAGCGCTTCGCGGCCCAGCTCACGGTGGGCGGGGGCACGGTCGTGCTCGCGCTCGAGGCCGAGGGGGTGCACCGGCTCTCCAAGATCTACGAGCTCACGGAGTCCGGCGCCGTATCCGTCAGCTATCGCTGGGACCCGGCCGCGTTCCCCGAGGACGCCTACTTCGCGCCCGAGCTCTCGCTGGAGGTCGATCCGGGGGTGGGGTTCGAGCCTGAGCCCGCCGCGGTCTGGCGGCACGCCATCATTACGGTGAGCAAGCGGGAAGACGGGCTGGAGGAGTCCGTCCAGGGGGAGTCCATCACGCCGCGGTGGCCGAGCGCGCTGGGGGCGGCCCGCGTGGTCGTCCCGGCCCCGCCCAAGGGAGCTCCGAACCGCCGCTAAGCCAGGATTGGCGCGGACCATCGTGCTTGACACCCCGTGTCTCGCCTGGCGTATTTAGGTATCCCCCCGATGGATCACGATGATCGTGGACCCTGTCCGCGATCGTGACAAAGGGGTTGGGCATGCCCGGTGTCGCCCGCAGCTCGCTTCGCACGAACGTCCCGGCCGGCATCGCGCTCGTGATTCTGGCGGCGTTGGGCTTCTTCGGTGTCACGGCCGTCGCGGCGGTTCGCGAGGCCGTGCTGGATGCCGCGGAAACGCGCCTCGCCGCCGTTGCGGACCAAATCGCTACCCTCCTGTCGACCATGTATGGCAACCAGGTCGCGATGGTCGCGTCGGTCGCCTCGGACTCCTTGCTCGCGGAGGCCCTCCGCAACCCGGCGGAAGCGGACACCGCGCAGGTGCTCGACGCACTCGGTCGCCTCGGTCCGCTCGGTGCGGCGGTCAGCGCCGTCGAGCTGCGGGACGGCACGGGGCGGATCGTTCTCGCGTTGGGCGACGGGGGAGACCGAGGCTCGCTTCCCGCTGCGGCCCCGCGGGCTGCGGGGGTCACGCCCCTCACTCCGCATGGCAACACGACGAGCTTCGAGATCGTCTCAGCGGTGATCGGCGGTGTCGACTCCCTCGGGTGGGTTGTCCGGGTCGGGAACATCGCGGTGGGGGCCGACGCGGTGCGAGCGATCGCGGGGCTGATCGGCGAAGACGCCGAGCTGCTCGTGGGCAACGCCGACGGATCGATCTGGGCGGACCTGACCGGCGCGCGGAGCTCCGCGGCGATCGAGTCTTCGGGAGGCCTCCGCGTACGCGACGGGACGGAGCGGGTCACCGCGTGGACGCCTATCGACGGAGTGCCGTGGTTGGCCGCCGTCGAGCTCCCTGCCGCCAGCGTCCTCGAGCCCGTGCGGGGCCTCATTTGGGACTTCACCTGGCTGGGCGCCCTCGTGCTCGCGCTCGCCACCCTCGCCACGATCGTCCTCGGCCGCTGGCTCACCGAGCCGGTCATCGACCTCAGCCGGGCGGCCGCCGCGATCGCCAGGGGAGATCTGAGCGCGGAGGCGCACGCCACGACTCGCGACGACGAGATCGGCGTCCTGGCGCGCGCGTTCAACATCATGGCCGCGAGCGTGCGCCGGAGCCACCAGGAGTTGGAGGGAGAGGTCCGCAAGCGCACCTCGGACCTGGAAGGCGCGCTGTCGGAGCTGCGCCTCACCCAGGAGGAGCTCGTCCGCAAGGAGCGGCTCGCAACGCTCGGCCAACTCGCGAGCAGCGTAGGGCACGAGCTCCGGAACCCGCTCGGGGTCATGGCGAACGCCGTGTACTACCTCGAGGCGGTCCAGACCGACCCCCCTGCGAAGGTGAAGGAGTATCTCGGCATCCTGCGCAAGCAGGTGTTCGTCTCAGAGAAGATCGTTTCCGACCTGCTCGACTTCGCGCGCGTGAAGCCGCCCCAACGCGCGCACGTGACAGTCGCGGAGCTGGTCGACGAGGCGCTGGCACGCGTGAGCGTCCCGGAGCGCGTGCGCGTGGAGCGTGAGGTTCCGGATGACCTCGCGTCCGCCGACGTGGATCCCATGCAGGTGGCGCAGATCCTGCTGAACCTGCTGACCAACGCCGTGCAAGCCGTGGAGGACCAAGGCGGCAGTCTCTCCATTCGTGGCGTGGCGGACGGCGCGTTCGTCCGTATCGCGGTCTCCGACGACGGTGTGGGAGTGCCCGCGGCCGACCGCGACCGGATCTTCGAGCCGCTCTTCACGACGAAGGCGCGCGGGATCGGCTTGGGCCTGTCGGTGTCGCGCTCGCTCGCCCGCACGAACGGCGGGGACCTCATCCTCGCCCCCGAGGACGGCTCCGGGACGACCTTCGTCCTCGATCTGCCCAAGGCCGAGGAGCACGCATGAACAAGAAGATCCTGGTCGTGGATGACGACCCCGCCATGGTGCAGACGCTTGCGGACGTCCTGGAGCTGCAGGGTTGGCAAACCGTGCGCGCGTTCGACGGCGAGGATGCGGCCGATCTGGCCGGCGACCCCGAGGTGGGTCTCGTCCTCATGGACGTGCGCATGCCGCACGTGAACGGGGTCGACGCCCTCCGCTTCATGAAGGCTCGGAGGCCAGGCTTGCGGGTCATCCTCATGACGGCGTATACCGCCGAGTCCCTTCTCGCGGAGGCTGAGCGGTGTGGCGCCTACCGCATCCTGCGCAAGCCACTGGACATCGGCGACCTCCTCGCGCTCCTCGAGCGCCTGGTGGGCGAGGCGTGGACGGTGCTCGTGATCGACGAAAGCCCGGACCACCTGACCACCGTCTGCGATGCCCTGGATCAGCGCGGGGCGAAGACCATTCGGGCCAGCAGCATCGACCAGGCGTTGGTCCACCTGAGGCGGAGGGCGCCCGAAGCCGTGCTGCTCCACCTCCGGCTACCGGGCGTCGATCCGTTGGACGCGCTGTTGAAGATCCGCGGCGCGAACGACCTGGTCTTGATGGTGCTGTACAGCGGGAGCACCGAGGACCTGGCGCGCACGCTAGAACTGGTCCCGCGCTCGCTGGTCGACGCGGCGTTCCTCAAACCCCTCCCCCTCGATCAGGTGATCGGCCTCCTCCATGACCCCAAGCGCTGACGCGCTTCCGGTGCTCCTCGTCGATGACGACGAGATGCTGCGCCGCACGATGACGGACATCCTCGCGCTGCGTGGCTTCGCGCCGAGCAGCGCTGCCGACGGCGAGCAAGCCATGGGCGTGGCCCGAGCCATGAGCCCCCCCCCGGCGGTGGCCATCGTGGACCTGCGGCTCCCCGATATGGATGGGCTCGACCTCGCCGCGCGTCTCCAGGAACAGACGCGCTACGTGCAGGTGGTCATCCTCACGGGACACGCGAGCATCGAGTCGGCCGTGCGGGCGCTGCGCGACAACCACGGATGCGACTACCTGGTCAAGCCCGTGGAGGTCGATCAGCTGATCCGCACGCTCAAGACCGCGGAGGACCGTTGGCGCCTGGTCACGACGGAAGCCGAGCTCAGGGAGACGCGGGCGCTGGTCCAAACCGTGTTCGACGCGTCCCCGCTGCCGCACGTGCTCATCGGCCTGGACATGAAGGTGCGACTCTGGAACCCGGCGGCGGAGCGCGTGTTCGGCTGGCAGGCCGTGGATGTCGTGGGCCGCGAGCTGTCCAGCATCGCCCCCGCGTGGCGTGGCTGCGAGAACGTCGTCGAGGTGGTGAGGCAGGGACACTCGATCATGGGCCTCGAGGTCAGACGATCGAATCGCGCCGGGGCTCCGCTGGACGTGCGTCTCAACGCCGCGGCGTTCCGGGAGCGGGATGGGAGCATCGAAGCGGTTCTGTCGGTCTACGAGGACGTCACCGAACGCCGCGAGCTCGAGCGGAAGCTGAACGAGGCCCAGCGCCTGGACGCCATCGGGAGGCTGGCCGGCGGGATCGCGCACGACTTCAACAACCTCTTGACCGTCATTCGCAGCGAGACGGATCTCGCGCTGCAGACCGAGGCGCTCGACGAGCGGCTCCGCGGGGGGCTCATCAGCATCAGGGACACGACCGACAGGGGAGCAGCGCTGACTCGGCAACTCCTCGCCTTCGCACGCCGTCAGCCCGTGACGGTGTCGATGGTCGAGCCGGACGCGGTGGTCGCCGAGCTCGACAGGATGCTCCGGAGGCTCATCGGGCCGGGCGTCCGCCTCGAGGTTGACGCAGGGGCCACCGGCAGGCAGGTGGGCGTGGACCGGAGTCAGCTCGAGCAGGTCCTGACGAACTTGGTGGTCAACGCCCGGGACGCGATGCCCGACGGCGGGCGGCTCACGGTCACGACCCGCCACGCGAGCGTGCGGCCGGGAGCCGAGCTGCTCGGGTTGGACCCGGGAGAATGGGTCATCATCTCCGTGAGGGACACCGGGACGGGGATCCCCGAGGAGCAGCGGACGCGGATTTTCGAGCCCTTCTTCACCACGAAAGCGCAGGGAGCCGGAACCGGCCTCGGGCTCGCGACCTGCTACGGCATCGTCCGGCGCTTGGGCGGCCAGATGGTGGTGGAGAGCGAGATCGCGATCGGCTCCACCTTCCATGTGTGCCTGCCGCACGCCGAAGGCGAATCCGTGCAAGAGCTTCCCGCGCCCGATGCCGACGCGCCCTCCGGCACTGAGACGATCCTCTTGGTCGAGGACCAGGACCAGCTCCGCTCGGCGACGCAGCGGCTCCTGCGCAACAGAGGCTACCAGGTCCGCATCGCTGGGAGTGTGGGCGAGGCCTGGGAGCTCATCTCGACCATGCCCCGCCGCCCTGATCTGGTCATGTCGGATGTCCAGTTGCCGGACGGTGGTGGGCGCGACCTCATCGTCGCGCTCCAGGCCAGTTTCCCTGGGCTCCGCGCCCTGCTCACCTCCGGGTCCTACGACGTCGGCGACGTCGGCGACGCTCGAATTCCGTTCCTGCAGAAACCTTATTCGCTACAGGATGTCGCGGGAGCCGTGCGGGCGGTGCTCGACGGCACGTACCAGCCGCCGGGTCAGCTGTCGTAGCCGCAGCGCGGGTAGGTGACCTGCGCGTCGCCCTCGAGCCAGACCCCGCAGGGCTGCCCATCCTGGAGCCGCCCCTTCAGGTCCAGCTCCCCCTCCGACGTGTAGCGCTCGTAGGGGCCTCGAGGCCGTGGCTTCGGCTCGGAGCAACCGGTGCTCGTGTGGGGTACCATCGAGCGTCGGATGTGGGGAACCTCCCTACGCGCGGGCTCGGGCATCTCCCGACCGCGCGAAGGCGCCCCAAGACCGACTTTACTTCATAAATCCCTCCTAAGGGGGCAAGCATGACCGCCGCCAGAGCCATTCCGGCAACCGAGCCGCCAGCCTCGGCCAATGATCGCTTCAAATCCAGATTCCAGTCCCTGTTCTGGAGCTCGATCATTCTGGCCACGTTCGCGCACTTCGGTGCCTTCGTGTTTTGGCCCGAGCTCACCACCACCGACATCTCGTTCACGTCGGCCGATTTGACGAGCATCGAGCTACCGCCCGAGATCGAGATCCCCGCCCCGCCGGCCCAGATCGCCCGTCCGGCGACGCCGGTGATCGCGACCACGGAGCTCGACGAGGACATCACCATCGCGCCGACCACCTTCAACCTGAATCCGGTCGAGGATCTCCCACTGCCTCCCCCTCCGCAGGAGGGACCCGAGGACATGTCGGCGGAGCCGACGTTCACGCCGTTCACCGTCGCCCCGACGATTCTGAACCGTGATGAGGTCAGGCGGGCGATGGCGGACGCCTATCCCACTTTGCTCCGCGGCGCCGGGATCGGCGGGACCGTCCGCGTCTTCTTCTTCATCAGCGAGAACGGCACGGTCGAGGACTATCGGATCCAGCAGAGCTCCGGCTACGCGCAGCTCGACGAGGCGGCGTTGGCGGTCGCGGGGCTGTATCGCTTCTCGCCGGCGCTCAATAGAGACAGGAAGGTGCCCGTCTGGGTGCTCTTCCCGATCGAGTTCCACGTGCGTTAGGAGGAGCTCTCACCGCCTCGGAGAATCCTCCGAGGCCACATGACCGGCCGGCGCGAGGGTGGCCCCCACCTTCCCGGCCGGTTCGCCTTGGTGGCCCCCGTCCGCCCGGGTAGATTCACCGTGTGACTTCGATAGAGCGCAGAAGGACCGTTCCGGTCGACGTGGGCGGGGTCACCATGGGTGGTGGGGCCCTGATCGTCGTGCAGTCGATGACGAACACGGACACGGCGGATGTCCGGTCCACGGTCGAGCAGGTACGGGTCCTCGCGGACGCGGGGAGCGAGGTCGTGCGCGTCACGGTCAACAACGACCCCGCCGCGCGTGCCGTTCCCGAGATCGTCGCGCGGCTACGCGACGCCGGCTACACGACGCCGATCGTGGGCGACTTCCACTACAACGGACACCTGCTCCTCACGCAGCACCCCGAGGCCGCGGCCGCGCTCGCCAAGCTCCGCATCAACCCCGGCAACGTGGGCACGAAGCACCGCGACGCGAACTTCACACAGATCGTTCGGGTCGCCATCGAACACGACAAGCCCGTGCGCATCGGCGTGAACTGGGGCTCGCTCGACCAACGGCTACTCACCGAGCTCATGGACGAGAACGCGGCGAGCCCCGAGCCGAGGGAGGCGCAGGCCGTCCTCATGGACGCGCTGGTGGAGAGCGCGCTCAGGTCCGCCGCGCTCGCGGAGGACGTGGGCCTCGTGCACGACAGGATCGTGCTGTCGACGAAGGTGTCGTCCGTACGCGAGCTCGTGACCGTCTACCGCCTCCTGGCGGTACGGTCCGACTACCCGCTGCATCTCGGGCTCACGGAGGCGGGTCTCGGCCACAAGGGGATCGTGGCGACGACCGCGGCGCTCGCGCCGCTCCTTCTGGATGGCATCGGCGACACGATCCGTGTCTCGCTCACGCCCCGGCCGGCCGGCGACCGCGCCGAGGAGGTCCGCGTGGCGCGTCAGATCCTCCAGTCGCTGGGAATCCGGCACTTCGAGCCGCAGGTCACCGCGTGCCCCGGGTGCGGGCGCACCACCAGCACGTTCTTCCAGGAGATGGCGGAGGACATCACCTCGTACATCCGCGACATGATGCCCGTCTGGCAGAAGCTCTATCCGGGCGTGGAAGAGATGGACGTCGCCGTCATGGGGTGCGTGGTCAACGGCCCGGGCGAGTCGAAGCAGGCGAACATCGGCATCTCGCTCCCGGGTACCTTCGAGGAGCCCAAGGCGCCGGTCTACATCGACGGCGAGCACGCCATGACGCTTCGAGGAGAGGGCCTGGTGGAGGAGTTCAAGGAGGTCCTGCTCGACTACGTGCAGCGCACGTACGGGTCGGGCCTCGCGGCTGAGCCGGCGGTCCGGTAGCTGTCCCCGCGAAGGGACAGGCGCGTCCTTTCGGGTGGAGCGCGCGGGGGCAAGCGGGACGGAGGGCCGCGTGGCGCTTGGGCTTTTCGGCGCCGGCCGCCTGGCACACGCATTGCCTCGTATGGGTATGAGAAGCGAGCCATCGGTGCCCAGCCGACGGAGGGGACGCATGAGGATGACAGTCCTGCTGGCCGCGCTCGTCGCCGGCCTGATGCTGCCGACGACCGTGGCCGCGCAGGGAGGGCCGGGATTCCTGTTCAAGAATCCCCGGGTGTCCATCGGGGTGAGGACCGGCTATCAGCTCCCGCGGGTCGAGAGCGACATTTTCGCGTTTCCGCTGGACTCCCTCACGCTGGATCGCTCCGACTTCGCCAGCCCGTACCTCGGGGGCGAGCTCGCGGTGCGCGTCGCGGACCGGCTGGACGTCGCGGTCGGGGTGGGGTGGGCACGCGCGCGGAGCGAGTCCGAGTACGTCAACTGGTTGGAGGGAGACGACCCCATCGCGCAGGTGACGACCTTCCAGACGGTCGTGGGCTCGCTGGGAGCGAAGTACTACTTCGCGGAACGCGGGCGCTCGATCGGCAGGTTCGCCTGGGTGCCGTCGCGCGTGACCCCGTACCTCGGGGGCGGGATTGGCGTGGTGGGCTACGAGTTCGAGCAGGCGGGCGACTTCGTGGACTACGAAACGGTCGTCACCGACCCCAACGACGGCAGCGTCAGCGCCGACATCTATACGGACCGCCTGCGGACGACCGGCGCCGGCGTGTCCGGCTACCTCGCGGGCGGCGCCGACGTCGCGCTCGGCAAGCAGTTCGTGCTCACTGCCGAGGCGCGCTACACGCTCGCCAACGGCTCTGTGGGTGGCCCGTACTCGGGCTTCGACAAGATCGACTTGGCCGGCCTGCAGCTGCTCGCAGGCCTTGCCCTACGCTGGTAGTTACAGGAGGATGAGGACCATGAGCACACGCACGCACCTGACGAGCCTGATCGGGGTCGGCCTCGCGATCGTCGCCCTCGCGCTTCCTGCGGCGGGCCAGGCAGGCGGAGGCGGCTGGACGCCCTTCGTCGGCTGCTGGGAGCCCCTCGATGCGGGAGAGGAGGCAGGGCTTCTCTGCTTCCGTCCGTCGGGCAGCGGCGTCGAGATGTACAACGTCGTGGACGGCGGGGTCGCCTCGAGCGAGCAGATCGCCGCCGACGGGTCGCCCCGTCCGGTCAGCGCCGAGGGGTGCACGGGCTTCGAGAGCGCCACGTTCTCCGAGGACGGGCTCCGCGTCTTCACCCGCTCCGAGTTCACCTGCGGAGACGACGTCCGCGCGGGCTCGGGCGTCATGTCGTTCATCTCGCCCACGCAGTGGATCGACGTCCGCTCGCTCCAGGTCGAGGGCGAGCCGGTGGCGTGGGTGCAGCGCTACGCGCTCGCCGACGCGGACGACTTGAACGAGCAGGGGGTCGAGGACCCGGCCGCGTTCGACAGGACGCTCGTGCGTGCCACACGGACGCGCGCCGCGCGCGACATCGAGGTGGACGACGTGGAGGAAGCCGTCGGGCGTGTCGAGGCGCGTGCCGTCGAGGTGTGGGTCGCGGCGAACGAGACGGAGCTCGAGCTGAGCGGCTCGGATCTCGTGCGCCTGGCCGACGCGGGCGTCCCCGAGAGCGTCCTCGATGTCATGGTGGCTGTGTCATATCCCGACCGATTCGTCCTTTCGCCCGAAGGTGCGGCGGCAGCCGAGCGCGCCGGGGGCGGCGTCTACGACACCGGATACCGGCGCGGCTTTCGGTCGTACCTGTGGGATCCCTACTACCGGCCGATCGGCTTCGGCTACTACCGCTACTCGCCCTTCGGCTACTACGGCTATGGCGGCTACGGATGGGGCGGATCCTACGGAGGCTACTACGGCTACCGGCCGGCCACGGTGATCGTGCAGCCGGTCAGCCCCGGGTCGGGCGGCCGCATGGTGCCCGGTCGCGGCTACACGCGCGGCTCGTCGAGCGCGGGATCGGGGGGCGCGACTCCTAGATCGAGCGTCGGGGGGCGGCCGGCGCCGGCGCCGGCGCGCGGCGGAGGCAGCGCGGCCAGCAGCGACCGTGGCTCCTCGTCCGGATCGTCCGGATCGTCGGGCGGCCGGACGGCGAGGCCTCGGGGGAGCTGACGAAGGCGTAAGTCCCCGCGCCCGCGGGCGTGTGCTACCTTCCTCGGCCTATGGAACGGGCCAACACCTCCACGGGACGGGGAACGGACTTCATTCGCCAGATCGTGGCAGCCGACTTGGAGAGCGGCCGCCACGGGGGTCGGGTGGTCACGCGCTTTCCCCCCGAGCCGAACGGCTACCTGCACGTCGGGCACGCGACGCACATCTGCCTCAACTTCGGCATCGCGGAGGAGTTCGGCGGCCGGTGTCACCTCCGCTACGACGACACGAACCCCGAGAAGGAGAGCGAGGAGTTCGTCCGGGCGATCCAGGAGGACATCCGCTGGCTCGGCTTCGATTGGGGCGAGCACCTCTACTTCGCGTCCGACTACTTCGAGCGCATGTACCAGTGCGCGGAGTCGCTCATCGAACGGGGGGTCGCCTACGTCGACTCACAGCCGACGGAGGCGATTCGCGAGGGCAGGGGCACCGTCACCGAGCCCGGCGTCCTGAGCCCGTACCGCGGGCGCTCGCAGGAGGAGAACCTCGACCTCTTCAGGCGCATGCGCGCCGGCGCGTTCGAGGACGGGGAGCACGTGCTTCGCGGCAAGATCGACATGGCGTCACCCAACATGTTGATGCGCGATCCGGTGTTCTATCGCATTCGGCATGCGCATCACTACAGGCAGGGTGACGACTGGTGCATCTATCCTCTCTACGACTACGCGCACTGTCTCGAGGACGCGTTCGAGGGGGTCACCCACTCGATCTGCACGCTCGAGTTCGAGAACAATCGTGAGCTCTACGACTGGGTGCTCGAGCACGTCGGCTTCGAGGAGCCCCGCCCGCACCAGTACGAGTGGGCGGGCCTCGACCTCGAGGGCGCCGTACTCTCGAAGCGGTTCATCAAGCCGCTCGTCGACACGGGCGTGGTGTCGGGGTGGAACGACCCGCGCCTCGCGACCGTGGCGGCGTACCGCCGGCGTGGGGTCCCGCCCGAGGCGCTCCGGCTCCTGAGCGACCTCATCGGCGTGTCGAAGACGGGGGCGAAGACCGAGGAGGCGAAGCTCGACTTCGCCATCCGCGAGGTGCTCAACCCGACGGCTCCCCGCGTGATGGCTGTCCTCGACCCGTTGAAGGTCGTGCTCACCAACTTCCCGGCCGACCGAACCGACGAGATCGACGCTCCGCTCTTTCCCCACGACGTGCCCCGCGAGGGCTCGCGGCACGTGCCGTTCACGCGTGAGCTGTGGATCGAGCGCACGGACTTCGAGGAAGATCCCCCCAAAGGCTTCCGGCGTCTCGTGCCGGGTGGCGAGGTGAGGCTCAGGTACGCCTACGTCATCTGCTGTGACGAGGTGATCAAGGACGAGAGTGGCCGCGTCGTCGAGCTGCGCTGTAGGTACGACCCGGACACGCGAGGCGGCGCGACCGGCGACGGCCGCAAGGTGAAGGGGACCATACAGTGGGTGTCGGTGCCGCACGCGCTCGCCGCGGAGGTGCGACTCTTCGATCGACTCCTCCTGGACTTCGACATAGCCGAGCTCGGGGAGGACGAGCTGTTCGACCCGAGTGAGCACCTGAACCCCGCGTCGCTCGTCGTGGTGCCCGACGCCAGGATCGAGCCCTCCGTCGCGAACGATCCGTCGGACACGCGCTATCAGTTCGAGCGGACGGGCTACTTCTGGCGCGACCCAGTGGACGGCCTTCGCGACCGGCCGGTCTTCAATCGCATCGTGGCGCTGAAGGACACGTGGGCCCGACGGGAGGCCGCCCCCGCCAGGTCGCCCGAGGATACGCCGCCCAAGACGGGTGGGACGGGCTCCGCACGCAGGGGGGCGCCCGGCCGCCGGCGCGACGAGCCACCGGCGGCGCCGGAGTCGACGGACGCGGACGCCGACCGTCGAGCCCGTGATCTCTCCCCCGAGATCGCCCTGCGCGTCGAGCGCTACCGGAGCGAGTTCGGTGTGATCGACGAGCACGCGGAGCTGCTCGCCCGCGCACCCGACTTCTTCGAGGCCGCGCTCGGAGAGCACCACGATGCGACCGCGGTCGCCTCTTGGATCGTGGTCGACCTGCGGGGACTCCTCGGGGACCGAACGCTCTCGGAGCTGCCCTTCGGCGGCGAAGCCGTCGGCCGCCTCGCGGCCCTGGTCGACGCGGGGAAGGTCTCGCGGCGGGCGGCCAAGGACGTGCTCGCGCGCATGATCGAGGAGGGAGGACAGCCGGAGGCCTGGGTCGAGTCGATGGGGCTCGAGAAGATGAGCGACCGAGAGGCGCTCGGCGCAATCATCGAATCGGTGCTCGCGGGGAGACCCGACAAGGTTGCCGAGTATCGCGGGGGCAGGAAGGGATTGATCGGCTTCTTCGTGGGCGAGGTGATGAAGCAGAGCGGTGGTGCCGCCGATCCGGCCAGGGCGAAGCACATGCTGAGTGAGCGTCTGGATCGTTGACGGTCGCAGGACGGCTCGGCCGCTCGGCGTCGAACGGCGGTGAAAGGGTATTCGCACACAACGAGAACCTTTCTTGACACTGTTTGGACGCGCACATTAGGATAGCGCTCGACCATGACCGGGCGCCGCAAAGGCCCCCCCTCCAGGCGTTGATGTTGGCACGCTCCGATACGGTAGTTCATCGCGACCCATCGACTGCCGCGCGGCAGGTCGAGCCGCTCACAGAGATCGAGCGCAAGATTCTGGACTTCATGGTTCAGTACCTGCGCGCGAATACCTACCAGCCATCCATTCGCGAGATCGGCGAGCGCTTTGGGATCAAGAGCACGAAGACGGTCTCCGAGCATCTCCAAGCACTTGCGGATAAGGGCTTCCTCGAGCGCGATCCGTCGCGCTCGCGCGGAGTGAAGATCCTGGGGGTGGACCTCGGGGCCGACGCGGTCTCCGTACCCTGCTTCGACGACGTGCCGGAGGATGGCGCGCAGAATGCCCATCCGGTGATGCACATGTCGATCGACAGGCGCCTCGGGGGAGAGAACGGCTGCTTCTTCGTGCGCGCCGGATCGGGAGACCTCGCGATGCTCGGAGTCGCCGAAGGCGACTTCGTGCTGATCTCGCCGGTCGCGCTCGACGAGGTCGAGGAGGGCAGCGTCGTGGTTGCCCGAGTCGGCTCCGGGACTCTCTTCCACAGGTTCAGCAAGAATGGACGGGGTCTCCACCTCGAGGCGCTGCGGCCGGGTGGCGACACGACCGTCGTCGAGGATCCTGCCCGCCTGCGCCTAATCGGTCGGGTCAGCGGCCTCTATAGGCGCATCGACGCCGCAGCGCTGAACCTCACGCAGCACTGATCTGCGTCGCTCCGATGGCCGCTTCGCGGTCCGAGCTCGCCCCAACCTCCACAGACGTCGATTGGATGTCTCGTGCGCTCGATCGCGCGCGCGCGGCGGCCGACGTGGGTGAGGTTCCGGTGGGTGCGGTGATCGTCCGCGACGGTGAGGTGATCGCAGCGGCCCACAATCGCACCCTGACGGACGCCGATCCCACCGCGCACGCCGAGGTCGTCTCCATCCGGCATGCCGCCGAAGTGATCGGCGACTGGCGACTCCTCGATTGCACGCTCTACGTGACGCTCGAGCCGTGCGCGATGTGCTCCGGAGCGATCGTCCTCGCGAGGATCCCGCGCGTCGTCTTCGGCGCGCTCGACCCAAGGGCCGGAATGGTCGAGTCGCTGGGCAACCTGCTCCGGGACAGCCGCCTCAACCATCGCTGTGAGGTCACCGGGGGGGTGCTCGCAGCGGAGTCAGGCGAGCTGCTCCGTTCGTTCTTCAGGGAGCGCCGGTGACGCGCCTGGGTCGGCTCTTTGCGGTGGGTGGTCTCGCGCTCGCCGGGTGCACCCCGGTGGGGGCTCCGATACCGACGGCTCCTCCGCCCGCGCCGCCACGCGCGGAGCCCACCGACGTCGTTGCCGAGCCGCGCCCGACGCCCACTGAGGTGTTCACTGAGGTGCCCACTGCGCGGCCGGTGCGCTCGTTCCGAGAGGTGCGCGGTCTCTGGGTGGTCCGCTGGACGATGACGAGCCCGGAGCAGGTGCGCGAGATGGTGGCCGACGCGGCCGATGCCGGATTCAACACGCTCATCGTGCAGGTGCGGGGACGGGCCGACGCGTTCTACGTCTCGGACCTCGAGCCGCGAGCAGAAAACCTCCAAGGGCCTCTGGGCTTCGACCCGCTCGCGCTCGCGATCGAAGAGGGCCATCGGCGCGGGATGGCCGTGCACGCGTGGGTGAACACGCACCTCGTGTGGGGACCGACGGCGCCGCCCCGGAGCCCCGCGCACCTGGTCAACAGCAACCCCGAATGGCTCGCCGTGCCGCGCGTGCTCGCGCGCGAGCTGTACGACATCGCCCCGCGGGACCCGCGCTTCTTCGCCGCGCTCAGGGAGTACGCGGCCGAGCGCCAGGGAACCGTGGAGGGGATCTACACGAGCCCCTCGCACCCCGACGTCAGCGCGCGGGTCCGGGCCGTCTGGATGGACCTTCTCGAGCGCTACGATCTCGATGGGATCCACTTCGACTACATCCGCTTTCCCTCCGTGGATTTCGATTACTCGCGCGGCGCGCTCCAGCGCTTCCGCGATTGGGTCACGCCGCGCGTCACCGTGGACCGCCTGGTCGAGCTCGAGCGGGCCTGGGCGACGAACCCGCTCGCGTACACGACCGCGCTTCCCGACCAGTGGGACGAGTTCCGGCGCATGCACATCACGGGCCTCGTCGCGGAGATCTACCGCGAGGTGAAGGCGCGCCGGCCCGAGCTCGTGGTGTCGGCGGCCGTCGTGGCGGACCCCCAGACCGCCTACTCGATCCGCTTCCAGGACTGGGAGGCGTGGCTCGCGCAGGGCATTCTCGACATCGCGGTCCCGATGGCGTACACACCGGACAACGGTCGCTTCCAGGCGCTCGTGCGTGGCGCTCGGCGGGCCGCGGGACATCGCGAGCGTGTCTGGGCGGGGATCGGGGCGTACATGGACACGCTGGGCGGCACGCTCGACAAGATCGACCTGGCGCGCGCGGAGGACGCGGGCGGCGTGGTGGTGTTCTCGTACGATTGGGCGGCGACGGACGGCCGCGGGGATCCTGCCGACCCCTATCTGCGCCGGTTGGGGCGGGAGCGGTTCGGTTCACAGTAGTTGAGTCCGCTCTGGGAGGGTCGGGCACCCGGACCCCCTCCTCTACGGACCCGCTCGCCTTCCGGTGGGGATCAACGAGCGGGGCTCGCTTAGCGACGCAGCGCGTCGTGTGGCTCGCGTCTCATCGATGCTCCGCTGCGCTGCGCCGATGATCCTCCAAGGAGGGGGTCCGGGCGCCCGACCCCGACCGGTGCGCCCGGCCGCTCACTGGAAGATGAGCGACCTCACCTACGATTACGATGGCTGCGACACTCCCGAGCCCTAATGTCCGGCGTGGGCCTCTTCCACGTTCAGCTCCGGGGCAGCACCTCCGCTCCATCGAGCCCGAGGTGGTGATCCGTCGCCCACACATGCCTGATGTCGTGCGTCGACATGAACGCCAGGCTCGACGCGTCGACGTACGTGAGCCTGGCGCCCCGGAAGCGATCGAGGGTGCTGCCCACGTCCTCGTGATGGCGCGGGTCGGTGTCCAGCACCGTCAGGCCGTCCAACTGATCGATGAAGAGGCGAAACCGCCTTGCCGGCTCCTCGCCGTACTTGTGGAGGAACCAGGAGTAGGCCTCGGATCGCACGAGCGCCGAGGTGACCCAGCGGACGCGCGGCCCCCCGAACAGGGTGACGGCCTGTGCATGGTGGCGGTCGCCACGGTTCAAGAACGCGATGAAGATGCCGCTATCGAGGAAGACCTCGGAAGGGCTCACGGGGCTTCGCGGCCGTAGACGACCTCGTCCACGCAAGCGCTGTCTCCTTCGCTCCCGTCGAACACCCCCGCGAAGGCCATCCAGGGGCGGTCGCTGGGCTCCGCCGAGACGACTTGCTCCAGGCTCCGTCGCACGAGCTCGGCCAGGGAGATGCCGTGCCGTCGTGCCACGTCCTTGGCGCGCTTGTACAGGTCCTCATCCACGGAGATCTGCGTTCGGATCATGTTATCATGATAGTGCATTGTGATAACATGCAGAAGGTGAGTGGTGATTCGTCTCGACAATGGTGTGGATCGCCGGGCCTTCCCATGGGTCGGCGGGACTGTGACTCACGGCGTCGCGCCCAGGCGTTTCCGCGGAAACGTCCCGGGTGTCAACGCCGGCTGAAAATGTCCCAGAAGCGGCGGTTGAAA
>Ga0214472_10001869_pt1 | contig 22852 bp, 22 predicted proteins | sample RVTome_6_FD_207662 | JGI IMG/M metagenome (GOLD analysis project Ga0214472, IMG submission 207662) | Soil microbial communities from uranium-contaminated site in the Upper Colorado River Basin, Wyoming, United States - RVT140D175 | ecosystem: Environmental > Terrestrial > Soil > Contaminated >...
CAGTTCCTGCAGGAGTACTTTTTCCTGATCCTCTTCCGGTCCGTCTTCGCGTCATTGGGCGTGAAGGAGGAGCGGCTGCGGGTCTACACCGAGCTGAACTTCTGCATCAAGGGGACCATCACGGCCGCCGACAACATCTTCGACGACCAGGCCAAATCGCTCCTCCCGCTCGTGGAGCACGCGGGCTCCCGCTTCATGTCGATCTTGCAGCTCATGACCTTCGAGCGATTGGCGAGACGGGTGCTCGACCGCGGTGAGGGTGCGGGGATCCTCACCGGCGCGCAGCGGGACGAGATCCAGCGAGGGCTCCTCGACAGGATGGCGACGATCGGCACGCTCGAGGGCTCGGAGGAGGGCGGCGTGAATGAGATTCCGCCGCCGGACGAGATGGTCGACGCCGTGCACCGGGTCCGGGGCGGGGCGCTCTTCGCACTCGCCTTCGTGGCGCCCACTGTCCTCGAGGGGGGCGACGTCCGCGAGCGGCTCGGCGCGGCCGAGCGGGCGATCGCGCAGCTCGGCACAGCCTTCCAAATCGTCGACGACCTCACGGACTTCGAGTTCGACGTGGGTCGCCGAAGCCACAACCTCCTCGTCGCGCAGATCCACCACCTGGGCAGCGGTCCCGAGCGGGCGGCGCTTCGGCACTTGTGGACGGGCGAGACCGTGGGAAGCGACGTCGTCGAGGGTCTCTTCAGGCAGTCCGCGCGGGCGGTGCTCGAGCGTGCTTACGCGGAGGCGAGGGCGTCGTTCAACGGGCTCCAGGAGCTGGGCTTCTGGTTCGAGGCCGAGCTCGCCGAGGACGTGGTCCACGCCATCGTCGGCCTGGACGGGGTCGCGCGCATGGAGGCGTTGACGACGCCTACGTAGCGTGCCGGTTGGGTCCCAGCTGGAGCCCCCGAGGCACCGCGACCCCCGCTTGACACCTGACCCTTCGCCGTCAGATTACTTGTGCTTAGCACTCTACGTTGATGAGTGCTAACAGAGTCATCTCTTCATTCATGGCCCAACACGTAGGAGGAGGCCTGATGGCTAAGGTCAAGGTCAAGGTCCAGGTCAAGCCGCTTGCCGACCGCGTTGTGGTGAAGCCCCTTGAAGAGTCCGAGCAGATGCGCGGCGGGCTCTACATTCCCGACACGGCCAAGGAGAAGCCCTCTCAGGGCGAGGTCGTAGCTGTCGGGCCGGGCAAGGTGTCGGACGACGGCACCCGCCTCGACATGGACGTGAAGGTCGGCGACAAGGTCCTGTACGGGAAGTACAGCGGCACGGACGTCACGCTCGACGGTGAGGAGCTCCTGATCCTGAGGGAGTCCGACATCCTCGCGATCGTTCCCTGAGCGCAACGCAATCGACGTAACTAGACGAACCAGGAGATAAGGATCATGGCAGCAAAGGATCTGGTGTTCGACGTCGAGGCGCGCGCGCGCCTCAAGAAGGGCGTCGATCGGCTGGCCCAGGCCGTAAAGGTCACCCTCGGCCCCAAGGGCCGGAACGTGGTGATCGACAGGAAGTTCGGCTCCCCGACGGTCACGAAGGACGGTGTGTCGGTGGCGAAAGAGGTGGAGCTCGAGGATCCGGTCGAGAACATGGGCGCACAGATGGTGAAGGAGGTCGCGACCAAGACGTCGGACATCGCCGGTGACGGCACGACGACCGCGACCGTGCTCGCTCAGGCGATCTTCGGTGAGGGCCTGAAGAACGTCACCGCCGGCACGAACCCCATGGGGATCCGCCGGGGCATCGAGAAGGCCGTCGCGGTCGTGGTGGCCGAGCTCGAGAAGATGTCGACCGACACGAAGGGCAAGGAGGAGATCGCCCAGGTCGGCGCGATCAGCGCGAACTCGAACCGCGAGATCGGTGAGCTGATCGCCGACGCGATGGAGAAGGTCGGCAAGGACGGCGTCATCACGGTCGAGGAGGCGCGCGGTCTGGAGACGACGCTGGAGACGGTCGACGGCATGCAGTTCGACCGCGGCTACCTGTCGCCGTACTTCGTCACGGATCCAGAGAGGATGGAGGCCGTCCTGGAGGACGCCATGATCCTCATCCACGACAAGAAGATCAGCTCGATGAAGGACCTCCTGCCGATCCTCGAGAAGGTCGCCCAGATGGGCAAGCCTCTCCTGATCGTCTCCGAGGACGTCGAGGGCGAGGCGCTCGCCACGCTCGTGGTGAACAAGCTCCGCGGCACGCTGAAGGTCGCGGCCGTGAAGGCGCCCGGCTTCGGTGACCGCCGCAAGGCCATGCTCCAGGACATCGCGGTCCTGACGGGCGGCCAGGTGATCTCGGAGGAGGTCGGCTTCAAGCTGGAGAACACCGTCGCTAGCGATCTCGGCAAGGCGAAGCGGATCGTCATCGACAAGGACAACACCACGATCATCGACGGCGGCGGCGAGCAGGACAAGATCAAGGGCCGCATCGAGGAGATCCGCGTCGCGATCGACAAGAGCACGTCCGACTACGACAGCGAGAAGCTCCAGGAGCGGCTCGCGAAGCTCGCGGGCGGCGTGGCGGTCATCAACGTGGGCGCCGCGACCGAGAGCGAGATGAAGGAGAAGAAGGCGCTCGTCGAGGACGCGCTGCACGCAACGCGCGCGGCCGTCGAGGAGGGCATCGTCCCCGGTGGTGGCGTCGCGCTCCTGCGCGCACAGGTCGCGCTCAGCAAGATGAAGCTCGAGGCGGAGGACGAGCAGATCGGCGTGCAGATCCTCTATCGCGCGCTCGAGCACCCGATTCGGCAGATCGCCGAGAACGCGGGCGCCGAGGGGAGCATCGTGGTCGAGAAGGTGCGCGCCGGGAAGGGCGGCTTCGGCTACAACGCTGCGACCGACGAGTACGAGGACCTGGTGAAGGCCGGCGTCATCGACCCGACGAAGGTCGTGCGCACGGCGCTCCAGAACGCCAGCTCCATCGCGGGTCTGCTGCTGACGACGGAGGCTGTGGTGGTGGAGATCCCGGAGGAGTCGCCGCCGGGGGGTGGCGGGATGCCGGGAGGGGGGATGGGAGGAATGTATTAAGGGGTTAGCGACACGCGGAGCGCGTCGCTAACCCTGCCGGCGGATTCCCGACGCCGGCACCTGGTGGGCCCTGGCGGCCGAGCAGGTGGTGTCGGGAATCCGCCTCGTAGGGCGACATCCTTCGGACGTCGCCAACGGCGTCTGACGGGAGGGCTCGGTCACCTTGGTGGCCGGGCCCTCTTGGCATTCTGGTTTTCCGTGTTTGCGGGTAAGGTAGGGAGGGGTAAGGTGGGGGGCGTGGCGACCGGGGAGGGTCGGCAAGAGGGAGTTTAGCGGCATCACTCGATCGGGAGAGGTCTGAATTGAACAACAACCCGATGCAGTGCCCGCGTTGCGAAAGAGATTGAGTACGTGGGCACCCAGAAGTTCCACGAGGGGTCCAGAGCAGCTCTGTTTCTCCTGGGAGAACTTGGCGAGTTGTTTGTGAAGCGGGAGCATTTCGACGTCTACGTCTGCCCCCGCTGTGGAAGGGTGGAGTTGTTTGTGGACGGCATCGGCGAGGAGTTTCGCCCGCATTAGGGTGACGCCGCTCGTTTCGCGAGCTCCGGAGAACCCGCCGCGGCCGCGTAGTCGTCGGTGAGGTTGTCGTAGGTTGGAAGGTGATCGCGCGCGCGAGGCTTGGGCGCGGCGGGTCGCCAACCTGGAGACAATGTGACACGTGCGCGGGTCCCGGGGAGCTGGGTGCTTTCGTAAGCCTTGGATGTCGGACGGGAGAAACCGCATCGGTCCGTGATCCGTAGAGCGGGAGGTCCTCCTGCCTCTAGAGCCCTCGCCGTTTTCATCGCCCACTCTTTTCCCGTCATCTTTCTCGGTCGAGAGCTCCAGGGTCCGACCTACGCGATCGTGGCTCTGCTCTTCGCTCCCCTGGCGTTCGGAGCCGTGAGCGTAGGATTACGACTCGCGCGACGTCCGCTCTCTGCCGCGGGCTTCACTCTTGAGAACGCCCGCGCCGATGTCGTGGTCGGGGCGGCCGTCGCCGTGATTTGGGCCGCGCTCCAGTTCGGGATCATCATTCCGCTTGGGGGTGGCGCCGAACGGGCCGACGTGGTCGTCAATGCTGCACAAATCGGGAACACCCTCTCAGGGCTCGCAGCGTTCGTGCTCCTAGCTTGGGGAGGAGGGTTTGCGGAGGAGGTCTTTTTCCGTGCCTACCTCATGACCACGCTGCGGGGGATCTTCGGAGCGCCGCCCGCGGCCACAGCGCTTGTGGTGATCGTCCCCACCGTACTCTTCGCGATGCTTCATGGGTACCAGGGCGGATGGATCGGGATGCTCGATACAGGAGTCTTTGGTGGAGCGACGCTCTCACTGCTCTTTCTTTGGAGAGGTCGGCTCATCCCATGTGTCGTGGCTCATGCCCTTTGGAACACCATCGCATCCGTAGTCATCTTCGCGTGGTACTGAGAACGAAGGTCCTTGATTCGGCGGTGAGGGCGGGACCCGCTCACGCGTCACATACTAACTACGTTTCCGGTTTCGCTCGCTTCGCTCGCTCCACCTGCTGGGCCTGACACTGTTGTGGCAGGGAAGCGGATCGCAGCGTATTCTCGAAGCAGGAAACGTGAGCTCTTCGGTGGTGGCCACGTCGGAAACCTCTGAATGTTATGTGTCAGTGCTGGGCCGCCTGTACGGGGAATCGGGAGCCTAGAGTCGGGACCTGTGGGAGGTGAACATGAGGGCTTGGAGTACGTTATGTCTGGGGCTTGGCATTCTCTGGGCCGGCCCGCTGTCCGGGCAGAGTCGCCCGGCGAGTGGGCCGATCACTCGCGTCGATCACTTCTACGCCGAGACGGGAGCCATGGATGCGCTGTTGGGCTTCCTGAAGCGCGATCTAGGGTTGCCCGAGGCGTGGTCCGATCAGGACTACGGCAGTTTCGCGACCGGAGCTGTGTCTCTCGGCAACGTGAGTTTCGAAGTCGTGCGGTTCGGACCGGCGGACGGGTCTGACCCCGTTCGATTTGCGGGCATCGCCCTGGAGCCTGAGGGAGACACTCAGAGCCTGGTCGAGTGGCTGGCCCGCCGAGGGATCGACCACAGCACGCCGCAGACTTTCCCGGCCGAGGGTCCTGCCTTCTTCGAGAACACCGCTCTGCCAGGCCTGATTCCCGAGTCTGCGGATGTATTCGTCTGTGACTACAAGGACCGGCAGATGATTCTCGGAAGCCAGGCGGAGAATCGAGCGGTCCTCGGAGAGCGGAACGGGGGGCCGCTTGGGCTCTTGGGAGTCAAGGAACTCCTCGTCGAGTCCACGGATCTCTTGAGGTCCATGGAAGCATGGTCTGCGCTGGTACCGAGCACGCGGGCCGCAGGCGAAGAGATACTCGTGGAGTTCGACTATGGCCCTAGGATCCGGATTCAGAGCGGGGAGTCGGACCGCTTCGCCGGGATCTCGCTGCTCGTACGTTCGCTGGACGACGCGGGAGACTTTCTCGAATCCAGAGGACTCATTGGCCCTGCCATCCTCGGCGGCCTCTCGATTGCCCCTGAGGCAGTCGGCGGGCTTCACATCGTGATCGTCGAAGGTTGACGAGGGGCGACTTCGTAGGGGATGGGTAAGGTGAGGGGCGTGGAGACCCGGGAGGTCGGCAAGAGGGAGTCAAGTGACAGCGCGAAGGCACTGGCGGCGCCAAGATCCGAGCTAGGAACGTGGCTGCTTATGGCGGCTGAGAACATTCTGGAGAGATCTGTCCCATGACGGTCGCCGATCTGGGGGTCCTTTACGACTACGGCTACTGGGCGAACAGGCATCTATGTCAGGTTCTGTCTCCGCTCCCGCCCTCTGACTTCACGAAGTCGGTCGCGGGCAGCTACGGATCGATCCGGAACACGCTTGTGCACGCGATGAGCGCCGAGTGGGGCTGGCTGGATCGCTGTGGAGGACCCGAACGCGGCCCAAGCTTAAACGCTGACGACTTCCCGGATCTCGAGTCCGTCGTTGTGGCCTGGCGAAAAGTAGAAGGCTACGTGCGAGCATTTCTGGAGGCTCTGAACGACGAGGATTTGGATCGGGTCATCGACTTCCAACTCGGAAGCGGAAGGCAGCGCTCGATGCGGATGGGCGAGTTGTTGCATCACTCCACGGTTCACGGCGCCCATCACCGGGGTCAAGGTGCTCTGCTGCTGCGCCTACTGGGTCACGCTCCAGGCGACTTCGACATCCTGTTCTACTATGCTGAGAAGGCCGGCGTTGCGTCGTAGGCAGGCACACTTGACGAGCGCAGACGCGGCTATGCTTCAGGTGCGCCGTCCCTCAACAATGCGGTTTCCGGCTCCGGCCGCCTGCGGCGGCCTCCGTCCCAACCGGCCCCAGAAGCTCTCAGGGTTGGCGAGCATTGCGGATGCCTTGCGCGGTATCGTCTCGTCAGCGGAAGCTCGGTAGCGCCGTACTCTAATTCAGTTACGGGTCCGAGTCCCGCGAGCACTGGCCGGGAGTCCTGGAAGCATGTGGGCTCCCGGCCTCCTTGTTTCGTTGACTTGGTCGCCGACACCCTTCTGGCAGCTCCTGTTGACTAACAACATGTAGGACGCTATCTGTTGTCTGCCTACAGATGGGAGGAGGGAGTCGATGTCGAAGGTGCATGGTGACGTGCCGTATGGCACGCTCGACCTCATGATCTTGAAGACGCTCCAGGCGAGGGGGCCGCAGCACGGCTTCGGGCTCGCTCGCGAGATCGAGCTCGTATCCGAGGACCTGATCCGCCTCAATCAGGGCTCGATCTATCCGGCGCTTCTCCGCCTCCAGCAACGCGGCCTGATCACGGCGAGCTGGGGCGCCTCTGACTCCAATCGGCGCGCGAAGTTCTACACGTTGTCTGCGGCGGGTAGGAAGCAGCTCGGCGTGGAGACGCAGAGCTGGCGGCGGACGGCGCTGCTCGTCGAGCGGTTCCTGGCGCTGGGGAGCTGATGTCGGGGCCGTGGATCCAACGGCTCCGGGAGATGCTCCAGCGCTCTGGGCTCGATACGGAGCTGGACGAGGAGATCCGGACGCACCTCGAGATGGCGACCGAGGAGTACGTTCGCGAGGGCATGTCGCCCGACGACGCGCGGCGCGCGGCCCTGAGGAGCTTCGGTGGCGTGGAGCAGGTGCGTAAGCGTCATCGCGAGACGCGCGGGGTCCCTTGGCTCGAGGACGTCGGAAGGGACGTCAGGCTCGCCGCGCGCTCGCTTTTGAAGGAGCGTGGCTTCACGGTGACCGCTGTCGCGACACTGGCGATCGGAATCGGCGCGAATGCCGCCATCGTGTCGGTGGTCGACGCGGTGCTGCTGCGGCCGCTCCCCTATCCGGATGCGGAACGCGTCGTTGCCTTCGGTCTCCTACGGGACGGTGGCCGGGTCGAAATGCGGATCACCGCCGCGGGATACCGGCTCTTTCGCGAGGAGAGCCAGAGCTTCGAGGAGCTCGCGGTTTACAACACTACCCGGATGCCCCTCATCGGCGGCGGCGAGCCGGCGCAGGTTTCGGTGAGCGGCATGACGAACAGCGCTTTCGCAGTTCTCTCGATCTCGCCTCGGCTCGGCCGGCTGCCCACGGACGAGGAGGATCTCCCGGGAGGGCGACGCGTGGCGCTCCTGAGCCACGGGCTCTGGACCGCACGGTTCGGATCGGACCCGCAGGTGCTGGGACGCGCCATCGAGCTCAACGACACGACGCGCGAAGTGATCGGGATCATGCCGCCGGAGTTCGGGTTTCCGAGCATCGCCGGGCGGGGGCAGGTAGGGCGCGAGTACCGCGGGATCGACGTCTGGGTCCCGATGCAGCTGGACCCGTCGAGCGCGGACACACGCGCTCTTTCCTATCGGCTCTTCGGTCGCCTGCGCGCCGACGCCACGCCGGAGTCGGCTTCCGCCGACGTCGATCGCTTGATTCAGCGCCTGCCCGAGGTTGGTCACCCACCGGCCTTGCTGGCGACCAGTTTGTCGGGCGAAGCTGACATGAGGACGCTCGAGGAGGACTTGGTCGGAGAGTCCCGCTCCCTGCTCCTCGCGCTCCTCGGCGCCGTGTCGCTCATCCTCCTGATCGCGCTCTTGAACGTCGCCACGCTGTTCATCGTCCGAGCCGAGGAGCGAACTCAGCAACGGTCCGTCCGTGCGGCGCTCGGCGCGTCACGCCGAAGGCTCGCACAGCATGCCTTGACCGAAGCGCTCCTGCTGGCGATCGCGGGAGGACTTGGCGGACTCCTCTGCGCCTTCGCGGGTACGCGGGCGTTCGTCGCCCTGGCCCCGTCGAGCATTCCGCGTCTCGATGACGTCGGAATCACTCCATTCTTGCTGGGCTACACCGCGGCCGTGTCCGTGCTGGCGAGCGTGGCCTTCGCGTTCCTTCCTTCCTGGGGCGTGCGAGCCGCGGGGCGATTCCCACCCGAGCTCTCGCGTGCCGGCCGAAACGCCACGGCGGGGCCCGAACGCCTGCGGCTCCGGGGAGTTCTGGTGGCAGCGCAGGTAGCGCTGGCGGTCGTGTTGGTGATCGGGTCCGGGCTGATGGTCCGGACCTACGAGAGGCTCTACGCCGTGGACCCGGGATTCGACCCGACGAACCTCGTGACGTTCGGTCTGGTGCTTCCCGCCACGCGGTACTCGAATGCCGAGGCATCGGATCTCTACAGTCGTCTCGTGACGAGCTTACGTCTGCTGCCCGACGTCGAGTCCGCCGCGGTGACCACGGGACTTCCCGTGACACCTCCCCAAGCCAGCTACCGCTTCGATATCGAAGACTTCCCCGAAGGTGCGGACCCGTTCGTGGTACGACGGGTCTCGGCAGGGTACTTCGAGACGATGCGGATTCCCCTTCTGGCGGGCCGCACGATCCTCCCCGACGACGCGGACGAGTTCACCTTCGTCGTCACGGCCTCGTTCGCCGAGCTGTATTGGACCGCCGCCTCCGCGGTCGGGAAGCGGATCGGAGCCGGGGGCAACTGGGCCGAGGTCGTCGGGGTCGTTGGGAACGACCAGATCCGCGGGTTGGACATTCCCATCGAGGAGGCGGCCTATGTACCCATCGGAGTCGCATTCTCATCCGCCGTCCAACCCGTGAGTGTGGTCGTGCGCACGCGCGGCGCCGGCACAGACATCGCGCCGCTCCTGCGTCGTGTCGTGGCGAGTCTCGACCCCCAGCTCCCTCTCATCGACCCGCGGTCGATGCACGAGGTCATCTCCGAGTCCTACGCCGTGAGCCGCACGAGCTTCACGATGCTCCTGTTGCTGATCTCCGCCTTCGTCGCGCTCGTTCTCGGCGCGGTCGGGATCTACGGCGTCATCGCCTACTCGGTCTCCCGCCGTACCCCCGAAATCGGGGTCCGAATCGCCTTGGGCGCGACGTCCGGCAACGTCTTCGCGCGCGTCGCATCGGTGGGGATGATACCGGCGCTGCTCGGCGTAGCAGCTGGACTCGTGATCGCTGCCTTCGGTAGTCGGTGGCTCTCCTCGCTCCTCTTCGAGACGAACCGGCTCGAGCCGTCGGCGTTTCTGGCGGGGCCCGCAGTGCTCCTCTTGATCGCCGGTGTCGCGTGCATCGTACCGACCATGCGCGCCATCAGAATCGACCCGGTCAGAGCCCTTCGCACGGAGTGATGGGGCTCAGCGCGACGCGGGTATCGCGCCGGCGGCTAACAAGGCTCGATTGCCAATCGGTGGCTATTCATCTAGCTTGCTAGCTAGACAGATGCCTGACCGGAGGGGACAAGACGATGCCCAAGCCACGAAACCCAGGGCGGGGGCGGCGATGGGCGCTTCAGGACGCGAAGAACAAGCTTAGCGAGGTCGTCAGGGCTGCCGAGCGCGGCGAGCCTCAGATCGTGACACGTCGTGGGGTGGAGACCGCGGTCGTCATCTCGCGTGACGACTTCGACAGGCTGAGCGGGGCAGCCGTGTCGGCCCACGGCTCACTCGCGGCGGGCTTGCTCGCGATGCCGTCGTCGGAGGAGGCTCCCGACTTCGAGCGTGTCGAGCTCGTACCGCGCGAGGTGGACGAGTAGGGAACCCGGCTCCGCTCGTGTACCTGGTCGACACCAACGTCCTCTCCGAGCTCAGGCGGCCGCGACGGAACCCGAACGTCGTGGCATGGCTCGCCGATGCCCCGGACGACGGCCTCTACCTCAGCGTCATCACGGTGGGCGAGATCGCCAAGGGCATCGCCAAGCTCCGCCGCGCGGGCTCGCCCCAGGCGGTGACGGACGCGGACGCCCTCCAGTCATGGCTCGAGTCGGTGCTCGCCGGTTTTTCGCAGCGGATTCTACCGGTCACGGTTTCCGTCGCCACTCGGTGGGGTCGGCTATGCGACGCACATCCACAGTTGCCTACCGACATGCTCATCGCCGCGACTGCGCTGGAGCATGGCCTCACGGTCGCAACGCGCAACGTCGATCACTTTCGTCGCGCGCACGCTCCCGTGGTGAATCCTTTCGAGGCGTCCTGAGTGTCACTTGCGCGCCGCCTGGCTCGTTCCTCGGAAGGTGGGTGACCCCCGCGCACATCCCCTTCCGAGCGAGAGTGCCATGCTCAACTGCCGGCTGCGAATAGTCGCGTTCGCCTGGACGTGGTTGCCGATGCTTCTCAACCTCGCGGCCGTCCCGGCTGCGCTATCCGCTCAGACGGAGGTGGAGCGGCATTGGACCGCCGTTCCGATGCTGGGCTTCGGAGTCGTGCGCGACGGTGGTTGGGGCTCGGGCGGTATGGAAGCCGCGCTCGAGCTCGGGTACGAGCGTGCCGGCTGGCTTTGGAGTGGGTACGGCTCTTTACGGGGGTTGGGCGTAGGCTGCAGTCACGCCTGCTTCGACGGTGGTCCCGCTCTGGCGATGGGCGTCTCGCGATCCGTCGGAGCGATCTGGATCGGAGGGGGAATGGGCGCGATGAGGCAGTTCGGCGAATGGCACGCGCTTCCGTACGGGCGCGTGTCCCTGGACGCGGCGCCTCTCCGGCTCGATCTGAGGGTCGAGTTTCCGCGGCGCAGCGGACCGGGTGTCTACATGCCGATCTTGGTGGGGATCCCGGTATCGAGGTGAGCCGGGCTCGCGACAACCACCCAGGGCCCTGGCCTACCGTCAGCTCCCGAACAGCTCCGCGATAGGGATGTGGAGCGACGGACCCTCATCGACGGGCGACCACTCGAGCGTGGCCGCTGGCCGGTACACGACCGCCTCGCTTGCCCCGTCGGCCAGCTTCCACACTTCGACCGTCTGCTGGTCGGGGTCCACCACCCAGTACTCGGCCACGCCGAAGTGCTCATATCGATCCCGCTTCGTGCGGCGGTCGCGCGCGGCCGTGGACGGAGACACGACCTCCACGACGAGGTCAGGAGGAGCTTCCACGCCGCGATCCGTGATGAAGCGCGAGCGGTCCTTGCTGACGAAGAGTAGGTCGGGCTCCAGGTAGTCCCCCTCGGCGAAGAGGACATCGAAGGGCCCTGGAAAGACCTTTCCGAGATCGTGCTCCTTCACGAAACCGATCAAGCGGTACAGGAGCTCGCCGACCACCTCCTGGTGCCTCGCCGACGGGCTCGGAGTCACGACCAGCTCGTCGTCGATGACCTCGTAGCGTGTACTTCCCGAGGTAGGCAGACGCGAGAACTCCGCGTAGGTCCAGCGCTTGCCCGTCCTCTTCGCCTCCATCGCATCTCCTCCTCCCGCGCAAGCTAGTCGTGCGTTTCGGGTCGGCACAACGATGCCGAGGTGTTGGGGGCGGTGGGATGATTGTCCGGGCGACCTGGATCTCTCTTGCGCCGGGGTGCGTCCGATCTAGACGTCGCTCACGGCCCCCACGGCAGCGGTATGCCCTCGCGGCCTTGCCTAACCGCCAGCACCTCTGCACCTTCAATTATGACAATGTCAATATTGGGGGTGCGATGAGGCTGGGAGAGCTTCAGCAGCTCGTCATGCTCGCCGTGGCTCGGCTCGGGAAGGATGCGTTCGGCGGCGCTGTGCGCGAGGAGCTCGTGCGGGTGGCGAAGCGAAAGGTGGCCGTGCCGACGGTGTACGTGACGCTCGTGCGCCTCGAGGAGCAGGGGCTCGTGGAGTCCACGGAGGTCCCGCGCGAGGAGGGACTGGGTGGCCGGGCGCGTCGCGTCTTTCACGTGACGCCGGCTGGCCGGCGTGCCCTCGATGAATCGCGCCGCACGATGGCCCGCATGTGGGAGGGGGTAGCGCGCTCATGAGCGGGCGGCGGGGCGCGCTGCCGAGGCCGTTCGGCCGACTGTTCCAGTGGCTCTTTCCAGGCGCCCTGGGGACCGAGGCTTGCCAAGACCTCGAGAGGGAGTTCGCTCAGGTGCGCACACGCCACCGGGGGCTCACGCCGATCCTCTGGTGCCTCGCTCAGGCTGCGCGGCCGAGCACATGGGTGCTGGCGTGGAAGCTGCGGAGGGCTGACCGCAGGCGCGCGAGTCGCCCCGCTCGGGCAGCGCGGGGCGGGAGTCGCCTTCCGGCCTCGTGGCTCGACGTGAATCTCGGCTATCGGATGCTCAAGAAATACCCGGTACTCACGTCGATCGGCGTCCTCTCTCTGTCGGTGACGGTCGGCGGGGCGGCGGCCTTCTTCGTCTTCAGCAACAACTTCATCGATCCGAGGCTGGCGATCGAGGAAGCGGATCGGCTCGTCGGGATCCAGCTGTGGGATGTCGCCTCTAATCGTCTGGAGATGAAAGCCCTCCACGACTTCGGCGTGTGGCGGGAGGAGCTCGAGTCCGTCGAGGAGCTGGGCGCGTTCGTCCGCTATCAGCCGAACCTGATCACCTCCGACGGCCGCAGCGAGCCCGTCTTAGGATCGCGGATAACATCCTCGGCCTTCGGCGTCGCGCGCACGGCTCCGCTCCTCGGTCGGCCCCTGATCGAGGCGGACGAGCGGCCCGGAGCGGAAGACGTCGTCGTGCTCGGGTTCGATGTCTGGCGGCAGGTGTTCGCCGGCGACTCATCGGTGCTGGGACGCACGGTACGCCTGGGTCCGTCGGTGCATACGGTCGTGGGCGTCATGCCTGCGGGCTTCCGCTACCCCTTCAACGACGACGTATGGGTTCCGCTCCGGGAGGACCCGCTCGCGACAGAGCCGCTCGAGGGTCCGCTCGTTTCGGTTGTGGGACGGCTCGCCGACGCATCCTCCATCGAGCGGGCACGGGCCGAGCTGACGGCACTGGGACGGAGGATGGCCGCCGAGCATCCGGAAACGCACGAGTCCCTGCGCCCCCGCATCGATTCCTTCGCGCGCACCATGTGGGGAGGTCCCACGCTGCCCTTCCCGGCCGGGCGGGCCGCTCTCCTCGCGCTGCTTGTCGTCGTCTGCGCGAACGTCGGCGCGCTCGTCTATGCTCGCAACGCCACCCGCGTCCCGGAGGTCACCGTTCGGCGCGCGCTCGGCGCCAGCCGCGCGCGAATCCTGCTCCAGTTGTTCGTGGAGGCGGTGATCCTCTCGACCCTGGGCGCGTTGGGCGGCGTGCTGCTCGCGCGCTGGAGCATGGGTATGCTCGCGCGGATCACGGCGAGCTTCGAGACGGGCGGAACTCTCGTGCTACCGTACTGGTGGCAGTGGGAGCTCGGGCGCGCGAGCCTCTTCTACGTCGCCGGCCTCACCGTGCTCAGTGCCGTCGTGGTCGGGCTGCTCCCGGCCGTGAAGCTCACGAGGCAGCCGACCGGCAAGCTGCTGAAGCTGGCCGGCCGCGGCACGGCGGCCCCGCCGTTCGGGCGGCTGGCCAAGCTCGGGACCGCTCTACAGGTCGGCCTCTCGGTCGGCCTGTTGGCGATCGCCGCGGCCCAGCTGCCGACCCTGCTGGGGCCGAGCGAACCGAGCCTGGCGGGGCTCCCGATGGAGCGGACCTTCACGGCGCAGCTCGAGCCGGGGGAGATCCCTGCGACGAGCGCGGAGATGGCACTCGCGAACACGGCCACTTGGGCGTTCGCGCGGGAGCTGGGGGTGCGCCTGGCACGGGAGCCGGAGGTGAGCGCGGTCACGCTGGCGAGCTCCTTTCCCGGACAGTCGCACCCCCGCCGCATGGTCGAGGTTGAGGGGGGAGCGGTGACGCCCGGGCAGGTGAGCCTCGCACGGATCGATGAGCGTTTCTTCGACGCCATGGAGGCGCCGCTGCTCGCCGGCCGGAACTTCGACTCGCGGGACGTCCGCGAGGACGGTGCCCCGGCGAGCGTCGCGATTGCCAACAGGTCGTTCGTGCAGCGGCTGCTGCGTGACGAGAATGCAATCGGTCGGCGCGTACGGTTCCTCGCGCCGGGCGCCGAGCCCGGTCCGTGGCTCGAGATCGTCGGCGTGGTCGGCGATCTCGGAATGAGCGTGAGCGATCCCGAGGCTGCGCAGGGGCTCTATCTGCCGCAGACCTACGATGCGTATCCGACGGCCTTCGCGTTTCGGGTGGCGGGCGACGCCTCGGCATTCGAGCCGCGGCTTCGCGCGCTCGCCGCCGAGGTGGGTCCTGGTCTCCGTCTCCTGCAGGTGAGGTCTTTGCGGGCGATCGTCGATTCGGCACGCACGGCGCAGCGATGGGCGTATCTCGGCATCCTGTTCGCGACGCTCGCTGCCCTGGGGCTGTCGCTGACAGGGGTGTACGCTGTCACCTCGTTCCTCGTCTCCCAGCGCACGCCCGAGATCGGGATCAGGGTCGCGCTTGGCGCAAGCCCCGAGCAGATCGCGATCACCCTCCTCACTCGCGCCCTGGCCCCTGCGATGCTCGGAATCGCTCTCGGCGCGGTCCTCGCGGTTGGTCTGGGCGCCGTGGCGGGCCTCGGCAGTGTGGGCGTGGCGATCGGTGTTTCGCTTGCGATGCTGGCCGCGGTCCTGCTGGCGTGTATCGCCCCCGCGCGTCGGGCCCTGGGGGTTCGCCCCACCGAAGCGATCCAAGCCGGCCTCTAGCAGGGGAGGGGAAGGTGGGGGCACGCTTGCGGAAGCACGCCACTCCGCGGGGTCCCGCGTCCGAGAGCCGCGAGAAACGCGTGGAGCAGCGGCGCGTGCGCTTGCCTCGTGGAAAGCAAATCCGTATACCAGCGATCATGGCGATCGAGATCGGGTCCCTCGTCGGGTTGGTGCTCCTCGGCCATCCGATCCTGGGTGCTTCGCTCGGGCTGGGGCTGTGGTATGTGAAGCGGAAGTACGGTTAGCGGGTCATCGAGCCGGATGAATACCAGGAGCGACTCGTCGTGGTCACGGCCTACGCGGTGGACGCCGATGCTGGATCGATATTTGAAGGTGACGTATCGGAAGGGAAAGCCGTTCGCGGCTTATCTCTACCTACCTCGATCCGAAGGTACGAAGAGCGTCCGAACGGAGTTGGTGGGAGCGGGACTCATCGTCGACGTCAGTCTCGACGGGAAGCGTAAGCAGTTCTACCGGCTTCGGTTGCGCGGTGCAGCCTCAACCAGAGCCACGCGCCCGTCGCCCCGATCAACGGGGAGCTGGCCAGGCCAGGGAAGTACGAGCCAGAAGCGAGAGCCAGGGCAGGGTGCGCGACGCCGTTCACGGTGCCTGCGATCGCCAGAAACCAAGCTGCGAAGTAGCTCGGTGCGTGTCCGGAGCGGACGCCGGGGACCGAGAGCGCCCACACCCCCAGCCAGGCTAGATTGAACGCGACGAAGAACGGCCTGGGCATGGGCGGCAGTCCGAGCAGCTCGCCGAGCCCAGTATCGAGGCCGGTCGCCCACTCCTCGAGGAAGTGAATGGTCTGCGCGCCGATGGTGAGAAGGAGAACGCGTGCTGCACCCCGGCGGGCCTCCAGCTTCTCGGGCGGAGACCAGCGGCGCGTAGCGAGCCCGATCGCCGCCAGGGCCGCCAAGCCCAGGACGATCCCGCTCGGAGCTAGGCTCACCATGTCCGGTGGGCCGCGGTCTCAGGTTCCAGCTTCGCCATGAGCCGACTCTTCCGGTTCGCCGACGCGGTCAGGCGGGATCCCGGCATCGAGACTTGGATCCGTGAGCATGCCGATGACCTGGGGGCGATCGCACGGCTCTGGTTCGAGGTCATGCGCGACTGCGGAGATGATGTGCGAGAGGTGTTGCATGACGGCCACCCTACCGCCTGCATAGGTGATGCGGCGTTCGCCTATGTCAACGCTTTCAAGGCTCACGTCAATGTCGGGTTCTTTCGCGGTGTGGAGCTCGCCGATCCCGAGGGCCTGCTGGAAGGCACAGGCAGGTTCATGCGACACGTGAAACTGAGGCCGGAAGGTGACATCGATGCCGGCGCTCTGAGGAAGCTGATCGAGACTGCGTACGCTGACATGAAGCGACTTCGTGCTGCTGCATGCAGCCAAGCGGCGCTCCCACCGGAAAGGCGGACTGACATGAAGCCGAAGAAGAAGGATGCCTCACGCGCAACCGAGCCGCGCAAGACGGCCACCAAACCGAAGTCCCCGCCGAAGGCAGGCGCGACCGGGGAGCCCGCTTCGCGGCTCATCGACCAGCGAATCCGCGACCTGGGGGGATGGCGAGGCGAGACGCTGGCCCGCATGCGGGCGCTGATCCTGGAAGCCGACCCCGAGATGACGGAGGAGTGGAAGTGGACCACACCGGTCTGGTCGCACCGCGGGATTGTCTGCACCGGGGAGGCCTACAAGAAGGTCGTGAAGCTCACGTTCGCCCGAGGGGCCGGGACGCCGGACCCATCGGGCCTCTTCAATTCCAGCCTGGAAGGCAACACGCGAAGGGCGATCGACATCCGCGAAGGGGAGACGGTCGACGCGGGCGCCTTCAAGGCGCTCGTGAAGGCAGCGGTGGCTCAGAATGGGCCGCCGGCGATGTACCCGCCGCGTGCGTCCTCATGACAACGATGCCTCAGGAGCCGTTCGACGGCCAGCTCGCTCCGGTCGAGCCCCTCGAGGGCGAGGAGCTGGCCGTCTCCCTGACCGTCAAGGACCTGGACCGGAGCCTCGCCTGGTACCGCGACGTCCTGGGGTTCAGGATCACGCAGCGGCACGAGCGGGAGGGTAGGGCCGTGGCGGCCTCTCTCGCGGCCGGAGGGGTCAAGGTCCTGCTCGGCCAGGACGACGGCGCGAAGGGTTGGGACCGCGTGAAAGGGCAGGGCTTCTCCCTTCAGATCACCACGCGGCAGGACGTCGAGGCGCTCGCGCGCAGGGCCGAGGAGGCCGGCGCCGTGCTGGAGACGCCATTCACGGACACGCCGTGGGGCATCCGCATCTTCCGCGTGAGGGATCCGGACGGCTTCCTCTTCACGATCGCGTCCGTGCGGCCGAGCGCGTAGCTCACTTCCCGCCGAACCATCCGGTGCTTCACTCCCGACTTGCCACCGGCGCTGCGCTCCCGCATTATAGTAGCGTTGTAATCATATTGATGCCACGGGGAGGGTGGGGATGCCGCATCAGGCGCTGGGGGAGTTCGAGCAGATGGTCATGCTGGCCATCCTGCAGCTCGACGGCGATGTGTACGGGGTGCCGATCGTCGAGGAGATCGAGCGCCGAACGGGTCGATCGGTGTCGCGCTCCGCCGTCTACGTGACGCTCAGGCGATTGGAGCAGAAGGGCCTCGTGTCCTCCCGGATGAGCGAGTCCCTGCCCGAACGGGGAGGTAAGCCTCGCCGGTGCGTCGAGGTGGAGCCGGAGGGGCTGAGGGCTCTGCACGACTCCCGCCGGGCGATGGAGCAGATGTGGCGCGGCCTGGACTCCGCGCCTGGGGAGGTCGGATGAGCCGCGCCGAGCCGCCCCGGCTGGCTCGTCTCCTCCTCGAGCGGGCGCTCCCACACGACCTCCGCGATGATGTCGTGGGGGATCTGGACGAGGTCTACCAGCGCCGGCTTCGCGAGCGAGGAGCCCTGTGGGCCGGTGTCTGGTACGCGCGCCAGTCGGTGGCCTTCGCAGCGCGGTTCGCGCTCCAGCGTTTCCGCGAGCGGCGCGCACTCGGGCTCGACGATCTCGGCCGCGACCTGCTCACCGCCGTGCGCAGGATGCGCGCGCGGCCCGGTGCCGTGGTGGTGGTGGTGCTCACCCTGGCGCTCGGCTTGGGCGCGAACGCGAGCATGTTCCAGATTGTCGAGGCGCTTCACCTCCGCACGGTGTCCGTGGCCGACCCGGAGCGCTGGACGATCGTCGAGATCGCCGACATGAGCCGCTGGCAGGGTCGCCGCACGACGGGCTATCCCGTTCTGTCGCATGCGCTCTGGGAGAGCATTCGTGACGGCCGCGGCCCCTTCGACGCGACCCTGGCCTGGGCGAGCACGACGTTCTTTCTCGAGGATTCGGGGTCACCGACGGTCGTGCGCGGCCTCTACGTGAGCGGCGGCTTCTTCGACGCGCTGGGTGTCGCGCCGGTCGTGGGGCGGACGTTCGGCCCTGCCGACGACCGCCGAGGTTGCGGCCTCCAGGGCGTCGTCCTCGGCTACGGGTTTTGGCAGCGGGCGTTCGGTGGGGATCCGGCCGTCGTTGGCCGCCGGGTCGCGCTCGACACACACCCGGTGCCGATCGTGGGCGTGGCGGCGGAGGGGTTCGCCGGCCTCGAGGTGGGACGAGCATTCGACGTCGCAGTTCCCATCTGCGCGGAGGAGGTTCTCGGGGACGGCGAGCAATGGATCGCCAATGGGACGGTGTTCTGGCTCACCGTGATGGGGCGCGTCCCTCCGAGCCAGCCGCTCCGCTCCGTCAACGCGCAGCTCGATGCTTGGTCGCCTGCGCTCCTCGAGGCGACGCTGCCGGATCAATACACACCCGACGGTGCCGAGGCCTACCTCGGCCTGAGCCTACGCGCCATTCCGGGAGCCACGGGCGTGTCGAGCCTTCGCATCCGCTACGGCAGCTCCTTCGTCACTCTTCTCGGCGTGACCGCCCTGGTCCTCCTCATCGTCTGCACGAACCTCGCGAACCTGTTCCTCGCGCGGGGCGCCGCACGGGAGCGGGAGTTCGCGGTTCGGCGGGCGCTGGGTGCGTCGCGTGGACGCTTGCTCCGGGAGCTCTCGATCGAGAGCGCCGTGCTCGCCGCCGCCGGCGCGGCCGTGGGTCTGGCGCTCGCGAGCACGCTCAGCAGAAGCCTCCTGGGCCCGCTCGGACCCGATCTCTCCCTCGATCTCTCGCTCGGCGGCCTCACCGTTGCGTTCGTGGTGGCGGCGGCCGGCGTCTCGTCGCTGACCTTCGGGCTGCTGCCGGCTTGGCTTGCCTCACGCGGTGGCTGCGAGCACGGCCTCGGCGGCTTGCGAGAGGGAAGGGGCGCGGCGGCCGCGGGACGGGGAGCGGACGTGCGTCGGTGGCTCGTGGTCTCGCAGGTGGCGCTCTCCTTCGTGCTGGTGTTCGCCGCGTTGCTATTCACGACCACGCTGCGGAACCTGCTCGCCGTCGACTCGGGCTACGAGGCCGAGGGGGTGGCGGTTGCTCGCGTGGACTTCAGGAATCTCGATCTTCCGGACGCCAGCAGGACTGCGTTCAAGCGCGATCTTCTCGAGCGAGTCCGGGACGTGGCCGGGGTTGCCTCGGCGGACGAGGTGCGGCACGTACCGATGGGCGGCACCGGCTCGAGCGCCAACGTGCGCGCCGGTGACGGGACGAGCATCTCGGTACGCCTCAATGCCGTCACGAACGCGTACGTCGAGACGGCGGGCCTGCCCCTCCTCGCGGGTCGGGGGTTCGCGCCCGACGACGCCCCCGAAGCTCCGCTCGCGATCGTCACACCCGCGTTCGCCATGCGCGTCGGGCTGGGCTCCACTCCGGTGGGACGGCGATTCGTGATCGAGACGGGTGAGCTCGGCGAGGGATCGAGCATGGAGATCGAGATCATCGGGCTGGTCCCCGACGCCAAGTATTTCAACCTCCGCGAGGCGCCCGTCCCGACCGCTTTCGTGCCCAAGGCGCTCCTGCCGGACTCGAGACCCTACACCGACTTCATGGTCCGGACACCGCTACCTCCCCAAGTCCTGCACGAGGCGCTCCGGGCAGCAGTCGCCGACGGGAGCCCTGTGGTTTGGACCGACGTCCGCCCCTTCGATGACACCATTCACGCCGGCCTGGTGCGTGAGCGACTTCTCTCGACCGTGTCCGGCTTCTTGGGAGCCTTGGCCGCGCTCGTCGCGGCGATCGGCCTCTACGGCGTCATGTCGCACCAGGTGGCGCAGCGAAAGAGCGAGATCGGAGTCCGCATCGCTCTCGGCGCGAGACGCCGGGACATCCTGCTCATGGTGCTCGGCCAGGCGGGAGCGTTGGTCGCGGTGGGTGTCGCGCTCGGGGGCGTGCTGGCGCTGGTGGCGTCCGCGCCCGTGCGGTCGCTCTTGTTCGGCCTGGAGGCGAACATGGCGCCCATGCTGGTGATCGCTGCGGGTGTGCTGGCTGCAACCGGTGCACTCGCGTCCTATGTGCCCGCGCGACGTGCGGCGCGACTGGAGCCGCAAACGGCCCTCACGCTCGAGTAGCTCCACGTCCAAGAAGGTGTCACCGGTCTCGATCAGCTCACTCGGTGTCGCTCACTCGGCCTTTCCCACCTCCACCTCGCCCGCTAGCCTGTCCGCCTCGTCCCTCGCAGCGGAGCTTAGCATGAGATCGTCGTGGATCGCCCTGAGCCTGATGGCCCTCGCGGTGGTGAGCGCGGAGGCCCAGCAGCCGCGCACCATCCTCTTCATCGGGAACAGCTTCACCTTCGGCTCGGGCTCGGCGGTTCGCTACTGGCGGGCGAATGCGGTCACAGACCTGAACGACGAGGGCACCGGCGGCGTTCCGGCGCTCTTCGAGTCGTTCACGGACCAGGTGGGGCTCCCCTACGACGTGTACCTCGAGACGCGGGGCGGCTCGGCGTTCGACTTCCATCTCCAGGAGAAGATCGCCGAGATCACGAGCCGGCCTTGGGACGTGGTCGTCGCGCACAGCTACAGCACGCTGGACCGTGATGCGCCGAACGACCCGACCGACCTGCTCGCGACGGGGCGGCAGCTCTCGGACGTGCTGCACGAGCGGAGCCCCGCGGTGGAGTTCTACGTGACGTCGACGTGGTCGCGGCCCGACATGACATATCCGGAGGGCACGCCCTGGCACGGGAACGGAATCGAGGTGATGGGCCGCGAAGTAGACCTGGCGTACGACCGGCTCGCGGCGGAGGTGGAGGGGGTCAAGGCCGTGAACCCGGTGGGTCCGGCGTTCAACCGGGCGATCCGGACCGGCGTGGCCGATCCGAACCCGTACGACGGGATCGACGCGGGCAAGATGGATCTCTGGACCTTCGACCACTATCACGCGAGCACCTACGGCTACTACCTGCACGCGCTGGTGGTCTTCGGGAACGTGACGGGCATGGATCCGAAGGCGCTCGGGCGCGGCGAGTGCTCGGGCTACGAGCTGGGCATGTCGGCGGACCAGGTGGAGGCACTCCAGCAGGTCGCCCACGACGAGCTCGTGGCTGGGGGCGTGAGGCTCTCGATGCCGGCGGGGAGGACGCCGCCGGGCCGCGGGTCGGCCTGCGCGGCTCCGTAGCGAGGCCAATCTCGCCGACCTTGAGCGTCGGCACGTTCGGGCGCATCATCCGCGCATGAAGTGGCCCGTTCAGCCAGAGTCTCGCGACGCGAGGCGTTCCATCGCGCAGGTCGCGCTCGTCGTGCGCGACTACGACGAGGCTATCGAGTTCTTCACGAAGGTGCTCGACTTCGTGCTGCTCGAGGACCTGTACATCGCCGCGCAAGACAAGCGCTGGGTCCGGGTCGGGCCGCGGGGCGCGCACGAGACCAGCCTGGTGCTCGCCCGAGCGTCGAATCCCGAGCAGGAGTTGTTCATCGGCAACCAAACCGGTGGGCGGGTCGCCTTCTTCCTCCGTACCGACGACTTCTGGCGCGACTTCCGCGCGTTCCAGGAGCGCGGCGTCGAGTTCGTGCGCGAGCCCATGGAGGAAGAGCACGGCACCGTCGCGGTCTTCAAGGATCTCTACGGCAATCTCTGGGATCTGGTGGCGCCCAGGCGGGCGGGGCAGTCGTGACGCGCGGTCCTTACCCCTCCGGCGCCACCAGCTCGTAGACGGTCCCCCCCAGACTGACCGCGTACAGCTCCCCGTGCCCGTCCTCGCCGAATGAGGCGAGACTCGGGACGGCGCCCGTGTCGGACGTGTGGTCCTGGAGCCCCTGGGCCTGGCCGGCCACAACGGTGAAGCTGCGGATCCAGCCGCCGCAGAAGTCGCCGAAGAAGTAGCGGCCGACGAGGTCGGGGAGCGCGCTCCCGCGATAGACGTAGCCACCGGTCACGGCGCACTCGGGGCCGGCCTGCGAGTAGTCGTGGACGGGGAGCGTGAGGTCCGCCATCGGGCAGTCGGACGACGGGTTGAAGCAAGCCGTCCCCTCCATCAGACGCCACCCATAGTTCTCGCCGCCCTGGCTCGAAGCGGGCTGGAAGCTCACCTCCTCGCGCGCGCCCTGCCCGACGTCCCCGATGTACATGTCGCCGGTCTGGCGATCGAAGGACCACCGCCACGGGTTGCGCAGGCCGTACGCCCACGTTTCCTCGCGGTACGACGCGTGATTCTCGAACGGGTTATCCGCGGGGACCGCGTAGGGTGTGGCCGCGTCTACGTCGAGGCGGAGCATGGAGCCGAGGAGCGTCTCGGGGCGCTGGGCGTAGTTGTCGGGGTCGCCGCCGTCGCCGCCGTCGCCCATGCCTATGTAGAGCATACCGTCGGGCCCGAAGGCGATCATGCCTCCGTTGTGATTCGAGAACGGCTGGTCTATGGAGATGACGAGGACGTCGGAGTCGGGGTCGCCGACGTCCGGGTCCGCGGATACGGTGTAGCGGACGACCTCGGTGCTCGCGTCGTCGGCGTCCGTGTAATTCACGAAGAAGTGGCCGGTGCTGGCGTAGTCGGGGTGGAAAGCGAGCCCTAGCAGACCTTGCTCGCCGCCTGCGGTGATGAGCGAGCTCACGTCAAGGAAGGGTTGCTGGAGCGCGACGCCGTTCT
>Ga0214472_10001870_pt1 | contig 22848 bp, 19 predicted proteins | sample RVTome_6_FD_207662 | JGI IMG/M metagenome (GOLD analysis project Ga0214472, IMG submission 207662) | Soil microbial communities from uranium-contaminated site in the Upper Colorado River Basin, Wyoming, United States - RVT140D175 | ecosystem: Environmental > Terrestrial > Soil > Contaminated >...
CAAGCGGCCCGAGCGTGGCCTGCTGCGCCTGCGCAAGGAGCTCGGCCTGTTCGCCAATCTGCGCCCCGCGCAGGTCTATCCCGGGCTGGCGCAGGCTTCCAGCCTCAAGCCCGAGCTGGTCTCGGGCTTGGACCTCCTCATCGTGCGCGAGCTGACCGGCGACATCTACTTCGGCGAGCCGCGCGGCATCACTACCCTGCCGGGTGGCGAGCGCGAGGGCGTGAACACGATGCGCTACCGGGAGAGCGAGGTCCGGCGCATCGCGCGCGTCGCCTTCGAGGCCGCGCGCAAGCGCGGCTGCAAGCTCTGCTCCGTGGACAAGGCCAACGTGCTGGAGACCACCGAGCTCTGGAAGCAGGTGGTCAGCGAGCTCGGCAAGGAATACAGGGACGTGCAGCTCAGCCACATGTACGTGGACAACTGCGCCATGCAGCTGGTGCGCAATCCCAAGCAGTTCGACGTCATCGTCACCGGCAACATGTTCGGCGACATCCTCTCGGACGAGGCGTCGATGCTCACCGGCTCGATCGGCATGCTGCCGTCGGCGTCGCTCGACGAGCGGGGCAAGGGCCTGTACGAGCCGATCCACGGGTCCGCGCCGGACATCGCCGGCCAGGACCGGGCCAATCCGCTGGCCACGATCCTGTCCGCGGCGATGATGCTGCGCTATTCGCTGGCACGTGCGGCGCCGGCCGACCGGATCGAGGCGGCGGTGCGCAAGGTGCTCGGGCAGGGCTTGCGCACCGCGGACATCTATACTGAGGGCTGCCGCAAGGTCGGCACGCGGGAAATGGGCGACGCGGTCGTCGCCGCGCTGTAGGGGAAAGGGCAATGCTGAGGGTCGGGATCGTCGGCTGGCGGGGCATGGTGGGATCGGTGCTCGTGCAGCGCATGCGCGAGGAGCGCGATTTCGACCTGATCGAGCCGGTGTTCTTCTCCACCTCGCAGGCGGGCGGCAAGGGGCCGGCGATCGGCAAGGACGCGGGCCCGGTGCACAGCGCCACCGACATCGCGCTGCTGAAGAGCTTGCCGGTGATCATCGCCTGCCAAGGCGGCGACTACACCAACGAGGTCTTCCCGCAGCTGCGTGCCGCCGGATGGAACGGCTACTGGATCGACGCCGCGAGCGCGCTGCGCCTGAAGGACGACGCGGCCATCATCCTCGATCCCGTCAACATGCCGGTGATCGAGCGCGCCCTCGCCTCGGGCGTGCGCAACTACATCGGCGGCAATTGCACCGTCAGCCTGATGATGATGGGCATGGCGGGGCTGTTCCGGCGCGATCTCATCGAGTGGATGACCTGCATGACCTATCAGGCCGCCTCGGGTGCGGGCGCCGCCCACCTGCGCGAGCTGGCCGAGCAGATGGCGCACTTGGGCGACGCGGCGAAGCCCGCCCTGGCCGACCCGGGCGCGACAGCGCTGGATATCGACCGGCGCGTCACCGACGCGTTACGCAACGGCGCGCTGCCCAAGTCGCACTTCGGTCACCCGCTCGCGGGCAGCCTCCTGCCCTGGATCGACAAGGACCTCGGCGACGGCCAGAGCCGGGAAGAGTGGAAGGGACAGGCGGAGACCAACAAGATCCTCGGCCGCAGCGCGCGGCCGATTCCGGTGGACGGGATCTGCGTGCGCGTGGGCGCGATGCGCTGCCACAGCCAGGCGCTCACCATCAAGCTGCGCAAGGACGTGCCGCTCGACGAAGTGCAGGGCATCATCGCCGAGGGCAACGAATGGGTGCGCGTGGTGCCCAACCGCAAGGAGGAGACGCTTGCCGAGCTCACCCCGGCGGCGGTCACGGGGAAACTCTCTGTACCGGTGGGCCGGCTGCGCAAGCTGCCCATGGGCGGGGATTATCTGGCCGCATTCACGGTCGGCGACCAGCTTCTCTGGGGTGCCGCGGAACCGCTGCGGCGCATGCTGCGTATCCTTCTAGACGCTGGCGTCCGCTTGTAAGAATTCCCTGCAACCAGAAGCCAATGGCGGGAAAACCGAGAAAATGTCTCAGCTTGCAGGCCTAACGCCATGATGTTATGGTACTCAGTCCGACAAGAATGACTCAGGGTGGTGCGGGTGGATAAACCGGTCGCGTTGCTACGACTCGTCTCGGCAGCGGTCTTGTCGTTGCCTTTGCTCGCGCAGGCGGCGGGTCTCGGCCGGTTGAGCGTGCAGTCCTTCCTGGGGCAGCCGTTGCGCGCGGAAATCGAGATTGTCTCGCTGCAGGCCGGCGAAGAGTCCTCGCTCGAGGCGCGCCTTGCTTCCGGCAACGCGTTCGCGCAGGCCGGCATCGAGTTCAATCCCGCGCTCACTGGAATTCAGTTCACGCTCGACAAGCGCGAGGGGCGTCCCATCCTCCGTGTCAGCACGCGCCAGCCGGTCAACGAGCCCTTCGTCGATCTGCTGGTGGAACTGCGCTGGGCCACCGGGCTGTTCGTGCGCGAGTACACCGTGCTCCTCGATCCGCCCGGATACGAGGGGCCCAAGCCGCAACCGATGGTTGCCGCCCCTGTCGCGACGCCGTCCGCGGCGCTGGTGCCTTCCGCCCCCGTCGCCGCGCCGTCTGCGCCGATCGCCGAGCCCAAGCCGGCGCCGCCCGCGGAAGAGCGGCCGATGGCCGCCGTTCCGGCGGCCGAGCCGACTCCGTCGCCGGCGGCCGAGCCGACTCCGTCGCCGGCCGCCGAGCCGACTCCGTCGCCGATCACCGAGCCGAAACCGCCGGCCGCCGCAGCGGCACCGGCACCGGAAGCTCCGCCGAGCGCCCAGACCTACGAGGTCAAGAAGGGCGACACGCTGGGCGAGATCGCGCTGCAGTACCGGCCGCAGGGCATCACCTTTCACCAGATGTTGATCGCCTTGCAGCGCGCGAACGAAGATGCGTTCATCAACAGCAACATCAACCTGGTGCGCGCCGGGCGCATCCTCAACATCCCGGACGCGGAAACGGCGGCCGCCGTCGATGTGCAGGACGCCAATCGCCTGGTGATCGCGCAGCATGCGGACTTCGCGGAATATCGCAGCCGCCTGGGTATCGCCGTGGCCGCCGCGCCTGCCGCGCCGCAGGCGGCCGAGCGCAGCGTCGCCGGCCCGATCACGGCCAAGACCGACGAGCCGAAGCCCGCGCCGTCAACGGACCAGTTGAAGCTCTCCAAGGCCGATGCGAAAAAGCCGGGCGCGCCGGCCGCCAAGGCAGCGCGCGAAGACGACCTCGCGGCACGCCAGCGCGCGCTGCAGGAAGCGCAATCGCGCGTCGCCGAATTGGAAAAGAACGTCAGCGACCTGCAGAAGCTGCTGGAGATCCGCAACCAGCAGCTCGCGCAGATGCAGCAGAAGGCGTCCGCCGCCAAGGCGCCCGAACCCCCAAAGCCCGCGCCGGCGCCGCAGGCGGCGACAGCGCCGGAAGCTAAGCCCGCCGCTCCAAGCCCGGCGCCTGCGGCGCCGGAAGCGCCGCCGCCCGCGCCGGTCACCGCCAAGCCCAAGCCGCGGCCGATGGCACCCCCGCCGCCCCCGGCACCGAGCCTGCTGGACGAGTTCCTCGACGATCCCGTCGCGCTCGGCGGCCTGGGCGGGGTCGTGCTGCTGCTCGCAGGCTATGGCGCCTGGGCCTGGCAGCGTAAAAAAAAATCCGTAAGCAGGTTCCAGGATAGCGTTCTCGGGCCGGGCTCGATCGAGCCGGTGGTCGGCATGGATGCGGCGGCATCGGCGCAGGCTGCGCCGGCGAGCGTGTCGCCGCCCTCGGTCAGCCAGGCACCGGTGGGCGGCATGGGCACCGACGACGTCGATCCCATCGCGGAGGCCGACGTCTACATGGCCTACGGCCGGGATGCGCAGGCCGAGGAAATCCTCAAGGAAGCGCTGCAGAAGGACCCGCACCGCGTTCCGGTGATGGCCAAGCTGCTCGAGATCTACGCCAACCGGCGCGATGCGCAGTCGTTCGAGCAGGTCGCGCTTAAGCTGAAGGGCGTGACGCATGGCGCGGGTGCGGATTGGGACAAGGCGACGGCGCTGGGTCGGAACGTCGACCCGGGCAACGGCCTGTACGGCGGCTCCGGGGGCATGGCAGCTGTTGCCGCGGCGGCGTTCGCGGCTGCGGCGCCGGCAGCAGCAGCGGCGCCGGCCGTGGACTTCGACATCGGCGGCGCCACAGGCTCCCGATCCGTGCCCGAGCCGACGCCCTCGCTCGACCTCGATCTTGGCGGTCCATCGGCGGCGCCCGAGAAGACCGATTTCGCCCCCAGTGGAACACTGGTTCTGGACGCGCAGGAATCCAGGGCTGCCTCGGGCGGACTCGATTTCGACCTCGGCGGCGCCTCGGAAAAACCCGCCGATGCCGGTGGCGGCCTCAATTTCGAGCTGCCCGGAGCTGCGCCGTCGGCGCCCGAGCCGACACCGGCGCCCGCGGCATCCGCTTCCGGGGGCGGCCTGGACTTCGACTTGAACCTGGGGGGCGGCGAAACCAAGGAAGCGTCGGCGCCCGTGGACCTCTCGGCGATCAGCCTGGATCTCGGCACCCCGGGCGAATCCGCCGCGGCGCCGGGCGATGCGCAGGCCGATCCGAAGTGGCAGGAGGTCGCCACCAAGCTCGACCTGGCGAAAGCGTACGAGGAGATGGGCGACAAGGACGGAGCGCGCGAACTGCTCGGCGAGGTGCTGCGCGAAGGCGACGCGGCACAGCAGGGGCAGGCAAACCAGCTGCTGGCGAAGCTGGGCTGACGCGCGACGGCGCACAGGGCGCCGGCTTCATTTCCCGCGCATGAGAATCGCGCTCGCACTGGAATACGACGGCAGCCGCTTCCTCGGCTGGCAGACACAGCCCGGCGGAGGCACCGTGCAGGACGCGCTGCAGGCGGCGCTCTCGGGCATTGCCGGCGGGGCCGTGCAGGTGACCTGCGCCGGGCGCACCGATCGCGGCGTGCATGCCCGCGAGCAGGTCGTGCATTTCGACACCGAGGCGTCGCGCCCCGAAAGCGCCTGGGTGCGCGGGGCGAATGCGCTGCTGCCCGATTCCATGGCGATACAGTGGGCAACGCGCGTGGCCGAAGATTTTCATGCGCGCTACTCGGCGCTCGCGCGCACCTACCGCTACGTGCTGCTCAACCGGCCGGTGCGCCCGGCGCTCGCGGCGCGCCACGCCGGCTGGTACCACGCGCCGCTCGAGGTCGCCGCGATGCGCGAGGCGGCGCTGCACTTTGTCGGCGAGCATGATTTCTCGGCGTTCCGCTCGGCCGAGTGCCAGGCGAAATCGCCCGTGCGCACGCTGCACGCGCTGGACGTGCAGGCGCGCGGCGAACGCATCGATTTCGTCCTGCGCGCCAACGCGTTCCTGCATCACATGGTGCGCAACATCGTCGGTACCCTGGTCTATGTCGGCAACGGCCGGCACGCGCCCCGCTGGGCGGGCGAAGTGCTGGCGGCGCGCGATCGCGGCCGCGCGGCGCCGACCTTCGCCCCCGAAGGCCTGTACCTGGAACGCGTGGAGTATGCCGAGCGCTGGGGATTCCAGGCCCCGGAGCGGGGCGTGCTCGGCGTCCCGGCCCTGCCATGAGGACGCGCGTCAAGATCTGCGGCATCACGCGCCCCGAGGACGCGGCGGCCGCGGCCGAGGCGGGCGCGGACGCCATCGGCCTGGTGTTCTATCCGCCCAGCCCCCGCTTTCTCAGCGTGGAGCGCGCGCGCGACATCGGCGGCGCGCTGCCGCCGTTCGTGCAGACCGTGGCCCTGTTCGTCAATGCCGACGCCGCGCAGGTGGCGCAGGTCATCGGCCGCGTGCATCCGGCCCTGCTGCAGTTCCACGGCGAGGAGACGCCGGATTTCTGCGGCCAGTTCGGTGTGCCGTACCTCAAGGCGTGCCGGGTATCGCCCGGGGTCGATTTGCTAGAATACCTGCGCCCGTTCTCCGCGGCGCGCGGCTGGCTGCTCGACGCGCACGTCGAGGAATACGGCGGCGTCGGCGCGAGCTTCGACTGGTCGCGGGTGCCGGCGAGGCTGGCGCGGCCGCTGGTGCTCTCGGGCGGCCTGACGCGCGACAACGTCGGCGCGGCCGTGCGGCGCGTGAGGCCCTGGGCGGTGGACGTGTCCAGCGGCGTGGAATCGGCCAAGGGCATCAAGGACGCCGCCAGGATTGCAGCGTTCATCGCGGAGGTCAGGAATGCAGATGCATGACTTGCCCGACGCGCGCGGGCACTTCGGCCCCTACGGCGGCGTGTTCGTCGCGGAGACGCTGACGCACGCGCTCGAGGAGCTGCTCGCCGCCTACGGCGAGGCGCGGCGCGACCCGGCGTTCGCGGCGGAGTTCCAGCACGATCTCAAGCACTACGTCGGCAGGCCGAGCCCGGTGTACCACGCCCGGCGCTGGTCGCAGATGCTCGGCGGCGCGCAGATCTACCTGAAGCGCGAAGATCTCAATCACACCGGCGCGCACAAGATCAACAATACCATCGGCCAGGCGCTGCTCGCGCGGCGCATGGGCAAGCCGCGCGTCATCGCCGAGACGGGCGCCGGCATGCACGGCGTGGCCGCCGCCACGGTCGCCGCGCGCTACGGCATGCAGTGCGTGGTGTACATGGGCTCCGAGGACATCAGGCGCCAGGTGCAGAACGTCTACCGCATGAAGCTCCTGGGGGCGAGCGTCGTGCCGGTCGAATCCGGCTCGAAAACGCTCAAGGACGCGCTCAACGAGGCGATGCGCGACTGGGTGACGAACGTCGACAACACGTTCTACATCATCGGCACGGTGGCCGGCCCGCATCCCTATCCGATGATGGTGCGCGACTTCCAGTCGGTGATCGGCGAGGAGTGCAAGCAGCAGATGCCGGAGATCGCCGGGCGCCAGCCCGATGCGGTGATCGCCTGCGTCGGCGGCGGCTCGAACGCGATGGGCATTTTCTACCCCTATATCGATGTCGAAGGCGTGCGGCTGATCGGCGTGGAAGCCGCCGGCGAGGGGCTCGCGACGGGCCGGCACGCGGCGTCACTGTGTGCCGGCAAGCCGGGCGTGCTGCATGGCAACCGCACTTACCTCCTGCAGGACGCCAACGGCCAGATCATCGAGACGCATTCGGTGTCGGCCGGCCTGGACTATCCGGGCGTGGGCCCCGAGCATGCCTGGCTGAAGGATTCGGGCCGCGCCGAGTACGTCGCCGTCACCGACGCGGAGGCGCTGCGCGCCTTCAGCGACCTGTGCCACTTCGAAGGCATCATCCCGGCGCTCGAATCGGCGCACGCCGTCGCCTACGCGGCCGGCATCGCGCCCTCGATGCCGAAGGACCGCATCCTGCTCGTCAACCTTTCCGGCCGCGGCGACAAGGACATGCAGACCGTCGCCGAGCGCGCGGGCCTCAAGCTCTAGCCGTGTCGCGCATCCAGGCCCGCTTCGCGACCCTGCACAAGGCGGGGCGCAAGGCGCTCATTCCGTACATCACCGCGGGCGATCCGACGCCGGCGATGACCGTGCCGCTGATGCGCGCGCTGGTCGAAGCGGGCGCCGACATCCTCGAGCTCGGCGTGCCGTTTTCCGATCCGATGGCCGACGGTCCGGTGATCCAGCGTTCGTCCGAAAGGGCGCTCCGGCAAGGCGTGGGCTTGAGCGACGTGCTGGGCATGGTGCGCGATTTTCGCCACCACAACTCGCAGACGCCGCTGGTGCTGATGGGCTACGCCAATCCGATCGAGGCGATGGGGACGGAGCGCTTCGTGCGCGCCGCCAAGGAGGCGGGCGTGGACGGGGTGATCGTCGTCGACTACCCGCCCGAGGAGTGCACGCAGTTCGCCGAGCTGGCCAAGGCGAACGGTATCGACCCGATCTTCCTGCTGGCGCCGACCTCCACGGACAAGCGCATCCAGGAGGTGGCGCGGGTCGGCAGCGGCTACCTGTATTACGTGTCGCTGCGCGGCGTGACCGGCGCGGGGCACATCGACCTGGCCGACGTGGCGGCGCACATCCCGAAGATCCGCGCCGCGACGCGCCTGCCGATCGGCGTGGGCTTCGGCATCCGCGATGCCGAGTCCGCGCGGCGCGTGGCGCAGGCCGCGGACGCGGTGGTCATCGGCAGCCGCATCATCCAGGAAATCGAGGACGCGGGGCCCGAGCACGCGATCGCGCGCGTGAAGGCGCTGCTGCAGCCCATCCGCCAGGCGCTCGACGCATGAGCTGGCTGCAAAAGCTCCTGCCGCCGAAGATCCAGCGCTCTTCCGGGCCGAAGCGCGCGGTGCCCGAAGGCCTGTGGACCAAGTGCCCGGCCTGCGACGCGGTGCTCTACAGCACGGACCTGGAGAAGAACCTCAACGTCTGCCCGAAGTGCGGCTTCCACCAGAGGATCGGCGCGCGCGCGCGGCTCGACGCGCTGCTCGACGCCGACGCTCGCTTCGAGATCGGCGCCGAGGTGCTGCCCGTGGACAGCCTCAAGTTCCGCGACTCCAGGAAGTACACCGAGCGCCTGCTCGAAGCGGAAGCCGAGTCGGGCGAGTCCGAGGCGCTGGTGGTGATGCAGGGCGCGATCAAGGCGCTCGGCGTGGTGGCGGCGGCCCATGAGTTCGAATTCATGGCGGGCACCATGGGCTCGGTGCTCGGCGAGCGCTTCGTGCGCGGCGTGCGCGTGGCCATCGAGCAGAAGCTGCCGTTCATCGTCATCACGGCGAGCGGCGGCGCGCGCATGCAGGAGGGCGTGCTCTCGCTCATGCAGATGGCGAAGACCACCGCGGCGCTGACCGACCTGGCCGAGCGGCGGCTGCCGTTCGTCACCGTGCTCACCGATCCCACCACCGGCGGGGTGTCGGCGAGCTACGCCATGATCGGCGACCTGGTGATCGCCGAGCCCAAGGCCCTGGTCGGGTTCGCGGGTCCGCGCGTCATCGAGCAGACCGTGCGCCAGAAGCTGCCGGAAGGATTCCAGCGCGCGGAGTTCCTGCTGGAGAAGGGCGCGGTCGACATGATCGTCGACCGCCGCCAGCTGAGGGACAAGCTCGCCACGCTGCTCGCGCTGCTACAGGGGATCGCCGTCGACCAGCCTTCGTGAGCGCGCGCACGCTCGCGCAGTGGCTGGAGTTCATCGGGCGCCAGCACCCCGACGCCATCGCCCTGGGGCTGGAGCGCGTGCGCGAGGTGCTCGGGCGGATGGATGTGCGCATCGGCTGCCCCGTGGTGACGGTCGCGGGCACGAACGGCAAGGGGTCCGTGTGCGCCATGCTGGAAAGCATCCTGCAGGCCTCCGGTCGGCGCGTCGGCCTGTACACCTCGCCGCACCTCCTGCGCTACAACGAGCGCGTGCGCATCGGCGGGCGGGAAGTGCCGGATGCGCCCCTGGCGGACGCGTTTGCCGCGGTGGAGCTGGCACGCGGGACCGTGCCGCTGACCTATTTCGAGTACGGCACGCTGGCGGCTTTTTGGCTGTTCGCGCGCGAAGGGCCCGACGCACTGGTGCTGGAGGTCGGCCTGGGCGGGCGGCTGGATGCGGTCAACGTGCTCGACGCCGACTGCGCGATCGTCACCGGCGTGGGCCTGGACCACATGGAGTATCTCGGCGATTCGCGCGAGGCCATCGGCCGCGAGAAGGCCGGCATTTTCCGGCAGGGGCGTGCGGCGGTGGTCGCCGACCCCGATCCGCCCGCCAGCGTACTCGACGCGGCCGAGCGGATCGGCGCGCCGCTCCTGCTCCTGGGCAGGGACTTCGGCTACCGCGCCCATGCGGGCCAGTGGGATTACTGGGGGCCTGCGCGACGGCGCGCGGCGCTCGCCCATCCTGCGTTGCGCGGCGAACGCCAGCTGCGCAACGCCGCGGCCGCGCTTGCGGCGCTCGATGCCCTGCGCGAGCGCCTGCCCGTGGGCATGCAGGAGGTGCGCCGCGGCCTCGCCGAGGTCGTGCTGCCGGGGCGCTTCCAGGTGCTCCCGGGCAGGCCGCAGGTGATTCTCGATGTGGCGCACAATCCGGACGCGGCTCAGGCGCTGGCGGACAACCTCGGCGCCGCGGGCTTCGCCGCGGAGACCATCGCCGTTTTCGGCATGCTGCGGGACAAGGACATCGCCGGCGTGGCGCGGCGCCTCGCGCCGCGCGTGACGCGCTGGCATCTGTGCACTCTCGGCGGCCCGCGCGGAACGGACGCCGAGGCGCTGGCGCGCATCCTGGCGTCCGCGGGCATCCGCGCCCCGCTGCTGCAGCACGGCAGCGCGGCCGCGGGTTTCGCCGCGGCGCGGGAGGAGGCGGGAGAGAATGATAAAATCGTCGTCCTCGGATCCTTTCTCACCGTCGCCGAAGTGATGCAATCGCTCGCGGCCACCCGAAACGGCGCCGGCACCCATGGCTGAATCGCAGGACGTCAACACGCTGAAGCGCCGCGGCCGGCGGCGACTGGTCGGGTCGATCGCGCTGGTGCTCGCCGCGGTGATCGTGCTGCCCTGGATCTTCGATCCGCAGCCGCGGCAGACCGCGCCCGTGAGCGTGCGCATTCCCAACGAGGACGAATCCGCGTTCAAGCCCAAGGCGGCTCCCAAGCCCGCCCCGCCCCGGACGGAACCTGCAAGGACCGAGACCAAACCCGAAGCCAAGCCCGAGGCCAAGCCCGAGGCCAAGCCCGAAGCACCCGCGCCGGATGCCGCCGAGAGCGCGCGCGCCGAAGCGGCGCTGGCGAACGCCCAGTTCATCGTGCCGGTCGGCGCCTATGCCGAGCCGGAGGGCGTCCTCGCCAAGCTGAAGGCGGCCAAGATTCCCCACTACACCGAGCCCGTGACGACGTCGCAGGGGACGGTGACGCGCGTGCGTGCGGGGCCCTACGCGACCCGCGATGCGGCCGAGCGCGCGCTCAAGCAGATCAAGGCACTGGGCTTCAAGCCGGGCAGCGTGACTGCCCGGTCGTGAGATGACCTGGCTCGACTACGCCATCCTGGCCGGTCTCGTGGTGTCGGTCGCCTGGGGCGCCTGGCGCGGGCTGGTGCGCGAGGTGATCTCGGTCGCGGCCTGGGTCCTGGCGTTTCTCGGCGCCAACTACTTCGGCAGTCCCCTGGCCGAGGTGATGCCCGAATCGATCCCGACGCCCGAGCTGCGCATGCTCATCGCGTTCGTCGCGGTGTTCATCGTCATCCTCGCGGTGTGCACGCTGCTGGGGCAGTTCCTGCGCAAGCTCGTCAAGGTGGCGGGACTGGGAGAGCTGGACCACGTGCTCGGGGGCATGTTCGGCGTGGCGCGCGCCCTGGTCATTCTGCTCGCGTTCGCGATCGTCGCCGGGCTCACCGCGTTTCCGCGGCAGAGCGCGTGGCGCGACTCGGTGTGCGGCCCGCCGATGGGCCGCGCCGCGCTCGCGCTCAAGCCCTGGCTGCCGCAGGCGCTCGGCCAGCGCTTGCGCTATCATTGATGCTGGATACCACCGCAAGGCGGCTCCCATGTGCGGGATCCTCGGCATCGTAGCGCGCAGGCCCGTCAACCAGCTGCTGTATGACGGGCTGCTGCTCCTGCAGCACCGCGGCCAGGACGCGGCGGGCATCGTCACCGCCGAGCGCAAGACTTTCCACATGCAGAAGGGCAACGGCCAGGTGCGCGACGTCTTCCGCACGCGCAACATGCGCTCGCTGCCGGGCAACATCGGCGTCGCCCATTGCCGCTATCCGACCGCGGGCTCGGCCTTCAATTCCGCCGAATCGCAGCCGTTGTACGTCAATTCCCCGTTCGGCATCGTGCTCGGGCACAACGGCAATCTCACGAACGCCGATGTACTGAAGGAGGAGATGTTCCGCCAGGACCTGCGGCACATCAACACCAACTCGGATTCCGAGGTGCTGCTCAACGTGCTGGCGCACGAGCTGGAGAAGACCTCGGTCAAGCTGCGCCTGGACCCGCAGACCATCTTCCGCGCCGTGGCCAATGTGCACCGGCGCTGCCGGGGCGCCTACGCCGTGATCGCCATGATCGCCGGCTACGGCGTGCTCGCGTTCCGGGATCCGTTCGGCATCCGCCCCGCGTGCATCGGCTACCACGAGACCGAGCGCGGCACGGAGTACATGGTGGCCTCGGAGTCGGTCGCCGTAGACGCGCTGGGTTTCCGCCTGCTGCGCGACATCGCCCCGGGCGAGGCCGTGCTGATCGACGAGGAGGGCAATTTCCACAGCCAGCAATGCGCGCCGGCGAGCTCGCTCAATCCCTGCATCTTCGAATACGTGTACCTGGCGCGCCCCGATTCGGTGATCGACGGGGCGTCGGTGTACGAGGCGCGGCTGGTGATGGGCGAGAAGCTGGCCGACAAGATCCGCCGCAGCTACCGCCACCTCGACATCGATGTCGTGATCCCGATCCCGGATTCGAGCCGGCCCTCGGCGCTGCAGCTGGCGCAGGGGCTGGGGCTGCCATACCGCGAGGGCTTCGTCAAGAACCGCTACATCGGGCGCACCTTCATCATGCCCGGGCAGGCGGTGCGCCGGCGCTCGGTGCGCCAGAAGCTGAACACCATCGGCGTCGAGTTCAAGGGCAAGAACGTGCTGCTGGTGGACGACTCGATCGTGCGCGGCACCACCAGCAGCGAGATCGTGCAGATGGCGCGCGAGGGCGGCGCGCGCAAGGTGTATTTCGCGTCGGCGGCGCCGCCGGTGCGCTTTCCCAACGTCTACGGCATCGACATGCCGACGCGCTCCGAGCTGATCGCGGCGCACCGCAGCGAGGACGAGGTCGGCCGCGAGATCGGCGCCGACGCGCTCATCTACCAGGAGCTCGAGGCGCTCAAGGACGCCGTGCGCCAGGTCAACCCGAAGCTGAAGACCTTCGAGACCTCGTGCTTCGACGGGCACTACATCACGGGCGACGTCACCAGCGACTACCTGCACGCCATCGAGGTGCGGCGCGACGCCGCGCGCGACTCGGGCGAGGAGGGCGAGGGCGCCCAGCTCGACCTCAATCTGGTCACGGCCGAATGAATTTGCTATAGTCCGCTTCGCGCCGATTTGAGCCACAGCTTGCGGGCGCGTTAAAAATACTGCTAAAGCGTGCCGACGAAACCCGGTCCGCTCTTAGTCTTACTTAGTCTTGGTGAGCGAAAGGACCGGGTTTTTTTATGGCAAAACAGTTCGAGCAATCCACCCTGGGCGTGCGCGCCGGCACGGCCCGTAGCAAATTCAACGAGCACTCCGAGGCGCTGTTCCTCACCTCGAGCTTCGTGTTCGAAAACGCCGAGCAGGCCGCAGCCCGCTTCACCGGCGGCGACGGCGGCTTCGTCTACTCGCGCTTCACCAATCCCACGGTATCCATGTTCCAGGACCGGCTCGCCGCGCTCGAGGGCGCCGAGGCCTGCGTCGCCACCGCCTCGGGCATGTCGGCGATCCTCGCCACATCGATGGCGCTGCTCAAGGCGGGCGACCACGTGGTCTGCTCCAACGCGGTGTTCGGCGCCACGGTGCAACTCTATTCCACGATCCTTTCTCGCTTCGGCGTCGAGACCACGTTCGTATCGCCCACCAGGGTCGAGGAGTGGCAACGCGCCGTGCGGCCGAACACGAGGCTCCTTTTCCTCGAAACGCCGTCCAATCCTCTGGGCGAGATCTCCGATATCGCTGCGATTGCCGCGGTGGCGAAAAAGGCGGACGCGGTGCTCGCGGTGGACAACGCCTTGTGTACGCCGGCGCTGCAGCGCCCGTTCGAATTCGGCGCCGACCTGGTGATTCATTCCGCCACCAAGCACCTCGACGGGCAGGGCCGGGTGCTCGGGGGCGCGGTGCTGGGGGCGAAGGGGCCGGCGATGGAGGCCGTGTTCGGCTTCCTGCGCACCGCCGGGCCATCGCTCTCGCCGTTCAACGCCTGGGTGATCCTCAAGGGCATGGAGACGCTCGAGCTGCGCATGCTCGCGCAGTCGGAGCACGCGCTGGAGCTCGCGCGCTGGCTGGAAGGACACCCCAACGTGGCCAAAGTGCACTACCCGGGCCTCGCATCGCATCCGCAGCATGCGCTCGCGATGCGCCAGCAACGCGCCGGCGGCGCCGTCGTGTCGTTCGAGGTGAAGGGCGGCCGCGAGGCGGCCTGGAAGGTGATCGACTCGACCCGGATGATCTCGATCACCGGCAATCTGGGGGACGTGAAGACGACCATCACCCATCCGGCGACCACCACCCACGGCCGCATCACGCCCGAGGCGCGCGCCGCGGCCGGGATTACCGAGGGCCTGGTCCGGGTCGCTGTCGGTTTAGAGGGGGTTGAGGACCTGAAGACGGATCTTGCGCGCGGTCTCGGCTAGGTCAGGCCTTTGAAGAACTTTGCGATCTCCCGGTTTCGCTAAGTACATACTCTCGGGCCAGTCTTACAATGCCTAGGCCGGGCGTTCGACATGGCGATCCGCGAAATCGTGAAGATGGGTCATCCCGCGCTGCGGCGTGTGGCGGAGCCGGTCGGCGAGGCGACGGCGCCGGCGCTGCGCGCGCTCGTCGAGGACATGCGCGAGACGCTGGGGGCGATAGACGGCAACGGGCTCGCGGCCCCGCAGATCGAGGTCAACCTGCGGGTGGTGTTGTATCGCATTCCGGCACAGCGCATTCCCAAAGGTGCGCGCCAGGAGCCGGTACCGTGGACCGTGATGATCAACCCCGTGCTCGAGCCGTTGACCGATGAAATGAAGCTGATCTGGGAGCGGTGCCTGTCGCTGCCCGGCTTGTACGGCAAGGTCCCGAGATATACACGGGTAGCTATGCGTTTCGAGACGCTGGCGGGCGAACAAATCGAACGCCAGTGCAGCGGGTTTCACGCGATGCTGTTGCAGCACGAATGCGACCATCTCGACGGCATCCTCTATCCCATGCGCATGAACGATTTGTCCTTACTGACGTACGCCTCGGAGCTGGGCGACGGTAGCTCCTTCTACCGCTATGCGGCTGAGGAGTTCGATTAGGCGCTACGCCGCCTCTGAGGGCGTGACTCGATCCTCGTACCGGACGGCGCGCAGCCAAGCGCGATAGGCAAGGCTGCCTATCGAACAGCAGACTCAGCCGCCCGCGACGCTCAGTTCCGCCGGTACCTCCCAGTGCCGGCCGGGGACCGAATCCAGCAGCTCGCGGGTGTAGGAGTGCCTCGGGCTCGCGAAGATGCGCGCGGTTGGCCCGTATTCCACGACTTCGCCGTGACGCATTACCGCAATGGAGTCGCACACCTGAGCGGCCACCCGCAGATCGTGAGTGATGAAGATCATGGACAAGTGCAGCCGGTCGCGGATGTCGGCAAGCAGCCGCAGCACTTGGGCCTGCACGGACACATCCAGCGCCGAGACCGGTTCGTCGGCAACGAGGATCTCCGGATCGAGAGCGAGCGCTCGGGCGATGCCGACGCGCTGGCGCTGACCACCGGAGAACTCGTGCGGAAAGCGATCGGCGGCTCGCTGGTCGAGCCCGACAAGCTGCAGCAGTTCCAGGGCCCGCATCCACGCCGCCTCCGGATCGACGCCGTGCACGATGGGGCCTTCGGCGATGAGGCGTCCAATCTTGTAGCGCGGGTTCAGCGATCCGAACGGATCTTGGAACACCATCTGGATGCGGCGGCGAAAGGGGCGCATCTGCCGACGCGAGAGGCGGCACAGATCCGTGTCGCCGAGGCGCACCTCGCCCGCGTCCGGGTCGAGAAGACGGACGATGCAGTGCGCTACCGTGGTCTTCCCGGATCCCGACTCGCCCACGACGCCCAGCGTCTCGCCGCGGCGCAGTTCCAGACTCACGCCCCGCGCCGCGTGCACGGTGCGCCCGCCGCCGCTTAGCAGTCCCCCGCCCGTGTGGTAAGTCTTGCGCAATTCGCGGATCGCAAGGACGACCGGCGCTGCGTCGATTTTCCGGCTCTCCCGCGGCGCAAGCGCCGGGACAGCCGCGATCAGCTCCCGCGTGTAGGGGTGGGTCGGGCGGTTCAACACCTGGTCCGCGGACGCACTCTCCACCACGCGGCCGTTCTGCATCACGGCGACCCGGTGGGCGATCTCCGCCACCACGCCGAAGTCATGGGTGATGAACAGCACCGTCGTGTGGTGGGTGGCCTGGAGATTGCGGATGAGCCGCAGAATTTGCGCCTGCGTCGTCACGTCCAGCGCGGTGGTGGGCTCATCGGCGATCAGCACCTTCGGCTCGAGAATCAGCGCCATGGCGATCATCGCCCGTTGGCGCTGGCCGCCCGAGAGTTGGTGCGGATACGCCCCGAGAATGCGCGCAGGTTCGGGGAGCTGAACGTCCTCAAGCAGCTGCATCACCCGGGCGAGGCGCTCGCGGCGCGACATGGCGGTATGGACGCGCAGCACCTCGTCGATCTGATGGCCGATGCTCATCACCGGGTTGAGCGCCGTCATAGGCTCCTGGAAGATCATCGAGATGGCGGCGCCGCGGGTCTCGCGCAGGCGCGCCTCCGGCACGGCGAGCAGATCCTCGGAACCGAACAGGATCCGGCCGCCGCTCGCGTGCACGTGAGGGCGCGGCAGCAGCCCGAGCACGGCCCGTGCGGTGAGCGACTTCCCCGAGCCCGACTCGCCCACCAGGCACAGGATCTCCCGGGCGTGCAGTTGTAGGCTCACGTCCTCGGCGGCGTACTCCCGGTCCGCGCCGGGTGGCAGCCGGACATATAGGTTGCAGATCTCCAGTACGGGCGCGCCTCCACTCATCGATCGCGGATCCGCGGGTTCAGGGCGTCGTTGAGGCCCTCTCCCACCAGGTTGATGGCGAGCACCGTGAGCAGGATGGCCACCCCGGGGAAGGTGCACATCCACCACGCAGTGCGCAGGTGCGTGCGCCCGGAACCCACCAGGAACCCCCAGCTCATCACGTTGGGATCGCTCAGCCCGAGGAAGGCAAGCGCCGACTCTATGAGGATAGCGGTGGCGACCATCAGCGAGCCGGTGACGATAATCGGCGACAGCGTGTTCGGTAGAATTTGCAAAAAGATGATGCGCGCATCGCCTAAACCCATCACTTGGCAGGCTTGGACGTACTCGCGGTTGCGCATTGACAGGAATTCGCCGCGCGCCAGACGGGCCACCGCCGGCCAGGACACCACCGCGATGGCGATGACGATGCTCTGGATCGATGGCTTCATGACCGCCACGAGCAGGATGGCGAACACGAAAAACGGGATCGTCTGGAAGATCTCGGTGATGCGCATCAGCACGTCGTCCAGCCAGCCGCCGTAGTACCCGGTGACGCCGCCTATCAGGGTGCCAAGCGTCACGGCCGCGGCGGTGGCGACGACGCCGATAAGCAACGACGTCCGCGACCCGTGCACGATGCCGGCGGCCACGTCCCGCCCGAGACTGTCCGTGCCGAACAGGAACTCGCCGAACGGCGGCGCGAAAGGCTTGCCGGCCAGGTTGAAAGGATCCCCCGGATAGATGAAGTCCGCCGTCGCCGCCATCACCACCACGCACAGCAGGATGAGGAGTCCCATCACGGCAGCGCGGTTGCGCCGGTACAGGCGCCAGAATTCCCGCAACCTCGAGGCTGCCGATCGGGTGTGGCGGACCGAGCGCACCGCGTGTGCCATCAGCGCATCTCGATCCGCGGGTCGAGGAAGGCGTAGACGATGTCCACCACCAGATTCACCACCACCACCAGGCAGGCGGACAGGAAGAAGATACCCATGAGCAGGTTGAGATCCCGCGCGAACAGCGACTCGAAGGCAAGCAACCCGAGCCCCGGCCAACCGAACACCGACTCCACCACTACCGAACCGCCGATGAGGCTGCCGACCTGGACGCCAGCCATGGTAACCACCGGCAGCAGCGCGTTGCGGAAGATATGGCGAAAGGTGATGCGCCGCTCCGTGAGCCCCTTGGCCCGGGCCGTGGTCACGTAGTCCATGCCGGACTGCTCCAGCATGGAGGCGCGCATGAGCCGCGTGTAGAGGGCGAGATAGAACAGCGACAAGGTCAGCGCCGGTAACACCAGATGACGCGCGATATCCGCGACGCGCACCCAGCCGATGTGAAAGGCAGCGATGTTCTCCATCCCGCTTACCGGAAACCAGCCGAGCCGGATGGAGAATACGACGATGAACATGAGCCCCACCCAGAACAGCGGCGTCGCGTAAGACACCAGCGCGAAAACCGAAATGATGTTGTCGCGCCAGGTGTTGAGGCCGGTGGCGGCGAGCAGGCCGAGCAAAATGCCAACGCCGACGGCGAGCAGGATGGTCGTCACCATGAGGATCAGAGTCGGTCCCAGCCGCTGCAGGATCAGGGTCAGCACCGGCATGTCGTGGCGGAACGAGTGACCGAGGTCGAGCAGCAGGATGTTCTTCACGTAGACGACGAGCTGCACCGCCACCGGCTGATCGAGGCCGAACTTCTGCCGCAGTTGGGCCATGTACTCGGGCGTCGCCGAGCCCGCCTCGCCCGCCAGCACATCGGCAGCGTCCCCCTCGGCGAGCTGCAGCAGCAGGAAATTGATGACGACGATGGCGAGCACGGTGGGGATCGCCTGCAGCAGGCGACGCCCCACGTACCGGAAACGCTGCGTAAGAAGACTCATCGCAGGCGGGGTTCCCTGCTCGTAGGACCGCGCATTGGCCGGGCGGGTCGCAAGCAGCCCGCCGGCCGACCCGCCCGCCACTCAGTTGGCGAAGTAGGCCCGGTCGTAGTTGGAGAACACCCCGAGCGGGCTCACCACTAGCTCCTTGAGCTTCTTGTCGTGGACGGTGCTGAACTTGAGCTCGTGAATCCACACCACCGGGGCGGCGTCGACCACGATCTTCAGTATGTCGTGATACAGCGCCGCACGCTTCTTCGGGTCGATCTCCAAGCTTGCCTTGTCCATCAGCTCGTCGGCCTTCGGATCGGACCAGCGCGCGCCGTTCACGAACACGGTGCCCGGGCGGATGGAATTGGAATGAACCCCCCGGTGCACGCCGATGGCCGGATCGGCGAGGTTCTGCAGCCAGTTCGACGAGAGCTGGAAGTCGTAGTTGGTGTAGACGCGCTTCAGCCAGGTGGGCACGTCCTCGTAGCGCAGCGTCGCCTTGATGCCGATCTTTTGCAGAACCTGCTGCACGTACTCGCCGAAGCGACGCCACTCTTCGCCGTAGGGCGTGAGGTCATGAACGATCTCGAAGCGGATGCCGTTCGTTCCCCGCTTGTATCCCGCTTCGTCCAGCAGCTTGTTGGCGATCTCTACGCCGTTCGGCACTTGGTACTTCTTGACGGCGTCGGTGAAGAAGCCAGCGGCCGCGAAGTTGGAGCTCATGGGGCCGGCGGCGGGCTTGCCGAAACCGAACCAGACGTTGTCGATGATCCACTGCCGGTCGATGGCGTAGGACACCGCCTGGCGCACCTTGAGGTCGTCGAAAGGCTTCACCCTCGTGTTGAAGATGAGCTCAACGACCGGCGACGACATCTCGTAGCCTTTGGTGGTTACCTCGATGTTCGGAAGCTTTTCCAGGCGGCGCACGTCCGAGTAATAGATGGCCGCCATGCCGGCCGCGTGCGCCTCGCCGCGCTCCATCGCTGCCGTGCGGGTCGCCGAATCGGCGATGAAGCGCGCGACGATGCGATCGAGATAAGGTCTGCCCTTCTTCCAATAGTCCGGATTGCGGTCCAGGCGTATGTACTGGCCGCGCTGCCACTCCACGAACTTGAAGGCACCGGTGCCGATCGGCTTGTTGGCATTGGGGTGATTCTTGATGTCGCCGGCGCCGTAAATGTGCTTCGGCAGCATGGGTGACTCGTAGCCCGACAGCGCCATCATGAGATAGGGCGCGGGGTTAGCGAGCTTGAAGACGGCGGTATGTGGATCCGGCGTCTCGATGTCGGTCACCTCGCGGTAGGTGCTGGGACCGCGCGGGTGCGTTTTCGTGAGCACGTCGAGCACGCTGAACTTCACGTCGGCGCTGGTGAACGGCTGGCCGTCGTGGAACTTCACGTCCTTGCGGAGCCTGAAGGTGATAATCTTTCCGTCCGGGCTGATGGTCCAGGACTCGGCCAGGCTCGGGATCGGCTTCAAGTTGAAGTCGTACTCGGCGAGCCCGTCGAACACCTTGGCGGTGATCTGGCCGATGGGTGCCGAGGTACTGGCGTAGGACGCGAGCGTCGGCGGCTCTGGCTGCACCAGCATTACCAGCGTGCCGCCCTGTTTCTGTGCCGCGGCCGGGAACGGCAGGGACGCGAGCCCGGTCAGAAAGACGAACAGCAGGGAAATGGATCTAAAGGAATGCGTCATGGCTTTCTCCTCCAACGCGACAGCCCGGTACTCCGCTGTGGGTCGAGTTCTTATCGGATCCGGGAGCGCGAGCCATACTAGTACGGATAAGGCAATGAAAGCAATTTCGCATCCCCGGCCATAAAAGGCGAAGCGGATGATCTCGCCGCTGGCGCCGACCTATTGGTCCACGCGATGTTGCTCAAGCATCGCTAATAGTCAGAACGAAACCAGCCGCGGGCCGGCGTCGTCGATCGCGAGGTAGCCGCCGCGCTCGTACCAGTCGGGCAGCACCCAGCGCTCGCAGCGCCGGCCGTCTACTTCCAGCGCGTGGCGTGCCGGCCGGTGCGTGTGCCCGTGCACCAGGCGCGTCAGGCCGTGCATGCGCAGCGCCTCGCGCACGGCCGAGTCGTTGACGTCCATGATCTCGGCCGGCTTCGCGCCGACCACTTCCCTGCTTTTCTCGCGCAGCGCCTCCAGCGCCTTACGCCGCTCGGGCAGGGTCTTGGCCAGGAACTCCTGCTGCCATTCGCGCGAGCGCGCGGTGCGCCGCCACGCCTGGTAGTCGTGATCGTCGGTGCACAGCGTGTCGCCGTGCATCAGCAGCGTGCGCACGCCGCCGATCTTCTCCACCGAGGGGTCCTCGAGCAGCCGCGCGCCGCTCGCTTCGCAGAAGCGCCGGCCGACGAGAAAATCCCGGTTGCCGTGCATGAACGCCACGCCCACGCCGCGCCGCGAAAGCGCGCCGAGCGCATCGGCCACGCGGCGCGCGAGCGGGTCGCCGGCCGCGGCATCGAGCTCATCGTCGCCGATCCAGTATTCGAAGAGGTCCCCCAGCACGTAGAGCGCGGCCGCGCGGGACGCCTGCGTGCGCAGAAACTCGAACAACCGCTCGCTGATCGCCGGGCGCTCGCCCGAGAGATGCAGGTCCGAGATGAACAGCGTGGCGGGCACGCCGCCCGACTACTTGCCGACCACGGTGGCCGACTGGATGACCACCGCCTCGCGCGGCACGTCGCTGCGGAAGGGCCCGCCCGCGCCGGTGGGCGTCTTGGCGATTCTCGTCACCACGTCCATGCCCGCGATCACCTTGCCGAACACGGCGTAGCCCCAGCCGTCCTGCGCCGCGGCGGCGTTGAGGAAATCGTTGTTCTTGACGTTGATGAAGAACTGGGCCGACGCCGAGTGCGGGGCGTTGGTGCGCGCCATGGCAAGGGTGCCGAGGTCGTTCTTCAGCCCGTTCTTGGCCTCGTTCTGGATCGAGTCGCGCGTCGCCTTCTGCTTGTAGCTGCCGTCGAAGCCGCCGCCCTGGATCATGAAGCCGTCGATGACGCGGTGAAAGATGGTGCCGCTGTAGTGCCCGTCCTTGACGTAGCGCAGGAAGTTCTCGACGGTCTGCGGCGCCTTGGCCGGGTACAGCTCCAGCCGGATGGTGCCGGCGCTGGTCTTGAGGTCGACCTGCGGCTCGGCGGCAAGCGCCCCGGGCGCGGCGGCCGCGGCGGAGAGCATCACCAGGGGCTTCCACAAGTGCGAAAGTCTGAATTTCACGCCGCTCCCTCGTAAAGGATGCGCCAGCGGCCGTTCTCCTTCTTCCAGTACTGCAGCTTGCGCAGGGTGTTGGAAAGATTGCTCGAGCGATAGTCCTGCTCGAAGCTCACCGCCACGAAATCGGATTCGCGCGGATAGCGCAGCATCGACACCTGCGCCAGCGCGACGCGGATCCAGATCTTGGCGGCGTTGACGCTGCGCTTGTGCGCGGCCCAGGCCGCGAGATTTTGCTTGCCGGCGCGGAAATCGGACGCGTAATGCGCCAGGTAGCGCTCCGTGTCACGGCTTTCCCAGTCCGCGCGCCAGTGCTCCACCGCGGCGGCCAGGGCGGCGCGCTCGGCTGCCAGCGACTCTGCGTCCGCCCACTCGATGTCGTCGGCGATGATCACCGGCGTCATGCCGACCTGCACCAGGCGTCCCACCGAAAGCAGGTCGGGATTGGCGAGCACGATGCAGCCGTCGCTCGCGCGCGGCGGCCGGCTGTAGGTGTCGGGCGGCGTGCCGTGCACCCAGATACCGAAGCCGTTGCGCCCGCGCTGGCGGTCCCATTCATTGGGGTAATTGATGGGGTAGGCGCCCGCGCCGTAGAAGTCGGTGAGCTTCTGGCGCGGCAGGTTGGCGGTCACGTGGTACACGCCGATGGGCGTCTTCTGGTCGCCCTCGCGCGCCTTGTCGATGCCGCGCTTGCCCAGGGAAACGTAGTAGTCGGCCAGGTAGTGCGGGCGGCCGTCGACGTTCTCGAAGACATAGAGCCGCGAGCGCCGGGAATCGACCACCAGCGCGTGCCTCTGTCCCGCATGCAGCTGCAGGATGGCGCGCGGCAGGCGCTCCGGCCGCGGCCGCTCGCGCAATGCGTGCAGGCGCGCCAGCGCCTCGGCGCGCAGATCCTCCACCTTCTCCCGCGGCACGGTCTTCACCACGTCGCCGAAGGTCTGCAGGGGCCGCGCGCGCGAGAGCAGCAGGTCGCCGCGAATCAGGTGCGCGAGGCGGAAATTCGGGTGCTCGGCGATCAGCTTCTCTACGCGCTGCAGGGCGAGATCCAGGCGGTTGGCCTCGATCGCCTCGACCACCCCGGACAGGGCGGGCTCGGGCGACGAGGCGAGGCTGCCGAGCGGCAGGAGCAGCGCCGCGGCCGCCAAGCGCAGGAGCGCCGCAGCGCGCCTCAATTCGACACCTGCTCCTGCAGGATG
>Ga0214472_10001872_pt1 | contig 22833 bp, 12 predicted proteins | sample RVTome_6_FD_207662 | JGI IMG/M metagenome (GOLD analysis project Ga0214472, IMG submission 207662) | Soil microbial communities from uranium-contaminated site in the Upper Colorado River Basin, Wyoming, United States - RVT140D175 | ecosystem: Environmental > Terrestrial > Soil > Contaminated >...
CATCGAACTCTTCGACACATTCTCGGGGCCCGGCCTCTGCTGGGGACAGGACGAGATCTTCTTCACCCGCTCCGACGGAGGCGGCATCTGGCGTGTGGGCGCTTCGGGCGGCGAGGCCCGGCAGGTGTCGGCGCTCGACGACGCGCGGGACGAGACCAGCCACCGCTGGCCGCAGCTGCTCCCGGGTGGGCGTCATCTGCTCGTGACCATCAAGACGGCACGCATCGCCACGCTCGACGACGCGCAGATCGGCATCGTATCGCTGGAAACCGGTGAGACCGAGAGCGTGTTCACGGGCGGCAGCTGTGCTCGCTACATCTCGACGGGTCATCTCGTCTACGGTCGCGACAACGAGCTGTTTGCGTTCGCGTTCGACCCGGTCACGATGAAGGTGCTCGGAACACCCACGCGCGTGCTCGAACGCGTGGAAACCGTGAAAGTCAACGGCGCCGCGTTTTTTGCCGTCAGTCCCAACGGGACACTCTCGTATCTGCCGAAGAAAACAACCTATGCAGGCGCCGAACCGATCTGGATCTCTCGCACGGGCAGGATCGTTCCGGTGGACATTATCGACACGCCGGGCGGCGAACTCTTCGAGTCCGTGGTCTCTCCCGACGGCAGCCGACTGGCGGCGATGGTCCCCGCCGCCAACGACAAGATCTGGATCTATGACCTGCGGCGGCGCTCGTTCTCGCGATTGACCACCACGCCGGGCAATGACTCGGGTCCGATCTGGTCGTCCGACAGCAAACTCATCGCCTACAGCAATGACCGGGCCGGCAATCAGGATGCCTATCTGATCCCGGCCGACGGCAGTTCCCCCGCCCGGCCGATCCTCGCCAGCGAGTTTGCCGAGGTTCCGACCTCATTCTCTCCCGACGGCCGGTGGCTGGCGTATTCCCTGGAAAGTCCGACGGGAAAGGCGGACATCTGGGTTCTCTCCCTGGAGGAGGGCGGCGAATCCAGGCCTTTCGTAGAATCGCGCGAGTTGGATGAACAGGCGCAGTTCTCCCCGAACGGGCGGTGGATCGCCTACATGTCGACGATTTCCGGATCCGAAGATATCTACGCCCGGCCGTTTCCGGGGCCCGGCGGCGCCGTCCGCATTTCGACCTCCGGGGGGAACGATCCCATGTGGTCGCTCGATGGCAGCGAACTCTTCTACACGGACAAAGATGTCCTCATGGTCGTTCCCATTTCCTGGGAGCCGGCATTCGATCCTGGCGAACCGCGCCCGCTTCTCAGATTCGAAGCGAACGTGCTCAGCCGAGCCCGTATCACCGCCGACCCAGAGCGTTTCCTGGGCAATCGCTACTCGCCCGAGGATTGGCGGCGCTATGAAATCCGGCTCGTCTTCGACTGGACGGACAGACTGAATGCAATCCGCTGAGCGGAGCGCGTGATCTGCAACCTAGTTTAGCGGCGAGTTGGGCCGTCAAGCGGGTCAACTGGAAACTCTGCGCCTTCATCGACCCCAAGATGCCCAGAGCAGCAAAATCCGTTGAAAAATCGAGCCACGCTCTCTGCTATAATCGTGCCGAGCACAGATTTCACTCACGCGGGGAACGCCCCCGCTGCCGACGAGGTACCCACAGTGTGCAAGCTCCACGCTCCTTGGGGGGACGCATCGGGTTTCACGTTGATCGAGTTGATGATCGTCGTCTCGGTCATGGGCCTCCTGGCGGCCATTGCGGTTCCAAATTTCATCAAATTCAGCGACAATGCGCGTGAGGCCAGGGTCAAGTCCACCTGCCACACCGTTCAGCTGGCGGCCGAGAACTTCGCCACCCAGAACGACGGCGTGTACCCGTTGAACCTGCTCTCCGTGTCGAATTTCGGCGAGACCATGGTCGACCTGCTGCCAGGGGGCGTTCTCATGGAGAACGCGTGGACCGAGGTACGGAGTGAGCCGCGTGATGGGGCCCCCGCACAGGCAGGTGAAGTCGGTTTCGTGTCCATCGTGAACGGCGGGATCATCACCGGCTACAGCGTCGACGGCTATGGTAAGAGTGCCATCGTTCTGACCGTCAAGAACGGCGTCTAGGAACATTCGAGGGGTCTCGAAGGAACTTGGCCCAGCATTTCTCGATCCACCCCGAGACGCCACAGTCTCGACTCATCCACCAAGCGGTTCAGATCATCCGTGACGGTGGAGTCGTTATCTATCCCACCGACACGACCTATGCGATCGGCTGCCACATCGGCGACAAGAGCGCCGTCGACCGCATCCGCAGGATTCGCAAGAAAGACCAGAGCCACAACTTCGCGCTGATGTGCCGCGACCTGTCGGACTCGAGCATCTACGCTCGCTACTCGACGCCCGTCTATCGCCTGCTCAAGGCCCACACTCCCGGCGCCTACACCTTTCTTCTGGAGGCAACGCGCGAGGTCCCACGCCGGCTTCAGCATCCCAAGAAGAAGACAATCGGGCTCCGTGTTCCCGACTACGAGATCCTACAGCAGATCCTTCTGGAACTGGGCGAGCCGCTGCTCACCTCCTCGCTGCGCCTGTCCGGCCAGCCACTTCCATTGAATGACCCGCAGGAAATTCGCGACCGGCTCGACAGACATGTGGACCTGATCATCGACGCCGGGCCGTGCGGCCTGGATCCGACCACCTTGATCCGCTTCGATGGAGATACGCCAGAGGTGGTCAGGGTGGGAAAAGGCGATGTCACGGCATTCGTGAGCTGAGCCGGCGATCGGATCTGGCGGCTGGGAGCCTTCGACCCGTAGACTCGCCCCATGAGCGACGATCAATTGCCGACCGAACCCGGTGGCAGCCCCCACGCGGATTCGACCGAGGCCTATGACCCGTTGGCGCCAAGCGCCGGGAGCATCGGCCCCTACCGCCTCCAGGAGCGCATCGGCGTCGGAGGCATGGGCGAGGTCTGGCGCGCCGAGCAGTCGGAGCCAGTTCGCCGTCCCGTCGCCCTCAAACTCATCAGGGCGGGCATGGATTCCCGCCAGGTCATCGCCCGCTTCGAGGCCGAGCGACAGGCGTTGGCACTCATGGACCACCCGTGCATCGCAAAGGTCTTCGACGTGGGGACGACGGACGAGGGGCGCCCCTACTTCGCCATGGAATACGTCCGTGGCATTCCGATCACCACCTATTGCGATCGGCGGCGCCTCACGACCGTTCAACGCCTGCGGCTTTTTCAGCGTGTCTGCGATGGCGTGCAACACGCACATCAGAAGGCCGTGATCCATCGTGATCTGAAACCCAGCAACATTCTCGTCGTCGATGTCGATGGAGAGCCGCAGCCGAAGATCATCGACTTCGGCGTCGCGAAGGCCACGACGCAGAAACTGACCAAGCAGACGATGTTCACGGCCATCGGTGAACTCATCGGGACTCCTGAATACATGAGCCCCGAACAGGCCGAGATCACCCGCGAGGATGTCGACACCCGGACGGATGTGTACTCACTCGGGGTCATTCTCTATGAACTCCTGGTGGGGGCCCTGCCCTTCGATACGGCACAGCTGCGCCGCGCCGGTTTCCTGGGCATCGTCAAGATGCTGCGTGAAGAAGAGCCGCCGCGTCCAAGCGCGCGCCTCTCCACGCTCGGCGAACGCGCCACGAAGATCGCCCAGCGCCGGAGCACCGAGCCGCGTAAGCTCGGCAGCGAGATTCGCGGCGATCTCGACTGGATCGTCATGCGAGCGCTCGAGAAGGACCGGAACCGTCGCTTCGGCTCCCCCCGCGAACTCTCCGACGATATCGGCCGACATCTCCGCCATGAACCCGCCGTCGCCGGTCCGCCTGGGGCCCGTTATCGCACGCGCAAGTTCGTGCGCCGTCACCGCCTCGGCGTCTTCATCGTCGGCGCGAGCTTCGTCGTCCTGGCCGGCTTTGCCACGACACTCGCCATCCAGTCTCATCGCATCGGCAAGCAGCGCGATCAGACGGCCCTCGAGGCGGCCACGGCCAATCGCGTCTCTGAATTTCTCATCGGCCTGTTCGAGAACGCCGACCCGCGGGCGACCGGCGGAAGCAGCGTCACCGTGCGGGAGATCCTGGACAAAGGCGCGGATCGCATCGACTGGGAGTTGGCAGAGGAGCCCCGTCTGCAGACGCGCCTGATGGATCTCATGGGACGCGTCTACCTCTCCCTGGACGTGTACGACCGAGCCGAGACACTTCTCACGAGTGCGTTCGAGCGCCACCAGGCATTGGCGACCGAGGCCAACGCGGAGACCGCGACCATCCTGTGCGACCTGGGCAGTCTCAGCGTGAGGACCGGCCGTTACGCAGTCGCCGATTCACTGTATCGGCTGGCGTTGGACATCCAACAGCGTGTGGTGGGACCACAGTCGCTCGAAGTCGCGACGACGCTTGCCTACCTGGGAGTGCTCTGCCGCTATGAGGCGAACTACGCGGCGGCCGACTCCCTCTACCAACGCGCCTTGAAGATCCGTCTCGCCGCCGTCGGCGAGAACGACAGAGAGGTCGCCGATATCCTCAACAACATGAGCGTTCTCTACTGGTACATGGGGCGCCTGGACGACGCCGAGAATGCCATGCAGCGCTGTCTTCGGGTCCGCGAGCAGCTGTTCCCTCCCTATGACCCCAACATCGCAGAGAGTCTGAACAACCTCGGGGCACTCAACCACAAACGTGGAGACTACGACACCGCGGCGGACTACTACGCCAGAGCCCTGCAGATTCGCGAGCAGGCCTATGGGGTGGATCATACGGAAGTCGCGCAGACACTGACCAACCTCGCCGCCATGGATTCCGAGCGCGGAAGATATCCCGAGGCGCGTAAGACGCTCGAGCGGGCGCTGGGAATCTATCGAGGCATCTTCGGCGAAGAACACAACCTCGTCGCCCATACGCTCTATTTGATCGGGATGGCCTGGCTCAAAGAAGGCGAACTGGATCAGGCCGAGGGCTATCTCCTCGAATCGAAGGCCATGCGGGAGCGGACACTGGGGGCTGATCATCTTCGCGTGGGCCACAGCCTCCGAGCACTGGGAGAGCTGTATGGCCGCCGGGGACAGATGGATCGAGCCGAGGCCTCATTTGCGCAGGCGCTGTTGGTCATCGAGGCTGCCGTGGGGCGCGACCATCAAGATTACCAGGATGCGTTGAAGCTGCGGGACGAATTGGGTGTCGCAGGCGAGGCATCCTCGCCTGGGAATCAAGGCGATCTACGCTGAGGGATGAGCCAGCTCCGCGGCGACAAACGCTACCCCGAACAGCTTCAGATTCTCCAAGGCGAGGCCTCTTCGGCTCCTTATTGAAACTCACATTCAAAGATCACACTTCCGTATCGCAAGCAGGCCGCCTGATTCTGCCACCGGATCGACTTCGCGGCCGCGCCGCCCCTTCCACGATTCGCCCCCGGGCAGCAACGAATGCCCGCGATTCGCCACCGGGTACACGCGTTGCAGAATCCGCGGTGGGCAGAGCGAGCGGTGTCTCCGTGGAGGCCGCCCGTGCGTCCCGGCCCGCTGATGGCACACTCGCTCGCATTCCCAGACTGATGGTATTCGGCATGGACGGTTCGCCAGACACTTCGCGCAGGTGGCGCCTCATTCCCTATGGGATGGCGGCCCTTCTCCTGCATGTCACTTGCCTCTGGGGTGCCGTCTCCGTGGCGGACGATTCCACGAAACCCAGTACGCAGGCAGTACGCAGCGAAACACCCGGGAGCCTCAGCCCCCACGGCGAACTCCAGATCGAATGCCAGCTCTGCCACGGCACGGAAAACTGGAAGCCCGCCAGCTACAGCGAGGAATTCGCTCACGCAAAACTTGGATTTACCCTCGACGGGGCGCACGCGACGGCCAAGTGTACCCAGTGTCACGCCACGCTCGAGTTCGCCGGATTGAATCGCAATTGTTCCACCTGCCATGACGACGCCCACAACGGCGAGTTCGGACTCGACTGCGGCCGCTGCCATGGAACACAGACCTTCGTCGACCATGCCTCCCAGATTGCCATGCATCGCACGACGCGCTTCCCGCTCGTCGGCGTCCACGCGATGATCGACTGCGACCAGTGCCACGCGGCCGCCTTCGCGGAGGTCACGGGCACGGTCAGCAACGAGGCCGACTGCTACGTCTGCCACGTCGAAGAGTACACGGCCGCCAGCAGCCCCAACCACGTGGCGACTGGATTCAGCCGTAACTGCTCGGAATGCCACAATTCACTGGCGTGGGACGCGGGGCAGAACGCCGGGGACCACAGCTTCTTCCCGCTGCGTGGCGGCCACGCGAATCTCGACTGCGGCAGCTGCCATCTCGATGCGTCGTTCAGCGGTCTCGATCGCGCCTGCGTTTCCTGCCATGCAGAGGACTACAGCTCCACTTCTTCGCCACAGCATCAAGAGGCCGGGTTCAGCACGGATTGCGCCTCCTGCCACACGGTGACGTCATGGGCTGGAGCGAGCTTCGATCACACCGGCTTCCCGCTGACAGGAGCGCATGGCGGCGTCGATTGCGGCACTTGCCACGCGGGTGGTGTCTTCACGGGACTGCAGACGGAGTGTTACGCCTGCCACCAATCCGAATATGATGCATCGTCCAATCCTCACCATGCCTCCGCCGGACTGTCAACGCTGTGCCAGGACTGCCACGGAAACACCACCTGGGTCGGCGCCAACTACGACCACGGATTCTTCGCACTCAGCGGCGGGCACGCGGGCCATGACTGCCTCAGCTGCCATGCGGGCGAAAGCTACTCAGGAACGAGCCCGGAATGCTACTCCTGCCATGATCAGGACTATGCGGCCACCGTGGATCCCAATCACCAGACTTCGGGCTTCAGCACCGACTGCACCCAGTGTCACGGCACGACGACATGGATCGGCGCCAGCTTCGACCATGCGGCGTTCCCCCTCACGGGAACCCATGGCACGCTCGACTGCGTGAGTTGTCACTCGGGCGGCGTCTACACGGGTCTGAGCGGGGAATGCTACGCTTGCCACCAGGACGTCTACGACGCGACGTCCAACCCGCGCCACGCCTCGGCCGCCTTCGCGACGCTGTGCCAGGACTGCCATGGCAACGTGACGTGGACGGGCGCCAACTACGATCACGGATTCTTCGCACTCAGTGGAGGACATGCAGGCCACGACTGCCTGACTTGCCACGTGGGCGAGACCTACGCCGGCACCAACGCCGAGTGCCTTGCCTGCCACCAGCAAGACTACGACTCGACCAGCAACCCGCCCCATGCCGCCGCCGGATTCGGCTCCGATTGCACGGGCTGCCACAACACGACGAGCTGGCTCGGGGCCACGTCCGACCACGATACCTTCTTTCCGATCTATTCGGGAGCACATCGCACTCCCTGGAACGACTGCTCCGACTGCCACGTGAACCCGGCCAGCTATGCCGAGTTCACCTGCCTGAGCTGTCACGATCACAGCCAGGCCAGAATGGACGACAAACACAGCGGCGAGCGCGGTTATTCCTACGACAGCAATCTCTGCTACGAATGCCATCCCAACGGTCGGCACTGATGCGTCTCTCTTTGGGGCACACGGGGGGCCTCCTGGCAACTCTCTACGTCGCGTGCGTCGCGCCCGTCAGTGCGTCAGCGTCCGGTGAGGCGCCAGTGCCGGAAGCTGAGGTGCCCGCGCTTTCTGCCTCCGCCGCTCAGGGCCTGGCCACCATCACGTATCTGACGGCTTCCAGCGTCTACATCGACGTTGGAAGCGGCGATGGGCTCGCGCCGGGTGACATCGTCGAGGTCATGCGGGACGGCATCGCCGTAGCCTCGTTGCGGGCCGAGCATCTGTCGACGCGCAAGACCTCCTGTACGGCCCTTTCGGCTTCGGTCGAGCTACAGGTGGGGGACCAGGTTCGCTTCGTGGCGAATCTCGCCGCTACTCCCGCCGACGAAGCGGCCGCCGGAAGCGAAACCGGCACCTCCGCTGCGTCGACCAGCACAGGCCGCACCACCAGCTGGCTGCGCTCGAAAGGCATCCGCGGCCGGATCGGGGCCCGCTACCTCGCAGTCATCGATCGTAGCGGGGCCGACGGGCAGGACTTCTCCCAGCCTGCGCTCGATCTTCGAATCGACGGCAAGAGCATCAACGAGCACCCCTTCGATCTTTCGGTCGACGTCCGCACGCGCCGGACCTATCGCGCTCCCAGTGATGGCGCCGCGACAGAGGAGGGTAGCTCGCGCGTGTATCGTGCTGCCGCGAGTTGGCATCCGCATGACTCGCTCTTCGACCTGACCGTCGGCCGTCAGTTCTCTCCGGAGCTCCCGACGATCAGTGTGTTCGACGGCGCCACGGCGAGCCTGCGATGGACCTACCTGGGTCTCGGCGTGCTCTCAGGCACACAGCCCGATGCGATCGACTATGGATACTCGACGCAGATTCGCGAGCACGGAGCGTTTCTGCAGTTCACCAGCAGCAGACCTCCGGTGAGCCGTTGGTATCTGACCACAGGCATCATCGGCTCCTACGACAATGGGAAGATCAACCGCGAGTACTTACATGCGCAGACTTCTTTCTCGTTGCGGCGCCTCTCTCTCTACGTGTCCCAGGACCTGGACTTTCACCGCGGATGGAAGCAGGAAGCAGAGGGCACAGCTCAGAGTTGGACCGATACACATGCGAGCATGCGTGTCCGAGTCACGGACGGCTCGAACGTTCATGGGGGCTACGACAATCGTCGTAACATCCGTCTGTATCGCGACTTCGAGTCGCCGGAGACCGAGTTCGACGACGCCTACCGCGAGGGTTATTGGGCCGGCGTCTCCCAACGCTTTCGCCGTGCGTTGCGATTGGGGTTCGACGCGCGTCGTTCCACGGGCGGGTTCTCGGGAGACGCGGATTCCTACACCGCTACGTTCAACGCACAGTGGCGCGTGCATGCCAGCCTCCGCGGGACCTATTTCCAGAATCAGCTCGCGAGCGGCTGGCTCCGTTCGGGGGCACTCGGAGTTCAGCTGGGATCTTCGCTGAGCGTTGAATTCGGCGGCGGGGCCCGGGACGACTCCAGCAATCCCAACGGAAACACGCTCAGCTGGTTGAACCTCGCCTTGGACTACAGCCTCGGTCGCCACTGGTACCTTTCGATGTCGACGGAACGCTCCGACGACGGCGTCCAGGCCAACGACCAGTATTACGCGACGACGACGTATCGATTCTGAGACATCCGGGCTGCGCCATCGGCGTCGCTGACCTTCGCCGCTCCAAATCGAACTGATCGGGCCCGATCTGGGCTAAAAGTCGCCCCCCGCCTTCCGATACCGCGCGCAAATGATGTAAACTCATTGGCACGCCTGGCTTCCCTCCGCTCGCCCCCCTCGCCAGGAGGCCGATTCAGGTCGAGCTGCATGCCCCTGCGAAAGGACCCGACGATGCGTCGCGCCTGGTCGTTGTCGTTCCTGCTCATCTCCTGTGCACTTCTCCTCGCGCCCACCACAGCGCTCGCCCAAAAAACGCTGACGGGCACGATCTCGACGAATACGACCCTCGACACGGTCGGCGGCTCCATCTACCGCGTCACGGGGACAGTGACGGTCAACGCGGGCGTCACGCTCACGATCGATCCAGGAGTGGTGCTCAAGTTCGACGCAGCCCGCGACATGAACGTGAATGGAACTCTGCTGGCCATCGGCGGCGCCACCCCGGACTCCTTGATCTACTTCACTTCGATCAAGGATGACAACGCGCCGGCCCCCCTTGGCGATGACACGAATGGCGATGGCAATGCGACCGTCCCGAACAACCGTGACTGGGGCTCCATCAGCTTCTTCGTGAACTCGGGCTCGAGCAGCACGCTCAGAAACTGCGTGATCCGCTTCGGAGGGAGTGGGAATCGCGGAAGCGTCGATTGCACGGATTCCAGCCCTACGATTGCCAAGTGCGACATCTTCGCGGCCTACTACGGTGTGCGCTGCCTGGGAATCGCCGCGCCGGTGCTGCGTGATACGCAGATCAACGCGATGCTGGATGTTCCCATCGCAATTCAGATTTCGGCCAACCCCGTCTTCGACAACCTGGTCTTCGAATCTACTTCGGACAACGCGTTCGACGCGATCGGCCTGCTGGGGAGTACATTGACAGGCACCAATCGCCTCAGCATCCGCGGCGCGACACTCGGGGTCTCCCCCGTGGAGAACATCGTCTACATTCTGCTGGGCGGCATCACGATTGCCAATTCGGCAACACTGACGGTCCAGCCCGGCGTCGTCATCAAGCCGAAGAATGTGAGCATCTTGGTCGACGGAACGTTGATCATGAACGGTACGGCCGACCCTGACAGTGCGATCGTTATGACTTCTTTCAAGGATGATAACGTCGGCAATCCCGGCGATACCAACAACGATGGCTCCATCACTTTCCCAGTGAAAGGCGACTGGGGTAACATCGAATTCCGGAGCGGCAGCAGCGGATCAATCAGCTATGCGAATCTCAAGTTCGGAAACAACAGCGTAGGCTCTTCCGCTCTTCGCTGCGTCGACGCGAGCCCAACGATCGACAACGTGACGATCTCCGACTGTGGCATCGCAATCGAACAGCGAGGCAGCGCAGCGTCCCCCATCACGAACTGTTCCATCAGCAACACGACCTATACTCCCTTCCGCGTCTCGGTGACTTCGAACTTCACATACTCAGGGAACACGTTCACGAACGTTGGGCTCTTGGCGCTCGGACTCGTCAGCGAGAGCATCGGCGTGAACTCGGTTCTTCCGATTCGGAGCGTCGCGGGCTTCAACAACATCAGCTACTGGATGGACGGGCAGATCACCGTCACGACCGGGAACAACGTCAGGATCGAACCTGGCGCCGTCATCAAGATGAACAGCCTCGTATGTCGCTTCATCGTGGAGGGAAGCCTGACGGCCAACGCTACGGTCGACAGCATGACCGTATTCACTTCCGTGCACGACGACGCCTACGGCAATCCAGCCGACACACAGGGAAATGGCACGGCGACCTCCCCCAACGCCAGCAACTGGGGCTATTTCAAGTTCGAGGCCACCTCGGACGACGTTCTATCCATACTCGACCACTGCGTGATCGCTTACGGGGGATGGCAGTCCAGCGACGCGAACATGGGCGTCGTCTGGTGTCAGAGCGCGTCCCCGACGATCAGCAATTGTCAATTCATCACGAACAGCAACGGGGTTCGAACCGATGGAACGGCCGCTGCAATCGTGGCGGACAATGACTTCTTCAATTGCAGCCGTGCCCCTCTGGTCACGAGTGTGATCTCCGATCCGCAGTACTCGGGAAACACATTCAACCAAAACAACTGGAACGCCATCGTCATCCTTCCAGAGACGCTTGCACAGGATGCATTCCTCGAGAGGATCGAAGTCGGCGTCCCCCAGTTCCCCGATTTCTTCCCCTATCTCTACGTCCAGACCGTGACGATAGGCAGTGGAGTCAAGCTCACCGTACAGCCAGGCGTGAATCAAAAGATGGAAGCGGGCGTTCGCCCGTTCACCGTGAATGGCGCACTGGACATGAGCGGTACGGGCGATCCCGACAGTTTGATCATCATGACATCCATCAAAGATGATTCCGTCGCCGGGGACACGAATACGGACGGCGGGGCGACTTCACCCGCGTCCGGGAATTGGTCCAACATCCTGTTCAATGCCAGCGGCATCGACAATCAGAGCGTTCTCGATCATTGCCTCTTCCGCTTCGGCGGCTCGACCCGTGGAGTCGTCGAAATCAACTCGGCCAGTCTGACGATCCAGAACTGCGAGTTCGAGATCAACACGCACGGCCTCTGGCTCCAGAACGCCTCGAATCCTGTGGTCTCCAATAACCTGTTTCGTCTGATCGATCGTTGGCCCGTCGCGAAGTCCGTGTTCGCAGAGCCCATCTTCTCGGGCAATGTCCTCGACAACAACACCTACGACATCCTGGGCATCATCGGCGAGCCCATCGGCCAAGATCTCACGATTCGAAAGTGGGATTTCGCTGGATACACAAACATCACGCGCGCTCTGGTCAATGCCAAGTTGTCGATCAACATCGGCGCGACGCTCACGATCGATCCCGGAATCGTCATCAAGATGGGTGTGACCGGCGTCAGCGGGGCAAACCACTTCACCGACGAGATCGAGGTTTCCGGTGCACTGGTGGCCCAGGGCACGATGCTGGAACCCATCATCTTCACGTCCATCCGAGACGATACGGTGGGCAATCCGCTCGACTCGAACAACGACGGATCGGCGACGCTCCCAACTCAAAACAACTGGCAGCAGATCGAGTTCTTCGATATCAGCGATGATCCGGCGAACATCCTGGAATGGTGTGAGCTGCGCTACGGCGGTTGGCAGGGTCAAGTCGTAAACATCATCACCGCCTCGCCGACCATCAACAACTGCCGCTTTGACACGAACACCAATCACGCAATTCGCGTCAGCGGCTCGAGTCAGCCGATCATCAGCGCCTGCACCTTCAGCAACCATCTGCTGGCTCCGATCACGATGTCGCTGACGTCGGATCCGGTCTTCAGTGGCAACATTTTCGAGAGCAACAACGGCTACCACGCTCTCGGAATTCTCGGAGAGACGCTGGCATCGGACGTGACCTGGAAGCGGCGCGCCATGGCCCAGACGGCCAATATTCCGTACATCCTGGAGGGCGATCTCACGGCCGGCCTCAGTTCGGTTTTGAGAATTCAGCCCGGCGTCGTGATCAAGCCCCTCGGTAGCGGCGTGGACATCATCGTGAACCGTGGCTTCATTGCCGAGGGGAAGGCAGATCCGGAGAGCCTGATCGTCTTTACGTCGCCGCGGGACGACTTCTACGGTGGCGACACGAACAACGACGGCACCCTTACCGACGGTTCTTCGTTTCGGTGGGGCCGCATCCTCATCAACAACGCCGCGATCGACGACAGCACCCGTTTCAAGCACTGCGTCTTCCGCTACGCCACGACAACTGCGACCTCGGGCGCGCTTGAAATCACGGACGCAAACCCGCAGATCGATAACTGCATCTTCACCAACAACACGGTCGCCCTGAACTACAAGGGGGCCGCCGGTGACCCGGTGAAGGGCCATGTCAACGATTGCGACATCTTCGGCAACAGCCTGTACGGCATCAGGAACACAGGCATGAGCTTCACCATCGATGCTCAGAACAACTGGTGGGGCCACGCAAGCGGCCCCCTCGATGCCTCAGACGACACGGGAAGCGGTGGTTTCTACAATCCTGGCGGCCTCGGAGACGAAGTCACCGACCGCGTCGACTATACCGGCTACGGGACCAGCGGCGTTCAGAACATTCTCCTGGGCGACGTCACGCTCAATGGCGAGGTCCGCGCGTTCGACTCGTCGCAGATTCTGCAGGAGCTCGCGGCTCTGATCACGCTCAGCCCCTTGCAGTTGCTCGTGGCCGACGTGAACTGCTCGGGCGCTCACAGCACATTGGACGCCTCCCTGATCCTGCGTTATGTCGCCGGTTTGGACTCGCACTTCCCGTGTGCGTACACGTCGATTCCGACAAAATCTCCTGTCATGCTCAGCGAGCGCTATCCCGGCAGCGAGGATGGCGATTTCTCGGTCATCCTGACAAAGCCTACGCTCAGCGCTGGCGCGACGACAGTCGTGCCCATCGGGGTGGCTGGAAGCGGCGAGCTTCTCGGACATCAGTACACGATCGCGTACGATCCTGCGCAGATGACGGTGGAAGAGGTTCGTCTGCTGCCAAGTGCCGAGGGTTCGCTCCTCTTCTGGAACGCTACCGAGGAGGGGGAGCTGCGAATCGCCCTGGCGTCGGCGGAATTCCTTCCGGTTACCGACGCCGTCGAGATTCAGCTGCGAGCCGCAGACGTACTCGACCCCGCGGAACCGGTACGCTTCGAGCTGATAGAGGCGACGCTCAACGAGCAGCAGATTACGGGTGACACGACGGGCGGAGATCGTCCGTCGCGAAACCTGATCCGGCTCGATCAGAATCACCCGAACCCTTTCAACCCGAAGACGCGCATCGACTTTTCCGTGCCGGGGTTGGACGGCAGCAAGACCCACGTTCGCCTCTTTGTCTACGACATCCGCGGGCGCGTGGTCCGACGCCTCATAGATGGGCCGGTCGAAGCAGGCGCACAGCATGTGTTCTGGAACGGTACGGACGAGGGCGGCCAGCGAGTAGCCAGTGGCGTGTACATCTACCGGATGCAGGCCGCCGAGAAGACGGCCATCCGCAAGATGATGCTTATCAAGTAGATCCATGCGGTCAGGTAATTTGCACACCTCGAAAGGAGGAACGACATGAAGGCCGCATCGGATCAAGTAAAACGGCATCGCATCACACCGTGGATGCATGCCGCTCTCATCACCGTGGTCGCTCTTGCTCTCGCCTGGGTGCCCGCCCAGGCACAGACGGTCGCCGTCGACGTCGGGGACGGCGCAGGTACGGTGGGTGACACGGTCATCGTCCCCATCACGGTTGACGATGTGACGGGTTTGGGCATTTTGGCCTACGAGATCGAGATCACCTGGACGGCGAACCGTGCGAGTGTCACGGCAGCGTCCGAAGCGGGAACTCTGAGCGCTCCATGGGGAGCCGTGACCGTCAACGCCGGTTCGGGCTTTGTTAACATCGCCGCGGCAGGCGCGACAACCTTGAATGGCGCAGGGACGCTGATCAATCTCGAATTCCTGTTGGGGCCCCTCAGCGGGAATACTACGCTGACGCTTCAATCGGCCCTCTTCAACGAGGGTAGTCCTTCGGCGACCCTGACCAATGGGTTGCTCACGATCGCTGCGTTACCCACGATCAGCGTCACGCCGAATACCGGCGAGATACTCGTCGGGCAAAACCTCGCGTTCAGCACCACAGGTGGCACGCCGCCGTACAGTTACGCTTCGAGCGACCCTCTGATCGCGGATTTCAGCGGCGACACGCTGACCGGGCTTTCGCCGGGGTCTGTGCGGGTGACCTCGGAGGACTTCAACGGAGTCACCGACGAGACGAGCGGCTTCATCGACATCCGGGCGCTGCGCATCGACGCCGGCGATGGCGCCGGCGTTCCCGGCAACGTCGTGAGTATACCGCTGGACATCACCGATCCATCGCCCTACGCCATCACCTCCGCAGAACTGACCCTCACCTATCCGGCCGCCCACCTTCGGGCCGTCGGCATTGGTGTCACGGGAACACTCGTGGAAACCGCGGGATGGGCCACGCCGGCGATTAACATCGGTGCTGGAACCGTGACGATGAGTATGGCGGGTGTGAATCCACTTCCCGCGGCAGGAACATTGATCAACGTGTTCTTTCTGCTCGTCGGTCAGTCAACCATCAATGCCGTCGTGACGCCGGCATCGGCCCTGTTCAACGAAACACTGCCCGCCGCGACGGCGACGGGACAGCTCAGTATCACGGGCTTCCCCACGCTCTCGATCGCCCCCGATCTCCCGCAGCTGGTCGCTGGGGACCTGCAGAGCTTCTCGGTGAGTGGTGGTGCGACTCTACCTCTGACGTGGGGGGTCACCAATGGCGGGGCAGCCTCGATCGACGGCGCAGGCCTCCTGACCGCGCTCGCGGCCGGACAGACCCGCGTCTGGGTGCAGGACGCCATCGGCGCCACCGACACGACCAGCACCTTTACGATCTGCGATCTCTACGTCGACGTGATCGGAAACGTCCTGAGCCTGATCACACCGCGGCCCGTACACATCCAGCCCGATCGCGACGTGACGGGCATGGGCATCTATGGCTACGAGATGACCGTCGGCTATGATCCCAACCGGGTGATCATCGACTCGATCACGAGCACGGGCACGCTCAGCCAGAGTTGGGGACAACCCGTCGTGAATCTCAACACGCCGGGGACGGCAATCATAGTCCACGCCGGCGCGACCGCCCTCGCCGGGGTCGGTCCGTTGATCACGCTCAACTTGCTCTCGACATCGCAGCTTCTCAATGCATCGAGCACCGTGAGCATCCCAGAGCTACTGTTCAACGAAGGCGACCCGTGCGCGCGCCTCAACTCGGGGACCGTGAGCAATCCGACCGCCGCTCCACCCTTCTCCGGTCGCACGCTCAATCTCGAGCAGAACATTCCGAATCCCTTCAATCCCAGGACGGAGATCGCCTACGAGATCACGAGCCCGGGGCAGGTACGCCTGCGCATCTATGACGCTGCGGGATCGCTCGTGCGAACTCTGCTGGATGGCCGCGAGGAGGCCGCGGGCCGTCAGGTCGTGACGTGGAACGGAACGGATGACGCGGGGCATCGTTTGGCCAGCGGCATCTACTTCTATCGGCTCGAGGCGGCGAATCAGGTAGAGGTGCGGAAGATGGTCCTCGTCAAGTAGAGGCCTGGGCGATGGCGAACATAGATGAAAGCTCGGAGCGACGGGCGGTCTTGGTCAGCGGGTCCCGCCGCCTTGACTCCACGAGTGCAGGACTGTCACGATTGAAGGGCAAGGAGGAAATGTAGTTTCCGTTCCAGTAAAGGAGGCTTCCATGATTCGCTCGCCACGGTGGATCGCTCTCCTCGCTGCTTGCGTCGCTCTCACGAGCTCGATGTGTATCGACGCTCATGGGGCGACAACAACCCTTGCGATCACGCAAGTCTGGCAGCACAAGAATACGACCATGTCCTGCACCGCCACGGGCGGGACCAACACGATCCACGCAACAGACCATGCAGTCAATCCGCCGCCTGGCGGACCCCACTGCGGCTACTACTGCGCCCCTGCTTCGATCTCGATGTACGCCCTGTACCGAGGCAAGACAGGAATCCTGACGCAGCAGGATCAAATTTACGACAACGGGAAATTCACCCAGGGAGAGGCCCCGGGTGACGGCATCATCCAAACCCATGGCTTCGGCATGTTCTCGGCGCCAGTCGGAGGAGTCGGCGGTCCGGAAGTCCAGGCGGCGTTCGCCTGGTCCGTGGGAACACCTGTCGAGTGGGGCACGCTCTACGGCCTTCCGCTCACAGGGAAAGACGTCATCGCACTCATCGTTCAGAACAAACCGATTCTGTGGGCCGACCATGGCGGTTACCCTGCGGAAGTCAATCCACCACTGCCGCAGGAGTGGATCGACGTGAATGGCCATGCGAAGATCATCGCGGGCTATGACGACAAAGGCACGGCGGCGTACAGCGACGACGAGTACTTGATCTACGATCCCTGGCCGACCTCCGGCTCGCCCTATTGGTTGGCGCAATCTTCGGTCTTGGACACCAAAGATCTCTACATTACTGATGGCACGGTGATTCCTACGAATCGCAGCTCTGTCGGTGAGTTGAAGTCGAAGTACGGCGGGAAAGAATAGACACTGTCTCGCCCGGACCAGCGCTCAGGGGCTGGCCCGGGCGGCAAGCAACTTAGGCTAGTTTGCTCCGGGCCCCCGCCGCGCCGCGGCGAGATCAATGTGCATCTGCCCCGCCGGACTCGGAATCTCCAACTCCAGATAGAACTCGCCGCGGTCGATGGTCTCGCCCAGGGCAAGGACCATCCAGGCAAGCGGCCGCAGCGTGTCCCCCCCGAGCCATAGCATCAACGTCGGAAGCAGCAAGCCGACGCAGCAGCGCAGGGCTGACGGCACAGGCCTCGTCGTTCGTCCCGTACGCCGCCTGTTCAGTTTGCGTGCGAGATACGCCGCCGCTTTGAGAAGCACGACTCCTCCCCACACTCGCGGATCTCCGGCGACCAGTCCCGCGACGAGAATGGCCGTCCACAGGACTCTCGCGCTGTGCCACTCCAACCCGGGAGTCCGCGTGACCCCATAGACTCGGTCGATGGCGAACAGCAAAGCCACACCAGAGAGCGCGACATAAGTGCCGATCCACGGCAGGAAGAGCCCAGCCATTTGACTCACCGTCCCAAGAACGGCAAAAATACCGAACATGATGATCTCGCGGCTCAGCCACGAATCTCTCCAGTTGAGAACGGCGCGCCACGCACGCTCCTTGCGGCCGAGATGCATCGTGCTCGCTCCGGCGGCGATCGCAACGCCCACGATGAATACCGGAAGAGGCATGACTGCCCTCCCACTGGTAGTCGCCATGAAGCCGACCAACAGCGCACAGAGCAGGCTGAAGATCAGGAGCGGCGCCTCTGAGCGCAGCGAAGTCTTCGACGCGATTTCCCGCGGCTGCAAAGGCAATACCGAATGAGCGAACGCGGCCGCCTGAGCGGGGTATGGTGCTTCTCCCCGCAGCGGCACGAAGCGAATCGACGGCTCCGCCTCAGTGCGCGGAAAGCCGGGAACATCCGCGATGCCGATCAGTGACTCCAGATCTCCAGACGTCAATGCCCCCGTAGGACACTGGGTCGCACACGCCGGATGGAGCCCCTCGAGCTGCCGATGATTGCAAAAAGTGCACTTGCTCACGACACCGGCGGTCGCGTCGTAGTGCGGGGCATCGTAGGGGCAGGCCCAGGTGCAATATCTGCAGCCGATACACTTGTCGGCATCGAGGAGGACTGCGCCGGTCCGCGGATCCCGGTCGTAGGCCAGCGCGGGGCAGTGTTTCGCGCAGGGCGCCTCCGCGCAGTGATTACAGGCCAGCGACAGATGATGCAGCGGCAGCTGTGGAATGTGATCGGGATTGTAGGTATCGACCCGGCGCCACGACGCGACCCACGGCAACTCGTTCTCGATGGCGCACGCGATCACGCAGGCGTGGCAGCCGGTACACAGATTCAGGTCCAGCTGAAAGCCCTGCTGCGCCACGGGCTAGGCCCTCTCCACGCGCACGAGATTCTCGTGAAACGCTGCGCCGTGCCCCAGATCGGTCTCGCGGCCGAGCGAGCAGAAGTTCACCGTCCCGCCCTCGCTGATCCACCGGCCATTGGTCGTGGCGACACAGCCGGGCTTGATACCCAGATCGAACTGCACGGGCAGCTCGAGGGAGCCGCGATCGTTGTGAATCCTCACGCGCTGGCCGTTCTTCAGTCCCCGCGCCCCTGCGTCGTCTGGATGCATCTGCAGGGAGGGCTTCGGGCTGACGGCGCGAATGCTCTGGAGATTGTTGAACTGCGAGTGGATGCGATTCTTCGTGTTGGGCGTCATGAAATACAGCCAGTCGTCTCCCGGCCGGCTGCGCTTGCTCTCGACCGGCTCCGCATAGCTCGGAAGGACATCGACGCCCCATCGGCGCGCCGCTTCCTCGCTGCGGAGCTCGATCTTCCCAGAAGGAGTCGGAAAGACCCCATCGGCGAAGACGACCTCGTCATGTCCCGGCACGAGTACGGGGCCCTCCCGCAGCTTTTCGAGGGTCACGCCCTCGAGCGGCGCAAGATGGCGCGCGAGATACGCCTCCACGCCGGTGTCGCCAGGCGACGGCAGGATCGAGTGGAGCGCCGCCTCGGACATTCCCAAGCTGGCTCCCAATGCCCAGTAGATCTCGCTCTCGGGTTTCACTTCGCCCGGCGGTTCGATGACCTTTTGTTTGAGTTGAAGATAAGGATGCCAATACGCGTTGATGACATCGCTCTGCTCGAACATCGACTTGGCCGGCAGCACAATGTCCGCCTCGCACGCCGTGTCCGTCAGGAACTGCTCAACCACGACGCGGAAGTCGAGGCCGCGAAACGCCTCGAGCACGCGATTCGTGTCGGGATTCTGCGTGACGGGATTTCCCCGCTCGACCCAGAGAAACTTCAGCAGCGGGTCGCGCTGCGCCAGCATTTCCTCGCCTAGGCGCGCGGTCGAGATGGACACGCGAGCGACACCATCGGGAACCTCGGGCGGAAAGGATGCGATGGGGTCCTTCTCGGCATCGAACACATGCGATTGCAGATCGGCGAAGATCCAACCGGCCCCCGGCTTGCCGAGATTGCCCGTGATGGCCAAGAGCGCCAGCATGGCCCGCATCGTCTGACCGCTGTTGGAGTAGCGCTGCATGCCGAAGCCGGCGTTGATGCTGACCGGTCCACGGGTCGCGAAGAGTTCGGCGAGGCGTTCGATCTGCGCGGCGGGGACTTCGGCGATCTCCGCCGCCCATGCGACTGAACATGGATCCAAACTCGCCGCGAACTCCTCATAGCCCAGGACATGGCGGTCGATGAACTCGTAGTCGATGGCGCCCCGCGCGATGAGCAGCTTCGCCACGGCCAGGGCGATGGCACCGTCGCTGCCAGGCCGCGGCTGAATGAGGAGCTGCGCGCGCTCAGAGCTCTGCGTGCGCCGCGGATCGATGACGACGAGCTGCGCGCCCTTCTGCAACGCCTTCTCGACGAACACGCCCTGATGGATGTTGGTCTCCGCAGTGTTCTTGCCCCACAGGATGATCAGCCGGGTGTTCTCGAGATCCCACGGTGCGTTGTGCTTGTTCTCCCCGAGAGTCAGGCGCGTGGCCTCCAAACCGGCCGGCCAGCACAGATCGCCATAGGTCGTCGTGAAGCCGCCGAACAGGCGCCAAAACCCGGCGCCGACGCCGTTCAGGATGCCCTTCGTCCCGCTGGCCGCATAGTACATGACACTCTGTGGACCGTGCTTCGCGCGGATACGCGTGAGCTGCGCCGCGATCTCCGTCAGAGCGACCTCCCATGAGACTCGCTCGAACGCACCGCCCGCCGTCCGCCGCAGCGGGTGCAGGATGCGATCGGGCGAGTGGGCGCGCTCGACATAGCTCAGGCCCTTGAGGCAGGGCCCCTCGGGGGTCGCCCGGTTCAGTGGATGCGGCTCGATGCGGCGCAGACGGCCGTCCTCGACATGGACGCTCAGACTACAGGTGCTGTAGCAGTTGCGGGGGCAGGCGGAGGTGTAGACCGGCATGGGGGGATGGTAGCAGGGATCCAGCGCGCAGCCTCGGCCCAATTCCAAAGCGGCGCCCGACGGGGCACGGCGTTCGGTTGACGCCTATCGCTCTCCTGTTACATTCCGAAGCCTGTGGATGCCCACGAGTCACCGCCGAAAGCGAACCGAGCCATGGCAAGGGAAGCCTGCGTCACGAAACAACCCCAGGGGCTGAGCTTCTTTGAGCGCTATCTCAGCGTCTGGGTGATGGTCTGCATCGGTCTCGGAATTTTCCTTGGGCGCGTATCGCCTGGTATCGCAAGAGCTCTCGATGGCATGACCCTCGACGTCGAAGGCGCCCCGGTCGTCTCCATCCCCATCGCCATCTGCCTGTTCTTCATGATGTACCCCATCATGGTGAAGATCGATTTCGGCGAGGTACTGCGGGCCGGACAGAACGTCAAGCCCGTCGCGCTGACCTTGCTGGTCAACTGGGGCATCAAGCCCTTCACCATGCTGGCGCTGAGCAGCTTCTTCCTCGGCACGGTCTTCCTGAAGTTCATCGGGCCCGAGGCGGTCGACCTCGTGAAGCTCCCGCTCGGCCTCGACCTCGCCACGGGCGCAACCTACGGCGAAGGGAGCGTCGTTCTCGTCGACGGCATCAAGATGCTCCAAGTGCCGCTCTGGCGCAGTTATCTGGCCGGTTGCATCCTGCTCGGCATCGCTCCCTGCACCGCCATGGTGCTGGTCTGGGGCTATCTGGCTCGCGGCAACGATGTACACACGCTCATGATGGTGGCGATCAACTCCCTCACCATGCTCTTTCTGTATGGACCACTGGGCGGCTTCCTCTTGGGCGTCGGCCGACTTCCGGTGCCCTGGCAGGCGCTGCTCCTTTCGATCGCCATCTATGTCGCTCTGCCTCTCGTCGCGGGCTGGCTCTCACGCAAGTGGATCGTCGCTAGCAAGGGCGAAACGTGGTTTGTAGAGCGATTTCTTCACCTCTTGACGCCCATTACCATTGGAGCGCTGCTGCTCACTCTTGTCCTGTTGTTCTCGTTCAAGGGCGAGGTCATCACCGGCAACCCACTGACCATCGTCTGGATCGCCGTCCCCTTGTTCCTGCAGACGCTCCTGATCTTCGGAATCACCTACGCCGCGGCCCGCTGGTTGGGATTGACCTATCGCGACGCTGCGCCCTCGGCGCTCATCGGCGCATCGAATCACTTCGAGGTCGCCATCGCGACCGCGGTGATGCTCTTCGGACTCTCTTCAGGGGCGGCGCTCGCGACGGTGGTCGGAGTCTTGATCGAAGTCCCGGTGATGTTGCTTCTCGTCCGCATCTGTCTGCGCAGCGGTGGCTGGTTTCGCGAGGAACCCAGCGAAAGACGATCCGTCCAGAGCTGAGCCTCCACGCAAATTGGCAGGACGCCCGTCAAGGCCGTGACGCGCCGCACACGGAGTGGCCGCTCGATTTCGGCCGGCCGAACCCACGGCTCGCGGATCTTTGCGATTGTGTGACTTGCCTGTTCTTGGGGGTCCTCCGAAGATCGAGCCTGGCCTAACCTCGATGCTCCGGGAAGCGCTCGCCGCTTCCGACCTGTGTTCATCTCCAGCATTGCGCGGCCACGACTGGCGCAACGGGAGGCATGCCGTGTCCGTCCTACGCCTCACCCTCAACGGCAGGCAGCGCGAAGTCGATCTTCCCGAGGCCATGCCGCTGCTCTGGGCACTCCGCGACCATCTCGATCTGCCAGGCACGCGGTACGGCTGCGGTGAGGGCCTTTGCGGCAGCTGCACCGTCCTCGTCGACGGCCAGCCCCAGCGAAGCTGCGTGACGCCGCTCTCGAGCGTCGCCGGACGCGAGGTCCTGACGATCGAAGGGCTGTCCACGGACGGTGAGCATCCCGTTCAGCGAGCGTGGCTCGAGATACAGGTTCCCCAGTGCGGCTATTGCCAGGCGGGACAGATCCTCAACGCCGTGGCGCTCCTGGACCGGGATCCCGAACCCGATGACGAGGCCATCGGGCGGGCGATGGACGGCGTGTTGTGCCGCTGCGGAACCTATCAGCGGATCCGTGAGGCCATTCGCCTGGCCGCAAAGGAGGTCCGCCGTGGCTGAGCTGCGCACGATGGACCGTCGCAAGTTCCTGCAGGCGACGGGTGTGGCCGGCGGAGGTCTGCT
>Ga0214472_10001873_pt1 | contig 22832 bp, 17 predicted proteins | sample RVTome_6_FD_207662 | JGI IMG/M metagenome (GOLD analysis project Ga0214472, IMG submission 207662) | Soil microbial communities from uranium-contaminated site in the Upper Colorado River Basin, Wyoming, United States - RVT140D175 | ecosystem: Environmental > Terrestrial > Soil > Contaminated >...
GCCCAGCGGGCCGCCCTCATCGCGAAAGACCGGCCCGAATTCGTGCGGGCGGACATCGGCCAGATCTCGAGCTATTCACCGGACGACGAGGTGCTCTACGGGCCGCCGGTCGGCCTGCCGGCCCTGCGCGAGGCCATCGCCGAACTGTGGACACGGAGCTTCGCCCTGGAGCCGAAGCTGCGCGACCTGAACGTGAGCGTGTGCAGCGGCGCCACGGAGGGCCTGTCGCTTCTCTTCCGCTGTTTCGCGCGCGATCGCGCCGTCGGTCTGCCTCGCGGCTTCTGGGAGAACTACGCCAACGGTGTCGAACTCGCGGGCGGTCGCTCGGTCCTCGTCGACTACTTCGACGCCGACGGCCGCCTCGACCTCGCCGGTCTGCACGATCAGATCGAGCGCGAGCACATCGAGCTGCTCGTCGCGAACTTCCCGAGCAATCCCACGGGAGCGCTGCTCGACCGCGATGAATGCGCCGCCCTGGCGGGGCTACTGCGCGAATGCGATTGCCTCTGCATTTCCGACGAGGTGTACGCGCGGCTGCGCTACGATGGAAAGCCAGCCATGAGCCTGCTCGGCTTCGCGCCAGAACGGGTCGTGGTCGTGAGTTCCGCCTCGAAGGAATATCTCCTCCCCGGGGCGCGCGTGGGCTACGTGCTCAGCGTGAACTCCGATCTCACCGATCGGGTGCTCCGCAAGCTGATCCGGGCGAACACGGCGAGCCCGAATGTGTTGGGTCAGCGCCTGCTCCTCCCGCGCCTCGAGGCCGAGCTTACCGATCTCCGCGCCGGTCGCGAGCCGCAGTTCTTGGGCGCCCTACGCGAGGAACTGAAGTCGCGCCGGGACGCCCTGGTTGAACTCCTGCTCCGGCGAGGTTTCCGTCTCGCGGGGCGCGCCGGCGGGGAAGCGCAGGGGACGATCTTCCTGATGGTGCATGTTCCCAAGTGGTTTTCGGGAAGCGCGGAGGAATTTGCGGAGGCGGCACTCAGCGCAGGCGTCTGCAGCCTCGTGCCGGGTGATTCGTTCGGGCTGCCCGAGACGCTTCGTTTTTCGTTCGGCGGCATGACCACGGAGCAGATCGGCGCTCTCGACCGTGGCCTTGGCGGGCTGCAGGCGGAACTCAAGCGTTCGAATTGACGCTCGATTGCGGACTGCCTATGGTGCCGTCATGTCCGACTCAGCGCTGACTCGTCTGGCCCATCTGTTCGCGCTCTCGGCATTTGCCGTTGCGGCTCCATTGTTCGAGATGCTGCGGCGCTATCCGGAGTTTCTGGCGGTGCATGGCGCAGGGGGGGCGGACCTCTTGGCGATCGCCATGCTGAGTCTGCTGCCTCTGCCTTTCGTGCTCTGGACCATGGAATCCGTCGCTGGGCGTCTTCGGCCGTCGCTGCTTGGTCCCGTCCACGCCGGTCTCGTCGGATTTCTGACCGCGCTCATCACGCTGCCGCCATTCGGCCGTATCGACTGGTTGCCGGGCCCGCTGCCTGTGGCCCTCGCGATCGGCGTCGGCGTCGCCGGAGCGATCGTGTTCGTTCGATTTCGAGTCCTGCGCGAGCTTCTCCTGTGGGGAGCCGCCGCGGCGCCGGCTTTCGCACTGATCTTCGCGCTCGATCCTTCCATTCGCCGCATCGCGTTTGCGGAAGCCGTGGCGGTCGAAAGCTCGGCGTGGCCCTCGGACACGCCCATCGTGCTGGTCGTCTTCGATGCCCTTCCGACGGTCTCGTTGCTGGATCGGAATCTCCAGATCGATGCCCTGCGCTATCCGAATTTCGCCGAGTTTGCATCGCATTCCACATGGTATCGTCAGAACACGACCGTGGGTTACGGAACACTCGCCTGTGTCTCCGCCATTTTCGACGGACGCTATCCCGCGAACGACCGTCATGCGATCCTCGCCGACCATCCGCAGAACATCTTTACGCTCACATTCGACAGTCATCGGCAGCATGTGTTGGAACCGCTGACGCGGCTGTCTCCCGAGCGGCGGGAGGGCGATCGCTATTTCCTCGCCAAGGTGTCGCGCGCCGAGCTCTTGCGCGACACGGGCGTCATCTTGGCGCAGCTTCTCACGCCCCCCGCCTCTCGCGACCGGCTGCCGGCGCTCGATCAGACGTGGAAGCACTTCGCGGACCCGAGCCGGAAGCATGACATAGAAGCGCGTCGCAAGGTCGAGGCCTTTCACGCATATCTCGACGAGATGCGTGTCGCAGAAAAAGCGACACTGTATGCGATCCATACCGTCCTGCCACACGGCCCTTTCCGCTATTTTCCATCGGGCAGGACATACTCGATCGAAGGCGACGATCCCAGCGGCGCCGCAAACTGGGGCTATTGGAAGGGCATGGAATGGGCAATTCTGCACAATCAGCAGCGCCACCTGCTGCAACTCGCCTATGTCGATTCACTCCTGGGCGAACTCCTGAATCGATTGAAGCAGCTCGGGATCTACGATGAGGCACTCGTCGTCCTGACCGCGGATCACGGCGTGGGCTTCGTCGTGGGCGAGCAGCGCCGCGGGCTGGGCGACAACAATCGTCTGGAGGTGCTCGGCGTGCCGCTTCTGATCAAGCGGCCCGGCCAGGTCGTCGGCAATCAGTCTGATCTTCCCACGGAGAGCATCGACATTCTCCCGACCATCGCCGAGATCGCAGGATTATCCCTGCAAGCGCCAGTCGACGGCGTTTCGCTCGTCGGCAATGCGGCGGCCAGCCGGACCATCAAGCGGCAGACCTATCGCTCGCCGACGGAATTCTCCATCGATGTCCTGAGTCCGTTCAAAGAGATCGTTGCTCGAAACTTCGAGCGCTTCGGCGACGGCGCCGACGACCGGCTCTGGGTCTTCGGACCGAATTCCGATCTCGTCGGCCGCCGGATCGAAGAGTTCGAACTCGGGAGCGCTACGGACTGCCGCGTGGTCCTCCGCGACGCAGATCGTTTCGACGCCGTCGATTTGCTGAGCGAGCCTCTTCCGTGCGAGTTGTACGGCGAGCTGTACCCTGAGGGCGGAAGCCAGGTCAGAGCGTTGGCCATCGCTCTCAACGGAGAAATCGTCGCCACGACGCAGAATTATCGGACAAAGGAGAACAAGCCGCGCACGCTGTGGTCTGCACTGCTGCCTGAGAGCGCGTTGCGGGCCGGGAAGAATGACCTGAAGATCTATCTCATCGGAGCGGACGCTCGAGGCGAGCGCATGCTGTCGCCGGTGTGATGACGCGCGATCAGGAAGCGTCGAATTCCTTCCAGGCGGCGAAGCCGCCGATGAGATCCGTGCAATTGTCGTAACCGGCGCGTCGGAGCAGGCTCGTTGCGATGACCGAGCGGTAGGCGCCCGCACAATAGGCAACGATCGGCCGGTCATGCGGGAACGCATCGGCGAGAGCAGAGCCTGCGGCGCGCCGCGCGAGCTCTGGCAACGGAAGATGAGCGCTCCCGTCGATGTGGCCTTGTTCCCGCTCGCGGATCCCCCGCACATCCAGCAGGAACACGCTCTCCGGCGAGCTCAGCTCGCTGGCGATGCGGCCGCCATCCCAGCGCTCCCAGGAATCCAAGAGAGCATCGCAATCGCCGCTCGCCGCAATCGCGCCGAAGCCGCCTTCGACGTAGCCCGCGATGTTGTCGAAGCCGATGCGCCCGAGTCGCAGGGCGGCCTCGCGTTCGCGGCCGGGTTCGGCGATGAGGGCGATCTCGACCTCGGGGTCGAGGATGCTGCCCGCCCAACTCGCATAGTCCCCCCCGAGTCCGACGAAGATGCTCTGCTCCAGATGCCGCTTCGCAAAGTCCGCGGTCGAACGGGTGTCGAGAATCTGCGCTCCGCCTGCCCGCAATTCCATGAAGCGCGCCACGGTCAGCGGGCGCAGGACCTCTTCCAACACGGCGCTGAGAGTCGGGAGTTCCCGCCGATTCAGCTTGGCATCGTAGGAGAAATACGCCGGCGGCGAAGATTGCGCGCCGCTGAGCCGCGCGACGAACTCCTGCCGGTCCATGGGCTGCAGCGCCCAGTTGATGGCGCGCTGCCTGCCCAGAGTCGACTGTTTTTCCGAGCTGATATTCGTTCCGCAGGCCGAGCTCGCACCGTGCGCTGGAAAGACGATGACACTGTCCGCGAGAGTGCCGAGCTTCTCGTGCAGGGAATCGAACATCTTCTCGCTGAGTTCTTCGGCGGTCATTCCGACCGAAACCAGAAGATCCGGGCGACCGACATCGCCGATGAAGAGCGTGTCGCCCGTGAGGGCGGCGTGATCGCGGCCTTCCTGCTGCACGACGATGCAGCTGCTCTCGGGCGTGTGGCCCGGCGTCGAGAGGAAGCGGAGCGCCACGCGGGGGCCGAGTTCGAGCGTGCCCCCGTCGTCCATCGGAGCAAAGTCGTACTCTGCCTCGGCGGCCGCACCCAGGTGAATCCGCGCGCCACAGCGGTCGCGCAACTCGAGATGACCGGCCAGAAAGTCGGCGTGCAGATGGCTGAGCAGCACATGCTCGATGCGCAGGCCGTGCTCGCGCGCGAACTCCACATAGCCATCGACATCGCGCTGCGGATCGACGACACACGCGACGCCGCTCTCTTCGTCGGCGACGATGTACGAGGCGTGGGCCAGGCACCCGAGATAGAACTGCTGGAGAATCATGAGGAGGCGGCGCTCATTTCTTCGACACTGGGACAGGTGCAGATGAGATGGCGGTCGCCATAGGCGTTGTCGACGCGCCCCACGGCGGGCCAGAATTTGTTCTGCCGGATCCACGGCGCGGGGAAAGCCGCTTCTTCGCGGCCATACGGGTGATTCCAATCGTCGCGCAGACATTCGGCCATCGTGTGGGGAGCGTTGCGCAGGGGATTGTCCTGGGGATCGCCGCGCCCTTCTTCGATGGCTCGAATCTCCTTGCGGATGGAGATCATCGCCTCGCAGAAGCGATCCAGCTCTTCCTTGGACTCGCTCTCGGTGGGTTCGACCATCAGCGTTCCGGGCACCGGCCACGACATCGTGGGGGCGTGGAAGCCGTAGTCCATCAGGCGTTTGGCGATGTCCTCGACCGAGACGCCGGCGCTCTCCTTGAACGGTCGAACGTCCATGACGAACTCGTGGGCCACGCGGCCGTGTCGTCCCGTGTAGAGGATCGGGTAATGGCCTTTCAATCGTTCGGCCATGTAGTTGGCGTTGAGAATCGCCAACTCGCTCGCCTGGCGCAGTCCGTCGCTTCCCATGAGCGCGATGTAGACCCATGAAATCGGGAGGATGCTGGGGCTTCCGTACGGCGCCGCCGAGACATAGCCGACGCTTCGCGCGCCCTCGCTTCCCGGGAGCCGGCTGTCGGGAAGATGTTCGGCGAGATGCTCGGCCACGGCGATCGGGCCCATGCCGGGTCCACCGCCTCCGTGGGGGATACAAAAGGTCTTGTGGAGATTCAGGTGGCAGACATCGGCGCCCAGCTCGGCGGGGCGGCAGAGTCCGACCTGCGCGTTCATGTTCGCTCCATCCATGTAAACCTGACCGCCGTGCTCGTGCACGATGCTGCAGATCTCGTGGATGCTCTCCTCGAACACGCCATGGGTGGACGGATAGGTAATCATCAGCGCCCCGAGCCGCTCGGCGTGTTGCTGCGACTTCGCGCGCAGATCGTCGAGGTCGATGTTGCCCTGATCGTCGCACTTCACGCCGACGACGCGGAAGCCGGCCATGACGGCGCTCGCGGGGTTGGTTCCATGCGCCGACACGGGGATTAGGCAGATGTCGCGCGACGAGTCGCCGCGCGACTCGTGATAGGCGTGGATCGCCAGCAGTCCCGCGTACTCGCCCTGCGAGCCGGCGTTGGGCTGCAACGACGTCGCGGCGAAGCCCGTGATGTCGCAGAGCCATGCTTCGAGTTGCGTGAACAACTTCGCGTAGCCAGCGGCTTGTTCCACTGGCGCGAAGGGGTGAAGGTCGGCAAACTCTGGCCAGCTCATCGGCAGCATCTCGCTGCTGCCATTGAGTTTCATGGTGCAAGAGCCGAGGGGAATCATCGACGTCGTGAGCGAGAGATCCTTCGCCTGAAGGCGATGGAGATAGCGCAGCATCTCGTGCTCGGAGCGGTAGCGGTGGAACCGCTCGTGCTTGAGATAACCGCTGCTGCGTCGTGCGTCTCCGAACGCATCGCCGTCGAGCCTCTCGGCCAGCGCGGGCACGCCGGGCGCTTTCTTGCCGGCCGCGAAGAAGCCGAGGAGCTGCTCGACCTCGGCCGCTGTCGTCGCCTCGTCGAGGGCGATTCCGATGTCACCGTCGGCGTAGTAGCGCAGATTCACGGCCGCGGCCTCGCTCGCGGCCCGTACGGCCGACGGATCGGCGCCTCCGACGCGCACGCTGTCGAAGAACCGATCGTACCGGAGTTCGAACCCGAGTTCGGCGAGCCCGGCCGCGAGGATACGCGTCGCCCTGTGGATGTGCTCGGCGATGGCGCGCAAGCCGTCGGGTCCATGATAGACCGCGTACATGCTGGCCATGTTGGCCAAGAGCGCCTGCGCAGTACAGATGTTGCTAGTGGCCTTGTCGCGGCGGATGTGTTGTTCGCGCGTCTGCATCGCCAGGCGATAGGCTGGTTCGCCGTGACTGTCGACGGAGACGCCGATCATGCGGCCTGGCATCTGCCGCTTGTACTCCTCGCGGGTGGCCAGGAATGCGGCGTGGGGTCCGCCGTAACCCAGGGGCACGCCGAACCTCTGACTGTTGCCGACGGCGACGTCGGCGCCCCACTCACCGGGCGCTCGCAATAACGTCAGAGCCATCAGGTCGCACGCCGCCACGACGAGCGTGCTGCTCGCGCGGGCCCTCTCGCAAAACGACTGGAGCGTCTTCGCTGCCGGGACGCGGCCGTCCGTCGACGGATACTGGAGGAGGGCGCCGAAGCAGCCCGCCGACGCCGCGTCGAAGTCTTCCCAACGGCCGCGCAGGATCTCGATCTTCAGCGGCTTCGCACGCGTCTGCAGGACGGCCAGATTCTGAGGATGGATGTCGTCCGCGACGAAGAATCTGTTCCGCTTCGAACGGTCCACGGCATGGCACATCGCCATGGCCTCGGCGCAGGCGGTCGCTTCGTCGAGCAGCGAGGCGTTGGCTAACGGCAATGCCGTGAGATCGCTGACGACGGTCTGGAAGTTCAGCAGTCCTTCGAGGCGGCCTTGGGAGATCTCGCTCTGATAGGGCGTGTAGGGCGTGTACCAGCCGGGATTCTCGAGGACATTCCGCGCGATGACGGCGGGGGTAATGCTCTTGGAGTAGCCGGCGCCGATGAAGGAACGGAACACGCGATTCTCCGACGCCATGGCGCGCAATTCGGCCAGCAACTCGTGTTCGCCCCGCTCCGGGCCGATGTCCAGGGGACGTCTGGTGCGGATGGAGGCGGGGATCGCCTGGCGCAGGAGAGCGTCCATGTCCTCGCAGCCCAGCGCCGCGAGCATCTGCCCGCGACTCTCCGCGTTCGAGCCGAGATGCCGGTGTACGAAGCGGTCCAAGGCGGGCAGGGCGTCTCTGGTCATCGATGATTGCCTCGAGGCTTGGCAAGCGGGGAGGGGGCCGGTCACGGCGCCGGACTCGCTATGATACGCGCTAGAACAAGGGGTCCGCCAGGAGCCGGGCGGCCAGGACGAGGAGGACGGCCTCGAAGGCCCGCCGGAAATTCTCGCCCTGCATGCGCCGCAGCAGGCGCGTCCCGATGAACGTGCCGACGACGGCGATGAGGAGCAGCGGCGCGACCAGGTCGAAGTGTTCGCGGTAGGGGAATCCGAGCGAAAGGAAGACGGGGATCTTCGCGGCATGCCCGACCAGCTGGATGACCGCCTTGGTGGCGACGATCTGCTCCTTTTCCATGTCCTCGCGCAGGAAGAACGCCGCGAGATAGGGACCCGTCACGCCGACGAAGATCGTGAGGAGGCCACCGCCGAATCCCCCCACTGCGTAGGCCCAGCGCGGGGCCATCCACCGCTTCGGCCGCAGATGCCGCCAGGCGACGCTGAAGACCAGGAAGCCACCGACGACAGGACGCAGCCAATCCAGCGAACTCCCCTGATAGATCTCTCGGGCGACGAGCACGCCGAGCAGTTGGGTCGGCACATAGAGCCAGAAGGCCCACCAACAGACATTGCGCACCAGAAGAATCGCGCGCGAGCCGTTGCTCGTCATCTGGACGAGGCCGTGCAGCGGCACGACCCATCCGGGCGGCAGGAGAGTCGCCATGATGGCGATGAGAATCGTCCCGCCCCCCATGCCGAGCATGCCGGAGATCGTCGCGGCGACGAGGGCGGTGGCCAGGAGGGCGAGTTCGGCTGCGGTCATGCGCCACCGCGCCGGCGACGGACGGCGTCACGGAGCAGGAATTCGATCTGCCCGTTGAGGCTGCGCAGGTCCTGTTGGGCCCACTTCCTCAGCTCTTCGAGGAGATCGGGGGACAGCCGCAGGAGAAAGGCCTTGCGGCCGATGCCGCCACCCCCCGACGTCGGAGCTTCTGGGTCTACATCGCGCGAACTCATGATCCCTAGCTATAGAGTGATCCCGTGTTGATGATCGGCTGCGCGTTTTCCTGTCCGCACAGGACAACCAGGAGATTCCCCACCAGCGTGGCCCGCCGCTCCATGTCGAGGTCGACGACGCCCTTCGCCTGCAGCTGTAGGAGCGCGTCCTCAACCATGCCGACGGCACCCTCGACGATGCGCCTGCGGGCGGAGATGATGGCCGCCGCCTGCTGACGCTGCAGCATGGCCGCGGCGATCTCCTGCGCGTAGGCAAGATGGCTGATGCGTGCCTCGAGTACTTCGATGCCCGCGCGTTCGAGCCTGCCCTCGAGTTGGTCGCGCAGCTCCTCGTTGACGACTTCGCTGTCGCCGCGAAGCGTCGTCTGATCGAGCTCGGCATCGTTGTCGTCGTAGGGATGCACGCTGGCGAGCCTGCGGACGGCCGTCTCGATCTGGACGTCGACATAGTGGCGGTAGTCCTCCACGTCGAAGATCGCCTGCGCCGTGTCCCGCACCTGCCAGACGACGACGGCGGCGATCTCGATGGGATTGCCCCCGAGATCGTTCACCTTGATGACATTGCTCGCGATGTTGTTCGCCTTGAGCGAGAGCCGGTGCCGCTGGGCAATGGGATTCGCCCAGTAGAAGCCCGGCTCCCGGACGGTCCCCTTGTACTTGCCCAGGAGGACGATGACCTTGCTGTTGTTGGGCTGCACCACGAAGAAGCCACGGATGCACAGTCCGATCGCCGGCATGCCGAGAACGAGCATGACGACGACGGGGGCTGACGGCTCCTCGGCGTAGATGAGCGCGGCAACGAGGAAGATCACGAAGACGATGAGCGTAAACAGCATCACGCCGCCGTTTGCGGCCCTGTACCGGTTCTCGTGGCTGGCTTTGCGGGGGCTCTTGGCTGCCATTGCAGACCTCCTGGCCTGAAAGTGATGTTAAAGTGATATCACATTGATTACGGAGCCGCCAGAGCAAAGTTGCAGGCCGGGGTTAGCGCCGAGACGGCAGAGCCCCTAAGATGCCGTCTCCCCGGGTCGAGAAGCTTCCCTCCAGTGCCGGAGATGGGCGTGAAACCTGTATTCTCGAGCATTCCCGGGCTGATCCTGGCCCTCGTGGTGGCCCTCGCGGCGCGTCAGGCCCACTGGCTCCTCCCGAACTCGGTGGCCTCGGCGATCAGCCCCGTCCTCCTGGCCGTCCTGCTGGGGCTGCTGCTCGGGAATGTGCGACGTCTCCCGGCTTCGTTCGAATCGGGGATCCGCTTCGCGTATCAGTCGCTCCTGCGCTGGGCGATCGTGCTCCTGGGCGCGTCGCTGTCGCTCGAGACGGTCCTTTCCATCGGCGGCCGCGCGCTCATGATGGTCGTCGTCCTGATGACGTTGGCGCTCGTGCTGGCCCATCTGCTCGGCAAGGCCCTGGGGATTCCGGGAAAACTCGCGACACTCCTGGGGGTTGGAACGGCCGTCTGCGGGAATACGGCCATCTCCGCGACGGCCCCCGTGATCGGCGCCGAGGAACGGCATCTCACGTTGGCCATCGCCACGAACACGTTGTTCGGGACCATCGCGGTCTTCGTGTACCCGCTCTTGGGAAGAGCCCTGGGATTCGACGACGCCACCTTCGGAAGTTGGGCCGGGCTGGCAGTGAACGACACCTCGCAGGTCGTCGCGACGGGATTCGCCTTTTCAGAGACGGCCGGCCATCTGGCGACGACCGTGAAGCTCACGCGCAATGCGCTCATGGCGTTCGTGATCGTGCTCATGGCGGTGCTGTATCGGAGCGACGGGAGCGGCGGCGGTCAGAGCGTCAGTTTCTGGCGGCATCTGCGGCGTTCGATCCCACTCTTCGTCCTGGGATTCCTGTCGCTCTCGGCAGCCCGCACGCTGGGGTGGATCGACGCGCTGGGGGATTGGATCCACAGGCCACTCGCCGAGGATCTCAAGACGACGGCGAAATTCCTGACGGTGGTCGCGCTGGCCGGCGTGGGTCTGTCGACTCAGATCTCCACCATGCGACAGACGGGCCCACGGCCCGTCCTGCTCGGTCTGGGGGTCGCGCTCTGCGTGTCGCTCGCAAGCCTCGCGCTGATCGCCTGGTTCGGCCCGCTCGGGGGCTAGCGATTGAATCGAATCTCGCGGATCGTATCCCATTCGAAGTAGACGGGGCGCTCGCGCCCGTCCTCGTAGACCAGCAGTCCGTCATTGCTGTCGCTGACGTCCTGGCCCTCCTCGAGCTCGATTTCCTCGCCGCCGCGCAGGACGACGAGACTCCCATCGCTGCCCATGGACTCGATGCGTTCGATCATCTGGAAGGGGATGTTGTATTCGACGTCATTGACGCTGCCGTTGAGCATCTCCCATCCTTCGGACTCATCGATGTCGTAGACGATGCGGCCGCTGCTCTCTTTTCCGTCCTTGTCGACGACGGTACCGGAGAGCTCGCCGGACTTCTTGTAGTCGTCGTAGCCGCGGCCGCTCTTCCCGTTCTCCTCGAAGGCGACGTCGTTGAATTCGTCCCAGTGGATGAGGACCCGCCCGTAACGCTCGTCCTCGACGTAGATCCCACGATTCTCGTGGTTGACGTCGTTGCTTCCTCGTAGACGCATCTCGCGTCCGTCCTTGAGGATGACGACGGAGCTGCGGCGGCCGCGTCGTTCTATCTTTGCAATGCGCCCCATGGGGACGGACACGTCGCCGTCGTCCGAGTCGCCATCGAGTTTGTCGCCGCTCATGCACTCTTCCTTGTCCCACTGCACATAGCCGACGAAATCGCCGATGTCCGTGCTGACCCGTCCGTACAAGCGGAACTCATCAGTCGCCGCGCCCCGGGGCGCTGCTTGGAAGCGAATGGACTCGATTCGATTCCACTTCAGGTCGATGCCGCCCACACTGTCGTCCTCGATGTGGATCTCGCCGCCGACGTCGTCCGAGTAGCCGCTTACTTTGTAGACCACACCCGACTTCATCGTCAGCTCTGCGTCGGAGTCTCCCGTGACTTCGATCGACTCGATGTCGCCGAAGCGGGCGATGAAGATGCGGCTGCTCGCAAAGTCGCCGCCGTTCACGTTGATCCGATAGCCGAGGATGCGGATGCGCCGGCTGCCCCGTCGCCCGTCGCGCTCGTCCTCGTCGACCTCGTCCATGTACGGCAGCTCTTCCTTCAGGGAATGGAAGAGATCGTCCCAATAGGCCTCCTGGGTTCCCCAACGAAGGAAGCCGCTGTAGGTGGAGCCCGAACGAGTCTCGATCGTGCCGTAGATGCGGCCTTCGCTGTTCGAGGCGCCCGCCTCCTGGGCGTCGAGCCCCGTGGCGCCGAGCGCGAGCAGGAACAGGAAGGCGGGGATGGGGATGAGGATCTTGCTTGGCATGGGTCGCGCGGGCATTTCTGGACTCCTGCTGTTCAACGGGGAAAGGCGAAAGACTCGGGGGAGAGAATCTCCATTGGATTCTCAGCGACTACGTCACGCAGCATCTCGAACATGGCGACGTGGTAGCGCGGATCGGCGCGCAACAGCTCCACCGCCATGCTCACAAAGCGAGCGTCGGCCATCTTGCCCGCGTCCTCGCCCAGGCTCAACTCGAGAACCTCATCGCGGGTCGGAACGTCGGCCGAGAGATCGGCCGCGGGGAGCATCCAGCCGCCGAGGAAAGCCAGGAGGACGGCCCCCGCGATCCAGGCATGCCGCAGGTGGCGCCACGCCGGCCGCGGAGCCCGCGGCCTTTGCGGCAGTGGGCTGATCGAGCGCAACAGCTCGCTGGTGTGTTCGAGGCGCAGCAGCTGCTGGAAGAAGAGGTCGCAGTCACGACACTCGCGCAGATGTTCGAGAGCGTGGGGAATTGCCCCACTCTCGAGCTCGCCATCGACGAGGGCCGAGAGATCGAGTTCGAAGTGTTCGCAGCTTTCATTCGGGCGCATGGCCCTCTCCTTCCGACTCCGGCGGGAGCATTCGGATCAACAGCTTGCGGAGGCGAAAGACCTGGATCTTGACATTCGGGACCGTCCAACCCAATTCGTTCGCGATTTCCGCGTAGGGTCGGCCCTCGATGGCCGCCATCTGGAAGCAACGACGCCGCTGCTCGGGGAGCGTCAGCAGGTAGGCGTCGATGCGCTCGGCGAGCCTGCGGGCATCGGCCTGTTCCTCGGCACGTTGCTCATAGCCGGCCAGCTCCTCCAGAGCGGCGCCCCCGCCCAGCTCCGATTCGTTGCGCAACCACTGCCTGGGTCGTCGCAGATGGTTGACCAGGAGGTTGTGGGCGATCTGAAACAGATAGGCACGGACACTCTCGGCCCGGCGAAGGGGCCGCGAGGCGCTCAGGGCGCGTGCAAAGGTCTCCTGACAGAGGTCCTCGGCCTCCTCGGGTCCCGCGCGGCGCCTCAAGTAGGCGCGTACGGCCGTCCCGTGCTCGGCGTACGCGCTGCTCCAGTCGGTCATCCCTGGGTCCCTTCGCGGCGGCGACCTCGCCGCCGGCTGTCTACTAGGACAATCGGGCCGCCAGGAGGTTACAGCTCAGTTTCGCAGTCTGTTGTTCGATCGCTGGTTGTACGGGAGGCCCAGGGACTGGGTTTCGGCCGCGCCCCGGATAGTTCGCGCCGTTGGTGCGGCGCGCGGATCCGGCTAGCTTGTCGCCCACTCTCTCGGCAGCCCAGGAGGCCGGTCGCTTGGAATCCTTTCCTTGGGAATTCGCATTCTTTCCCGCCGTCGGCGCGATCATCGGTGCGCTGACAAATCAGATCGCCATCAAGATGCTCTTCCGGCCCTATCGAACGCTTTATTTCCTGGGGCTCCGCCTGCCGTTTACGCCTGGCGTGATTCCGGCGCAGCGTCATGTGATCGCCGAGAACATCGCCTCGACCTTCGAGGAACAGCTGCTCTCGGGCGCGGAGATCCACGCCGTGATCACGGGTGAGAGGGCCCACCGCGTCGTACAGGAAAAGGTGCAGGGTATGCTGGCCGGCCTGGGCCCCATGGCCGCGCTCGCGGCGCCGATCAGGCCCATGATCGTGGAGAAGGTTCTCGGAGGGATCGAAGAACTCGCGACAGACTTGATTCAGCCCGGCGGCGAGCTCGATGTCGGCCGAAGCATCCGCGACAAGATCGACGTCATGGACATCGCGCATCTCGAGCAGTTGGTGCTGGGCTTCTCGAGCCGGCAATTCCGGCACATCACCTTCTTCGGCGGCGTGCTCGGATTTCTCATCGGCCTGATCCAAGCGATCGCCTCGCGGCTGTTGCTCGCCTAGCGGTCCGCTAGATCGGCAGCCAGTAGCTGAGTTTCAGCAAGAACGAATTCTCCGGCTCGTTCGAGAACAGCGCTCCCGGGTCGAAGCCGTTCTCGAATCCGCTCGGACTTGCCGCGTGTTCGCTCCGTTCGTCATAGCTCGAGCGCGCGTGTGTCCAGACTGCGAAGAAGGTCGATCCAGGACGATACTCCCAGCGGTAGACTGCGTTGAGATTCACCGAGGTGACCTCGAAGTCGAGTCCCGAGATGTTGAAGCTGCCGTCATCGTACGGGGTCAAGTCATAGCTATCAGGCCGCGCGAGCTCGCGAGCGTTGTAGTAGTTGCCGACAGTTACGAAAGGCTGCACGTAGAGTTCCAGCGACTGGCTCCGATCGAAGATCACGTTGGAGCGCAGCGTGATATCCATGATCTTCTGATCCAGACGTCCGAAAACGTAGCTGGTACCGCCGATTCCCGTGGTCGACCCCTCGAAGTTTCCAGCCCACTGATCGTCCTCACGTGTGCGCCGGAAGAAGAACGAGAGATTATGGTTCAGACGCGAACTCTGCACCCAGGTCACGCCCGCATTGAGGTTGATAAAATAGCCCTGCTCCGCGGCGACGCCTCCGAAGAGCTTATTCTCGTCATGCTCGAATCCTGAATTGACTTCGAAGTTGGCTTTGAAGGGCTTGCGCCAGTCCGTATTCATTCCGACCCACATGCCCGTCTCGGCCGGGCGTTGCATGATGGGGCCGCCGCGGGTGTTGAAGCGGTCGCGGCCAACGAAGTCATGCCACAGCCCATAGTTCAATGACCATCGATGCCGATTCTCGACCCAGCCATTGATGTTTGCGCCGGCGCTCTGGGGCTTACCGCGGCCGTAGCTTCCCGATGGCAGATCACCCGCAGTTCCCGGCGCTATGGTTCGTTCGCCATAGAGCCATCCGCGTGAGAGATTGAAGTTCACGTTGCCCTGGTTGATGTACGCCGCTTCCTGGCCGTCGCTGTTGAATCGCCGCTGCAACCACATCCCAGAATTGTACTCGTCGGGCGCGCCCAGGATGCCCATGTCGTTGGGGTCGAGTTCGTCGTGTTCCCAACGGCCGTACACATTTCCACGAAAATCGCCGCCGAGTTTCTGCATGGACAGCGCACCACCGGTGCCATGCCCCGGGGAGTGATCCACATCGAGCGACTCGCCCTTGCTCGCGTCGAAACCATCCTCTGCCACGGTGTAATCGCGCGAATAGATCGCTTGGATCGGATCGACCATCGTGTAGACCCACGAGCCCTGGACGTTGTAGCTGCGATCCCTGAAGTTGAGATCGAAATCTGCGCCCGAGCTGAATCCATCGCGTCCGCGCCGCGAGCTGTCATCCTCGTAGCGCTTGACATCGGCTCGCCAGACCGCGGTCTGCATCAGATTGAATCGATGGTTTCCTTCTGCGAACTCGCGCCCGGCGCGCACGACGGAGAAGTAGCTCTGTTCGCGACCCGACTTCAGGAAGTTGTGTGTCTGGCCGTTTCCCGTGACATCTGTCGCCGCGAAGAGGGCCGCGACGCTCATGTCCCCCGCCATCTTTCCCGTCAGCTTGCCGGCGTAGCGGATGCGTGAATTTGCATCTCCGGTTCCGATGCGTCGCGTATAGACCAGATTGAATTCCGGATGCTCGAAGAATCTCGCTCCCTCGATGAAGAATGGGCGCTTCTCTGCAAAAAAGCTCTCGAACGGCGAGAGGTTCAACTCCGAGGGATCGGCCTCGACCTGACCGAAATCTGGTTGGAATGCGGCATTGAGTGTGAGGTCCGCCGTGACGCCGTACTTGATGTCGGCGCCGAGATTCTGAAAGCCATCGATCTCGTCTTCACTTCCGCTGACGGCAGGGTCTGTCATGCTCGTTACCATGTAGGGCGCAATCTCGAGTTGCCTCGGCGCCGGAACGCCGCTGAGCCCTGTCAGAGCTCCGAATCGGCTGACGAATCCGCGCGTGTTGCGGTCCCAGTTCACCCAGGCCGTATCTTCGCCACGGCCGTGCATCCAGCGATAGACCTGCAGGCCCCAAGTCATGTCATCGGCAGGTCGATAGCGCACTGAAGAAAATGGAATGGCGATCTCGGCATACCATCCTCTCTCGTCGCGTAGCGTCTCTGCCCGCCAGACCGCGTCCCAATCTCGATCCATATTTCCGTCGTTGAAGACATACTGGTCCATCTGGACGCCGTCAGGATTGACGCGAAAGTTGTAGCCCGTGGTCCTGTCGAGGTAGGGGTCGACATAGATGCTCACGATGTCGCTGTTGTCGATGCGATCGCGCCGCGAAAGCGCCGTGGCCACCTTGGACGTGTCGTGCTCGAAGCAGGCGATGGCGAAGTAGAGCGTGTCGTGGTCGTACGCGACCTTGAAGGTGGTGTCCTCGCTCGCCGCTTCGCCCCGGTTCGGGTCGGCCTCGGTGAAACCGCCGGCCGTCTCCGCGAATTGCCAGACGTCATCGTCCAGGCGCCCGTCGATCGCGACATGGCGCCCGTCGAGATAGAGTGCCCTGACCTCGGGCCGCTCGGTCCGGCTCCCGTCGGCCAGCGCCGTGATCTCCCCGGCATCCGGTTCGAAAGAAGAGTGAATTGCATCCGCGCTCCCCGCGCCCGCCAGGAGAAGACCGCCCACGAGAATGGCTGCAGAAGGGTCCGCGCGCATGAAAATGTCCTTTCGGGATTCTCCGAGAGCGCGAGTCTGGCGGGATGGGGTGGTCGTGAACCCGCGTCTCGGGCTCGACTACGTCCTCGCCGTGGCCCGGGTTTCGGCCAAATGGGGGTGTCGTGGGAGTTTGACACCGGTTGACACCACGAGGTTGCCGGCGCTCATTCTGCGCAGATTTTGTGGGATTTCGCGCATCGGCTCTTGATAAATGGACGGCAATGCACTAATTGCCCCGAACGACATTGCACCGAAACAACACGCGCCGTCTCTGAAACCCTCGTGGAGACCGGTCGGCGCGGCGATGTCCTACCATTCTCAAGGAGAAGTGACTTCATGGCGAAGAAGAAGCCTGCCAGGAAGAAGACCGCAGCGAAGAAGAAGTCGGCCAGCCGCAAGAAGGCCCCCCAGGTCGAAATGCTCCTCGTTGGCAGCAAGACCAAAGTCGCCCTCAAGGAGCGCGGCGTGAATGTCGCCGGTGACGCCCTCGAAGGCCTGAACTACATGGTTCATTGGTATGTCGAGCAGGCCGCCAAGCGGGCCGCCGCCAACGGCCGGAAGACCGTCCGTGCCCACGATTTCCTGCTCATGTAACTCCGGGAGACACCCTCTCCGTTTTCGGGGGCGGTGCCGCTGCGGTGCCGCCCCCGTCTCGTACCGGCTCCGGCCCTCCAAGGCCGAGATTTTCGGTCGTCGAAGGCTCCAGGCTGGTTGTTGCTTGGCCTCCGCGTCCCTACACTGTGCACTTGAGAATCCGGGGCTCCTGGGGGCAGCTGCCGGCGACGATCGTCACCGCCCAGACGAGGGCGGACCGCGCGCGGCGCCCCGCGAATCGAGGTCGTGTCCATGACGAATAGCCACCCATCACCGCCCTCCGGCGAGGGGTCTCTCGTGGCCAAGATCGCTGCCGAGCCGATCCGCGCGCTGATGACCACCGAACCCATCCTCGTGAGTCCGGATGCCATGTTGCTGTCCGTCCTCGACCAGATGCGCAGCCGAAGAAAGAGCTGCGCGCTCGTCTGCGACGACGACGAACTCGTCGGAATCTTCACCGAGAGGGATTACCTGGACCGTGTGGCCGGTTCCCCCGAGCGCCTCCACGAGACGGTCGCAAAACACATGTCGAAGAACCCCGTGTCGCTCTCGCCGAACGCCGGCCTGGGCGAACTGCTTCGAATCATCGTCGGTCGCGGATTTCGGCATCTGCCCGTCGTGGAGGACTCGACTGTCGTCGGCGTCGTCGCGGCTCAAGACATCGTAAAGTACATTGCCGAACTCTTCCCCGCGGAGGTATACAACTTGCCTCCGCAGCTCGACCAAGTCATGCCGCACGGAGAGGGCGCCTGATCCGGCGGCCCTCGATCATCACGTGGGAATCAGGGCCGTCACCCGGCCCAATAGAGAAACAGCCACCTAACTCCAACCCCATGACAGCACGTGAAAGGGCCTGAAGGAACATGGCAGAGAAACCCGTCAAAGAGCTCAGGAGCGTAACGATTCGCTTCGCCGGAGACTCGGGCGACGGCATGCAGCTTACGGGCAACCGATTCACCGACACCGCTGCGATCATCGGCAACGACGTGGCGACGTTCCCTGACTTCCCGGCGGAGATCCGTGCCCCGGCAGGATCCCTTCCAGGCGTCAGCGGCTTCCAGGTTCAGATCAGCTCGACCGATATTCACACGCCCGGCGATTGCCCGGACGTACTGGTGGCCATGAACCCGGCCGCCCTCCGCACGAATCTCGGCGACCTCCCGGTAGGCGGTACGCTCTTCGCCAACAGCGATGCTTTCAACAAGGCCAATCTGAAGCTCGCCGGCTACGCGTCGAATCCGCTGGAGGACGATTCTCTCAGCAACTACAAGCTCTACTCGATCCCGATGAGCACGCTGACGGTCCGGGCGGTCGAGGAACTCGACCTCGGCCGGAAGATCGCGGAACGCTGCAAGAACTTCTTCGCCCTCGGAGTCATGTTCTGGCTCTACGAGCGGCCGCTCGACCCGACGCTGAAGTGGATTCAGGACAAGTTCGGCAAGAATCCCAACGTCGCGAAGGCGAACACGCTGTCTCTGAAGGCGGGCTACAACTTCGCCAATACGCTCGAACTCCTCCCCGTGGCCTACAAGGTCGCTCGCGCTGAACTCGCGCCGGGGACCTATCGGAGCATCAGCGGCAACGCCGCCACCGCGCTCGGTCTGGTCGCCGCTGCTCAGCGGGCCGGACAGGGCCTCTTCTACGGCAGCTATCCCATCACTCCCGCCAGCGACATTCTGCACGAGCTCGCCCGCCACAAGGCCTTCGGTGTGAAGACCTTCCAGGCGGAGGACGAGATCGCCGCCATCGGCGCGGTGATCGGAGCCGCATTCTCCGGGGCCATCGCCGTCACAGGCACCAGCGGACCCGGCGTCGCCCTGAAGGGCGAGGCGCTAGGCTTGGCCGTGATGACCGAATTGCCGCTGGTCGTGATCAACGTCCAGCGCGGCGGGCCCAGCACCGGCTTGCCGACCAAGACAGAACAGGCCGACCTCTTCCAGGCCCTGTATGGCCGCAATGGCGAGTGCCCACTTCCGGTCTTGGCCGCAGCGACGCCCGGCGACTGCTTCAACATGGCCTTCGAGGCCGTCCGCATCGCCCTCAAATACATGACACCCGTCATCTTGCTGACCGACGGCTATCTGGCCAACGGCGCCGAGCCCTGGCGCATTCCCCAGGTCGCGGATCTCCCCGAGATCGCCATCGAATACGCCAGCCCCGATCGAAGCAACGGCCACGGCTTCCTGCCCTATCTGCGTGACGAGACGACACTCTCCCGCCCCTGGGCCATTCCTGGCACGCCGGGTCTCGAGCATCGCATCGGCGGCCTCGAGAAGCAGGATGTGACGGGCAACGTGAACTACGAGCCGGCGAATCACGAGAAGATGATCCACCTACGTGCCGCGAAGGTGGAGCGCGTGACGGCCGAGATCCCGCCAACGAAGTGTTTCGGCGCCGAAGACGCGGAAATCGCGCTCGTCGGCTGGGGATCGACCTACGGCGCTATCCGCACCGCGGTCGAGCGCCTCGCCGCCGAGGGCATTCCGACGGCGCACATCCACCTGCGCCATCTCAACCCTCTTCCATCGGATCTCGGCGATGTGCTTGCGCGCTTCGACAAGATCGTCGTCCCCGAGATGAACCTGGGACAGCTGAACAGCCTCCTGCGCGCGCGCTACCTGCTGAAGACCGTGCCGCTCAACAAGGTGACGGGGCAGCCCTTCAAGGTCTCGGAAATCACCGCGAAGGTGAAGCAGGTCCTTAACACCGAGCGCGCCGTCTGATGCGAAACCCTACAACGGAGCCCAACCCGTCATGAGCACCACCGCCTCGCCCACGGATTCTGCCGAAAAGCTGGACCGTAAGGATTTCGTGTCCGACCAGGAGGTGCGCTGGTGTCCCGGATGCGGCGACTACGCCATCCTCGCCCAGGTCCAGAAATCCATGCCGGATCTGGGTGTGCCGCGCGAAAAGCTGGTCTTCATCAGCGGGATCGGCTGCAGCAGTCGCTTCCCCTACTACATGAATACCTATGGCTTCCACAGCATCCACGGCCGCGCCATGACCTTGGCCACCGGTCTCAAGTCGTGGCGGCCAGATCTCAGCGTGTGGGTGATCACGGGCGACGGTGATGGCCTGTCCATCGGCGGCAATCACTTCTTGCACACGCTCCGCCGCAACGTCGACATCAACGTGATCATGTTCAACAATCGCATCTACGGCCTCACGAAGGGCCAATACTCGCCGACGAGCGAGGTGGGCAAGAAGACCAAATCGTCGCCCCAGGGCTCCATCGACCACCCCATCAATCCAGTTCGCGCCGCCATCGCGGCGGAAGCGACCTGGGTCGGCCGCTCCATCGATGTCGACACGAAGCACCTGCCGCGGATGATCGAGGCGATGGCGCAGCACAAGGGCATTTCGTTCCTCGAGGTCTATCAGAACTGCAACATCTTCAACGATGGCGCCTTCAAGCACTTCACCGAGAAGACCGAGCGCCCCGACCGGATGGTCTATGTCGAACATGGCCAGCCCATCCGTTTCGGCAAGGAGCACGAGAAGGGCTTGCAGCTGGACGGGCTCGGCTTCAAGGTCGTCAAGGTCGACGAAGTGGGGGAGGACGCGATCGTTCGCTTCGACGCGAGCAATCCGAACATGTCCTATCTCATCGCCAACCTCGATTTTCCCGACTATCCGGTTCCCGTCGGCGTTCTACTGGACATCCAGCGGGACACCTACGACGAGCTACTCCAGGGGCAAATCGACGCCGCGAAGAAGGCGGCCGGCGGAAAAACGGACCTGCAGACGCTCCTGACGGGTCGAAACACCTGGACGGTCGGTTAGGACGGGCCCGCCGCGGGCCGTGCAAAATGTGGGGAGTTCGAAGATGGAATGTCCGTTCTGTGACGTGGAATACCTCGAAGGGGCCGAAATCTGTGATAGTTGCGGGCAGGATCTGACGGCTGTGGGCGAGACGTCCACGCGCCAAGGACGCCTCGCGTCCACCGTCTTCGGTTATCTCGCCGACGTGCCGCAGAACGAGCCGCTGGTTCTCGATTCCAAGGCCTCCGTCGCAGACGCCGTGGCTCTGATGCGGGAGCGGCGCCATGGTTCCGTCCAGATCGTCGACGACGGCGAGCTCGTCGGCATCTTCACCGAGTCCGACCTCCTGCGCCGCGTCGATCCGTCCACGGATCTCGAGGAGGCAGCGGTCGCCGACGTCATGACCTCTGAGCCGGAGAGCTACACGGCGAAGGACACGCTCGCCCACGCCATCAATGGGATGGCGATGCGCGGTTATCGGCATGTGCCGATTCGGGACGAGGACGGCCATCTCAGTGGCTTCCTCTCGGTCCGCAGCCTCCTGGCCCACATCTGCGATCAGGTGGGCCTCTGAGCGCGCGCCGGACGGATCCCCGCCGCCGACTGCAACCGGGGCCGCCTTGCGGCGCCCAGAGCCCCGCGCGGGAAGCGCACCGAGTCCATGAGCAGCATCCATGATCGAATTGCCGTCGTCGACTTCGGCGGCCAGTATGCACATCTCATCGCCACGAAGGTCCGGCGTCAACGGGTCCTGGCCGAGATCTGCCAGCCCGAGGATTCCATCGAACTCTTCCGCGAGTATCGGGGGATCATCCTCTCCGGGAGCCCGGCGCTGTCGTCGCAGGGCGAGGACTCCGAATACACCAAGGCGATCTACGACCTCGACATCCCCATCCTGGGCTTCTGCTTCGGCCATCAGGAGATCGCGAAGCACTACGGTGGAACGGTCATCCACGGGGCGTCCGAATGGGGGCACGCCGATCTCCACCTGTCGCGGCAGCATCCCCTCTTCGAGGGACTCGGCGAAGTCCAGCAGGTCTGGATGAGCCACTACGATTCGGTCACCGCCGTCGGGCCCGAATTCGAAGAGCTGGGCTATACCCTGCTCGACGGCCAGGATGGCGAGAAGAAGCACCGTTTCGCGGCGATTGGCAGCGACAAGCATCGCCGCTATGGCTTTCAGTTCCACGCCGAGGTCGACGCGACGCTCGGCGGCGAGCAGATGATCGCGAACTTCGCCTTGAACATCTGCGGCTGCCGCCCGACCTGGACGCCGGAGAACTTCCTCGAGTCGGAGCTCGCACGCATCCGCGAGCAGGTGGGAGACGGGAGCGTCTTCCTCCTCGCGTCCGGCGGCGTGGATTCGACGGTGGCGGCGAAGATGTTGGGCCTCGTGCTGGGGCCGCAGCGGCTCAGCCTGCTGCACGTGGACAATGGTCTCATGCGCAAGGACGAGAGCAAGCAAGTCCTTGCGACCTTCGAAAAGCTCGGGCTCGGCCAGAATCTCCACTTCATCGACGCCACGGAAGACTTTCTCGCAGCCCTCGACGGGGTCGTCGACCCGGAAGAGAAGCGCAAGATCATCGGCAATACCTTCGTCGATGTGTTCGAGCGCGAGGCGCGACGACTCGATCTGACCGGGCATCTGCTGGGCCAGGGCACCATCTATCCGGACACCATCGAGACCGGTGGGACCAAGCGGGCCGACACGATCAAGACGCATCACAACCGCGTCCCGCTCATCGAGGCGATGATCCGACAGGGCCGTGTCGTCGAACCCTTGGCGGAGCTGTACAAGGTCGAGGTGCGCGAACTCGGCGAAGAGTTGGGAATCGACCGCGAGGCGCTCTGGCGGCATCCCTTCCCCGGCCCGGGCCTCGGCGTTCGTCTGCTCTGCTCCACCGGCGAAGAGGACCGGACTGGATTCGACGAGCTGGAGCCCGCCGTGCGTGCGATGGCGGCCAGGCACGGACTGAGCGGACGACTCCTGCCGATCCGCTCCGTCGGCGTGAAGGCCGACCTGCGCGCCTACGAGCATCCGGTGCTGCTCGGCGGAACTCTCCCCTGGAAAGAACTCGTCCGGGC
>Ga0214472_10001874_pt1 | contig 22829 bp, 16 predicted proteins | sample RVTome_6_FD_207662 | JGI IMG/M metagenome (GOLD analysis project Ga0214472, IMG submission 207662) | Soil microbial communities from uranium-contaminated site in the Upper Colorado River Basin, Wyoming, United States - RVT140D175 | ecosystem: Environmental > Terrestrial > Soil > Contaminated >...
CCCGAGCTCCGGCGCTCTCGGCCGACTGCGAGGCGGCGCCAGCCAGCCAGACGTGGCGGAACGTCGCGCCCCCCAGCCGATCGCGGTGGTACATCGCGGTCTGGTGCACCAGGGTGTCGAGCGGCTCATCGTGCACGGCGGCGCGCTGGCGGCAGAACATCAGGTGGCCGTCCCGGAGGATCGCGAGCGTCGTGGACTCGGGCGCGAGGCAGACGACGAGCGCGTCCCCGTCGAGGCGTCCGCCAGCGAGAATGGCGTTCACGACGTTGAAACCGGCCAGATCCACGATGCCGGCATGAATGTCGAGGGCGCTCGTGACGCCCTCGTACTGCGCGAGGACGTCCTCACGCGCGGCGACGGTGGCAAAGGTCGTGGACGCCCCGTCGGCGTGCGCGACGAAGTGCGCGACGCGGGCCTCGCCGATGGGAAACGGCAGGGACTTCCGGAGCTGCCACCGCAGGATCGTGTCGAGGTCGGCCGGTCTGGCCGGGACGTCTGTCAGCGTGACGAGCGAGACGCGAGCGACGTGGTCGGGGACGACGAGCGCCGCCCGCCGGGCCGCGCGGAGGCCCGCCTGCTCGAGCGCGCGGCCGAGCGCCGCGACGACGTCGTCGGGTGCCACGATATTGAGGCCCGCGAGCGCCGGCGTGACCGCGCCGTCGGGCAGCGCTTCCGAGGCGTAGGCGCCGACGGTCGGGCGGCCGCGCGCGGCCGACACGGAGGCCACCGTGACGCGCCGGCTGGTCACTTCGACCGCGATCGAGGGCGGCGCCGGCGCGAACCAGCCGGCTGACGAGGTCGTGTCGCTCATTCGACGAAGGTCACCTTGTTGATTTCCCGGAGCGTCGTCGTGCCGTCGAGCACGCGCGCGACGGCGCACTGCCGGAGGAACGTCATACCTTCGTCCTGCGCGGCGCGCTTGATTTCCGACGTCGGCCGCCGATCCAGGATCATGTCGCGAATCCGATCGGTCAGGTCCATCAGCTCGCAGATGGCCGTGCGGCCCTTGAATCCCGTGCCGCTGCACTCGATGCAGCCGGCGCCCTGCCAGAACCGCGCGGTGGTCGCGAGCGTCGGGTCCATCGCCGATTCGACGAGCTGCTCGCGGGTCACCGTCGCCGGCTGCTTGCAGTGCGCGCAGATGCGCCGGACGAGGCGCTGGGCCAGCACGCAGTTGAGGGCCGACACGAACTGGTAGGCCTCGACGCCCATGTTCAGGAACCGGCCCAGCACGTCGATGACATTGTTGGCGTGCACGGTCGTGAAGACGAGGTGGCCCGTGAGCGCCGATTGAATCGCGATCTGCGCCGTTTCCGGGTCGCGGATCTCGCCCACCATGATCTTGTCCGGGTCGTGACGGAGAATGGACCGCAGCCCGCGGGCGAACGTCAGCCCTTTCTTCTCGTTAATCGGAATCTGCGTGATGCCACGGAGCTGGTATTCGACCGGATCCTCGATCGTGATGATCTTGTCCTCGACCGACTTGATCTCGGAGAGCGCGGCGTAGAGCGTCGTCGTCTTGCCGCTCCCGGTCGGTCCGGTGACCAGCACCATCCCGTACGGCTCGCGAATGTACTTCCGGAACCGCCGCATCTCCTCGGCCGGCAGGCCCAGGATATCGAGGCGGAGCTCGGTGAACTGCTCGCTGATCGACTCCTTGTCGAGGATGCGGATGACCGCGTCTTCGCCGTGCACGCTCGGCATGATCGACACGCGGAAGTCGATCGTCTTGCCGCGCACGCGGAGCTTGAACCGGCCGTCCTGTGGCACCCGCTTCTCGGCGATGTCCAGCTCGGCCATCACCTTGATGCGCGAGATGATCGTCGAGTGAAACCGCCTGTCGATCGGCTTCATCGCTGGTTGGAGCACGCCGTCGATCCGGTACTTGACGTGGACGGCCTCGGCCTGCGTCTCGATGTGAATGTCCGACGCGCGGCGCTGCAGCGCGCTGAAAACGGTCGAGTCCACCAGCCGGATCACCGGGCTCGCGTCCGACGTGAGCTTCTCGACGGTGAGGTTCTCCTCGCCGGCCTCGTCCTCCCGCAGGATCTGGATCTGGAACCCCTCGGTGGCCTCCTCGAGCACGCGCTGCGAGCTCTCGCTCTTCTTGAGGATGTTCTGGATCGCGTGGGGCGAGCCCACAGAGACGCGGACCGGCGTGTTGAGCTGCACGCCCACTTCGTCCACCGTCAGCAGGTCGCTCGGGTCCGACACGACGATGAGCAGCGTGTCGCCGTCGCGGCGGTACGGCACGAAGCCGTAGCGCAGCATCAGATCCGCAGGAATCGACCGGAACAGCGCGTGGTCGATGTGGAACTGGTCGAGATCGACGAAGTCGAGCTCGTACCGGGCCGCCAGCCGGCGCGCGGCGGCGTCCTCGGCGGCGCGGTCGACCGGCGCGACGTCCGGTTCGACGTAGAGGGTCTCGGTGGCCTGGGGCGTCGTGTCGGGCATCGGATTACACGCTCGTGAGCGAGGACAACTGGAACAACGGCATGTACAGCGACAGCAGCAGGGCCGCGATGACGAGGCCCATCGCGATGAGGAGCAGCGGCTCGACCAGGCTCGTGAACCGCGTCAGGCTCGTCTCGGTTTCCTCGTCGTAGAAGTCCGCGACGCTCGCCAGCATCTCGGCGAGCGCCCCCGTGGACTCCCCCACTTCCACCATCTCGACGGCGACGTGCGGGAACATCCGGCTTCGACCGAGCGAATCGGCCAGGTTGCCGCCCTCGCGCACCTCGCGGGCGACCATGGCGAGGCTGTCGCCCACGGCCAGGTTGCCTGTCGAGCGCGCGGCGGTCTCGATCGCGTTGACCAGCGGGATGCCGCCCGAGAGCAGCGTCGCCAGCGTCCGGGACACTTGCGCCGTCGCGAACTTCCGGACGAGCGCGCCGAAGTACGGCAGCCGCAGCACCGCGGCGTGCAGCCGCCGGCGCTGCCCGGGCTGGCGCAGCGTGAGCCAGACGGCCGCGCCCGCCGCAACGAGGCCGAGCGCGATCACGCCGGCGCTGCTCACGACGTTGTTCGACACCGCCACGACGATCCGCGTCGAGAGCGGCAGCCGGGCCGACGGGCCGTACTGCTCGTAGAACAGCGCGAACTCCGGCACGAGCAGGAACACGATGAGCCCCACGACCACGGTCGCGAGCAGCACCAGCACCGCGGGATAGACAAGCGCCGAGATGACCTGACGACGAACGCGCTCCAGCATCTTCACGTGCTGGACGTACCGCCGCACGACCTGCTCGAGGCTGCCGCTCTTCTCGCCCGCCGTGAGCGACGCGGTGTAGACGCCCGAGAACAGCCCCTGCGCCTCGAAGGCCTCCGAGAGCGCGCTGCCCGAGCGCACTCGATCGTGGATGTCGTCGAGCGCCGCCTTGAACGACGGGTTCGGCACGCGCCGGCGGAGGATGTCGAGCGACTGCACGAGCGGCAAGCCCGCCCGGAGCAGCGTGGCCAGCTCCTGATTGAAGATGAGGAACTCGGACGTGCGGATGCGCCGGCGGCCCGGCAAGCCGACCTTGAGGTTGCCGACACGCAGACTGGCCGCCGTCCGCGCCGACAGGAGAAAGAGCCCCTTCTCCTCCAGCTCCAGGCGCAGGCTGGCCTCGTTGTCGGCGACGTAGGTGGCCTTCGAGATCTGGCCACCGGCGGTCGCCACCCTGCAGCGAAACTCCACGCTTGATGATCTCCCTAAGCGTCTACGCGGTCTGCCCGTCCGGCTACCGTGCCAGCTGCCCTGGCGCCACGGTCCGTGCCCGGCCGGTCGTGCGTCATCTCAACTTTAGACCCGACTCCCGCGATTACGGCTCCGCCGCGTTTGTGAAACTTTCGTTAACGGCTGATCGCAGCCAGAATCCGCCGCACGTAGGCCTGCGTCTCCCGATACGGCGGCACCCCGCCATACCGGTCCACGGCCCCTTCGCCGGCGTTGTAGGCCGCCAGCGCGCGGCTCCGGTCGTAGCGCTCGAGCAACGTGCGCAGATGGCGCAGACCCGCGTCGAGGTTCTGGACCGGATCGAACGGATCGTCGACGCCGTAGCGCGCCGCCGTGGCCGGCATCAACTGCATGAGGCCCATCGCGCCCTTCGGCGAGACGGCCAGCGGATTGTAGTTGGACTCGGCGCGCACGACCGCGTGCGCCAGATGACGATCGACGCCGTGGCGTCGTGACAGGTCGTCCACCAGCCCACGAATCGCGCTCGGCGCGAGCGCCGGCCGGCTCGCGGCCGCCGACCGGGCCCAATACGCGATCGACTCCTCCTCGTCGGTCGGCACCTCGTCCGGAAGCAGCTCCGCCACGATCGATCGCGGCGCGCGCACTTCCCCACCTCCCGGCATCACGAACACGACCGTGTCCCCCTCGAACAGGCAGAGTTCGACCGTGATGGTCCGGCCATTGGTCAGACGGACGATGTCAGCTGCGGCGGTGGACGGGAAGCAAACCGACAGTGCGACGAGCAGCCCGCCGACCACCGCCGGGGTCGGTGTCGCCGGCATGAGTCTCTCTAGGACTTATCGGGGTTCGACGTAAAAGTGATAGACCCGGATGCCCAGCTCGCGAATATCGGCCGAACCGGGCTGGTCCTTTGACGGCAGGAACGGACGGTCCACGGAGATGCGCAGCTGGGCCATGTCGTCAGCGCCCAGGAGGCCAGCGGGGAGCGGAATTCGCCGTAAAACCGGGTCCAAGCTGTCTGCCGGGAACGTGTCGACCATCTGATTGCCGGCAGTAATCGTCACTTGTTGGGGCATATCCCCGAATCGGTCTGCCCGGCTGTCAAACTGCAGCAGCACCGTCAGGTCCTGACGCGGGTTGCGGAACGTCACGCTCGCGCTCTTCCCGGTCCACTGCCAGCTGCGGCTTGGATCATCCGGGGAGTACTCCTCCTGGTGCCAGCCGTCGCCGTAAATCAGGAAGATGCTCTCCGCTTCGGGGAGCACCCTGAGGGTTCCGACGGCATAGGCCCGCTCCTCGGCCGCGACAAGGTCCGGTGCGGTCGTCTCGAGCGGCAGGCGCTCGGCTCCGCGATACAGGCCGACCCGAATCGTCGCGTCCCCGACATATGGGAAGGCCGGAACGAACACGGTGTGCGTGTACTCGACCGGCTCGCCGGACCGCCAGGCGGACGTCGCCGGCTGCGGGTCGTGGTCGTCGTTCCACATGATCGTGCCATCCGCCGTCAGCACGTGCACGAAGACGCGATAGTCGCCGCCGATCTCCTGCAGGGGCTCGAAGCGGTAGGTCAGCTCTATCGGTCCGCGAATCGGGACGCGGTCCTTGTTGAAGCGGAGCGACACCCTGGCCGCCGGCGGTGCTTCCTGAACGCCCCCGCAGGCGGCCGGGAGCAGGAGGAGCACCGACACGACAGCGCGCGCTACGGGCCGGGTCAAAGTCTTCATCACAAGCCCGCCATGCTACCGTATTGCCGCATCGTGTTCAATATGCTAGCCTTGCGGCGATTCGACCTGCCCACCATCCATGACCACAGACGCACTCGGCATGATTGAGACCCGCGGCCTGATCGGCGCGATCGAGGCGGCCGACGCGATGGTGAAGGCCGCCAACGTCGTGCTTGTCGGCAAGGAATACATCGGCGCCGGGTATGTAACGGTGTTCGCGCGCGGCGACGTGGGCGCGGTGAAAGCGGCCACCGACGCGGGCGCCGCGGCCGCGCGCCGGGTCGGCGAGCTCGTGTCGGTCCACGTCATCCCGCGCCCGCATAGTGAAGTCGAGCGGGTCCTGCCGCGCGCGAGCGGAACCGGAGGGCGCGGCTAGGCGCCTCTGGCAGGGCGATGGCCCAGGCGACCGCTCCGACCGACCGCGATCTCACTTCCATCCAGGAGGCCCGCCGCCTGGCGCAGCGCGCCAAGCAGGCGGCGCCGGCGCTCGCCGAGCTGAGCCAGGAGCAGATCGACCGGATCGTCGGCGCGATGGCCGCCGCGGCGAGGGCGCGCGTCGAAGAGTTCGCGCGTCTGGCCGTCGAGGAAACCGGCTACGGCGTCGTCGCCGACAAGATCCAGAAGAACCTCTTCTCCACCGACCGCGTGTACGAGTTCATCCGCCCCATGAAGACGGTGGGCGTCATCGCGCGCCACGACGACCGGAAGGTCGTCGAAATCGCGGATCCGTTCGGCGTGGTCGCGGCGATCGTGCCGTCGACCAATCCGACGTCAACGGCCATCTACAAGATCCTCATCGCGCTCAAGGCGCGCTGCCCCATCGTGATCAGCCCACACCCGTCCGCGGCCCGGTGCATCACGCTCGTCGCCGAGGTGATGGCCGCGGCTGCGCGCGAGGCCGGCGCGCCCGACGGCGCCGTCAACTGGATGACCACGGTCACGCTTGAAGGCACGCAGGAGCTGATGAAGCACCGGGACGTGGCCGTGATTCTCGCGACCGGCGGAATGGGACTCGTCCGCGCCGCCTACAGCGCCGGCAAGCCGGCCTACGGCGTCGGGCCCGGCAACGCGCCGTGCTTCATCGAGCGCACCGCGGATCTGCCCAAGGCCGTGGCCGACATCCTCGCCGGCAAGACGTTCGACCACGGCGTGCTGTGCTCGTCGCCCAACTCGGTGGTCGTCGAGAGCGCGGTGGCCGACGAGGTCAAGCGGGAATTCATCTCGCAGGGCTCGTGCTTCCTGTCGCCCGACGAGGCCGCGAAGCTCGCGGCCGTTCTCGTGACGCCCCAGCGGCTGCCGAACCCGAAGCTCGTCGGCAAGCCGGCCGGCGTCCTGGCGAGGGAGGCGGGGATCACCGTTCCCGAGGGAACCACGTGCCTCATCGCGGAGCTTCAGGGCGTCGGCCGCGACTATCCCCTCTCGATCGAGAAGCTGTGCCCGATGCTGTCGTACTACGTCGTGAGCGACTGGCGTGAGGGTTGCGAGCGCTGCATGCAGATCCTGCGTTACGGCGGGATGGGCCACAGCATGTCGATCCACTCGCGCAACGAGCAGGTGATCATGGAGTTCGGGCTGAAGAAGCCCGCCTACCGGATCCTGGTCAACACGCCGACGACGCACGGGTCGATCGGCCTGACGACAGGCCTCGACCCGTCGATGACCCTCGGCTGTGGCGGGTACGGCGGGAACATCACGTCCGACAACATCACGCCGCGCCACCTGCTGAACATCAAACGGCTGGCCTACGAAACGCGGCCGGTCTCGGCCGGCGCGAAGCGAGCCGGAGGGGCGGACCGGCCCGCCTTGCCGAAGGCCCAGGAGGTCGCCAGGTCGGCGGGTGTCGCAGCCGACGCCGTGCGGCAGCAGGTGGACGCGGTGCTGGCCGCCCGCGACGGGGAGATCCTGCCGGCCGCGAGGCCCGCCGCCAACCAAACGGAGCCCGCCGTCGTCGATTTCGTCTGTGAGGAAGACGTGAAGGCGGCGCTCAGAGCGAAGCGGACGATTCTCATCGGCGAGCGGACCATCGTCACGCCGAGCGCCCGAGACCTGGGCGAGCCCAGCCGCGTGTTCGTGAGACGGGAATGGCCGCGGTAGCGCGACGGCTCACGGCCGTCCTGGCGCTGGCGGGGCTCGCGGCCTGCGCCGCCCGGCCGGTCCCGGTCGCGACCCCGGTCCCGCCCGAGTTGCCGGCGCCGGCGGCGGCCGTCGTTCCGGCCGGATCGCCGCTGTCGCTCGTTGAGAAGGACGTGGCGGAACGGCTCGGCCGGGCCGAAGCGGCGTTCGTCGCGGGCGAGCTGGATCTGCACCAGGGCCGGCTCGTCTCGGCCCGGACGCATTTCGACGCCGCGATCGATCTCCTGCTGGCCATGCCGGGCGGCGCTCGGCACGACTTCCGCATCGAAGCGACCTACGAGGCGCTCCTCGATCGCATCAGCGCGCTCGATCTGCTCAGCCTGCGCGAGGCCGACGGCTCGACCGAGTCTCCGGCCGAGCCGGCCGCGATCGACGTGCTGCTCGAGGCCGCGATGTTCGAGCGGCCGCAGCCGCTCGAGACGACCGAACAGACCGTGCTGGCCGACCTCGCCCGGAGCGAGCTGGGCATGCCGATCCCGGTCAACGCGAAGATGCTCTCGTACGTCGAGACGTTCCAGGGCCGGCTGCGCGAGTACATGCAGGGCAGCCTGGATCGCGGGCAGCGGTACATGCCGATGATCGAAGGCGTGTTCGCCGAGGCCGGGCTGCCGCGCGAGCTGACCCATCTCCCGCTCGTCGAGAGCGCGTTCAAGCCGAATGCCCGATCGCGCGCGAGCGCCCAGGGACTCTGGCAGTTCATGCTCGGCACCGCGCGGGAGCACGGACTGCAGCAAAGCTGGTTCCTCGACGAGCGATCGGACCCCGAGAAGGCCACCCGGGCCGCCGCGACGTATCTGTTGACCCTCTACGAGATGTTCGGCGACTGGAGCCTTGCGCTCGCGGCCTATAACGCCGGGCCCGGCCGGGTGCAGCGCGCAGTCGCCCGCGCGAAGACCTCGGATTTCTGGGAGCTGGCGAAATCGACACGCCACCTGCCGCGAGAAACCCGCGAGTACGTCCCGATGGTGCTCGCGGCGATCGTCGTCGCGCGCAATCCGGAGCTGTACGGCTTCGAGATCGGACCGGCAGCGCCCTTGACCTGGGAGACGGTGACCGTGCCGAACGCGCTCGACCTGCGCATTCTGGCCGAATGGGCCGAGGTCCCTGTTGAGACCCTGCGCGAGCTCAACCCCGAGCTGCGCCGGACGACGACCCCGGTTGGTGAGCACGAGTTGAAGGTGCCGGTGGGCACCTCGGCCCCCGTCGAGGCCCGACTGGCAACGGCCGACCCGTCGCTCTTCGTCACCCTCAACGTCCATACGGTCCGCCGGGGCGACACGCTGTCCACGATCGCGCGGCGCTACCAGGTGTCGGTCGCCGACATCCAGTCGGTGAACGAGATGCGCACGACCCGGATCTACCCGAACCAGAACCTCATGATCCCGGGACACACGGCGCCCGCCCTGCCCCGCCCCGCCGGAGCCAGGGCCGAGGCCGCCGTGAGCGGCCCGGTCGTCTATCGCGTCCGGCGCGGGGACACGCTGTCGTCGATCGCGCGCCGGTTCGGCACGAGCGTGTCCTCGATCATGGCTCTCAACAAACTAGCCGACGATCGGATCAACGTCGGCGACAGCCTGACGGTCCGGCGTTAGGAGTCAAGTCAGGGCCCCGGTCTGCAGCCGGCGTGCAGAATCCGCAACACCCGCACCGGGTTCGCCTGGCACTTTCTGCCGGAACGGGATCGTATACGCACGGGACCGCGCTGCGCGCTCTGGCGTACGCCTTGCGAGCGCTCCGACCGTGCTGGCTCGTCTCGTGGCCGCAGCCGTTGTGGGGATCGAAGCGATCCCCGTGTCCGTCGAGGTGGACGTCTGCACGGGCCTGCCAGGACTGACCATGGTGGGCCTGCCCGACGCGACCGTCCGGGAGAGCCGGGACCGTGTGCGCACGGCGATTCGCAACTCGGGTTTCCCGTATCCCAGCAGCCGGATCACCGTGAGTCTCGCGCCCGCCGATCTGAGAAAGGTCGGCGCCGCGTTCGACCTGCCGATCGCCCTGGGCATCCTCGCCGCAGCCGGCAACCTGCCGCATCGCGGGCCGCCGCCCTACCCCATCGTGGGCGGTCTGGCGCTCGACGGGACGGTGCCGGCGATGAGCGGCCTGCTGCCGATCGCCGCGGCCGCGCGGCGCCGGCCCTCCACGACCCTGATGTGTCCGGCGGCGAACCTGCCGGAAGCCGCGATCATTTCCGGTCTCAGCGTGCACCCGGTCGATTGCCTCTTGACCGCCGCGAAGACGCTCTGCAACCCTGACGCGCGGCCGTGCTCTCCAATCGTCGTGGAGCCTGTCGACATCGACATCGGTCCTGACGACCTTGCCGATGTCCGCGGGCAGCTCGGCGGCCGACGAGCGCTCGAGATAGCCGCCGCGGGCGCGCATCACCTGCTCCTCTGCGGCCCTCCCGGCGCCGGCAAGACCATGCTCGCCAGGCGGCTTCCGGGTCTGCTCCCGCCGCTCGACTTCGACGAGGCGCTCACGGTCACGACCATCCACTCGGTGGCCGGCCTGCTCCCTCCGGGGCAGAGTCTCGTGCGGCGCCGGCCGTTCCGTGCACCGCATCACACCTGCTCGCACGTGGCGCTGGTGGGTGGTGGCAGCCAGCCTCGGCCCGGTGAGATCAGCCTGGCGCACCACGGGGTCCTCTTTCTCGACGAGCTGCCGGAATTCGGGCGCCGTACCCTCGAGGCTCTTCGGCAGCCGCTCGAGGAGGGCACGGTACACATTGCCCGCGCCAACGGCACGGTTACGTTTCCGGCCGAGGTGACGGTGGTGGGCGCCATGAATCCGTGCCCGTGCGGATATGCCGGCAGCGCGGCGCGGCGCTGCCGCTGCAGCCCGCTGGCCGTCGAGCGGTATCGCCAGCGACTGTCGGGGCCGCTGCGCGACCGCTTCGACCTGGCGATTGAGCTGCCCGCTGTGCCCTGGAGCGACCTCAGGAGCACGGCGGCCGGCGAGTCCTCGGCGGCCGTCGCACACCGCGTGGCCCAGGCTCGGGCCCGGCAGCTCAACCGGCAAGGCCGGCCGAACAGCCGCCTTTCCGGACGGCTGCTGGACTCGGCCTGCCGGGCGACCGATAGGAGGGTGGACTTGCTGCTCGGGAGGGGTATCCGCCGCTTTGGCCTGAGCGCCCGGTCGGTGACGCGGGTCCGGAGGGTCGCCAGAACGATCGCCGACCTGGAGGGCGCCGAGCACGTCGAAGGGTCCCACGTGGCGGAAGCCCTTCAGTTCCGGGTGCATGCGGCCGGTGCTGGGCCAGAGCATTTTGGCCGGTAGGAGGGTTTCGTGCTACATTCTCGCAGTTTTGCGCGGGTCGAGAAGACCGTCCTGGTGGCGCCGTGATGGCTGAGCGGCGTCGGACCGAGGAACACATGACCATACCGCGTTACACGGTCTCCATCACCAACCGGCGGACCGGCTCGGTCCGGCGCTTCGGCGTGTCGCGCCGGGCCCTGGCGCTCGTCGGCGCGTCGGCGGTCGGCCTGTTTGCGCTGGCCGGCCTGCTCGTCGGGGGCGCGAACCAGGCTCAAGTCGCGGCGCTCGACGCCGAGAACGAGACGCTCCGGCTGGAAAACGACAGCTACCGCGCGGCAACCGGCGAGCTGGCCAGTCAGATCTCGCAGTTGCAGTCGGCCATCACCGAGGTGAGCACGCTCGCGGAGCTCGACCCAGCCACTCGCCGTGCAATCGATCGCCTGCCGGCGATTGTGCGCGCCCGGGCCATGGGCGGGGACGTCGCGGTGCCGGCAGCCCGGTCTGTCGCGCTCGCGTCGCCGCAGGGCACGTTCAACCGGCTGCGTTCGCTGCTGCAGACGCTCGAAACCGGGCTGGGCGCGGTGCGGTCGCGTTTCGAGAGCCAACAGGCTCTGGCGCGCGCGACGCCGACGATGTGGCCCGCGGCAGGCTGGCTGTCGTCGGCCTACGGCAACCGGAAGGACCCGTTCAGCGGCGCGCCGGACTTTCATCCCGGCCTCGACATCTCGGCGGATCGCGGCACCGAGGTGCGAGCCCCGGCCGATGGCGTCGTCGAGGCGGCGGGCCTCAACGGCAACTATGGGAAGTCAATCGTGCTTGCGCACGGCTACGGGCTCTCCACGCGCTTCGGTCACCTTTCGTCGTACGTCGTGCGCAGCGGCCAGCCCGTCAAGCGCGGCGACCTCATCGGCTATGTGGGCTCGACCGGCCGCGCCACCAGCTCGCATCTGCACTACGAGGTGCTGCTGAACGGCTCACCGATCAACCCGTTGCGGCTCCTGACCCGCCCCTGACTTCCGGCTCCGGCCCCCGCAACGCCCGGCCCGCGGCGGCGCCGGCGGCGCAGGAAGTTGACCGGCTCAGCCGGCTTACCTAGAATCGTTGGATTACCCTCGTCCCGGTCGAGACGGCCTGTGTGCCGTGCATCGGATCAGGGGCCAGCGGTTCCGGCATGATCAACACCCTCCTGGCCAAGGTCATCGGCACCCAGAATGAGCGCGAACTGAAGCGGCTGCGCCCGCTCGTCGCCCGAATCAACGACCTCGAACCGTCGATCCAGCCGTTGGCGGACGCGGAGCTGCGCGGGCGGACCGACACGCTGCGCGCACGCGTGCGCCAGGGCGAGTCGCTCGATGACGTGCTGCCCGATGCGTTCGCCGTGGCGCGCGAGGCCGGGCGCCGCGTGCTGACCATGCGGCACTTCGACGTGCAGCTCATCGGCGGGATGGTGCTGCATTCCGGCCGCATCGCCGAGATGAAGACCGGCGAGGGCAAGACGCTCGTCGCGACACTGCCGGCCTATCTGAACGCGCTGGCCGGCAAGGGCGTCCACGTCGTCACCGTCAACGACTACCTCGCCCGCCGCGACTCGGAGTGGATGGGCCGGCTCTACCGGTTTCTGGGCCTCTCGGTCGGCGTCATCCAGCACGAGCTGACGGACGCCGAGCGGAAAGTCGCCTACGACAGCGACATCACCTACGGCACCAACAACGAATTCGGCTTCGACTACCTGCGCGACAACATGAAGTTCGACCTGTCGCAGTTCGTCCAGCGCGGGCACCATTTCGCCATCGTGGACGAGGTCGACAGCATCCTGATCGACGAAGCCCGGACGCCGCTCATCATCTCGGGCCCGGCCGAGCAGTCCACCGACCTCTACTACGAGGTGGACCGAATCATCCCGAAGCTCACGGCCGGCGCCGTCACGCAGGGCAACGCGAAGGCCGAGGACCGCGAGCGGCTCGAAGCCTCGGGCGACTATCTGGTGGACGAGAAGCACAAGGCCGCGCAGTTGACCGAGAGCGGCATGGCGAAGGCCGAGAAGATGCTCGCGCACCGGCTGGCGCCGGGCTCGCAGGGGCTCTACGACCCGGTCAACATGCCCCTGCTCCACCACATCCACCAGGCGCTGCGGGCGCACACGCTGTTCAAGCTCGACGTGGACTACATGATCAAGGACGGCCAGGTGGTGATCGTCGACGAGTTCACCGGCCGCCTGATGCCCGGGCGCCGGTGGAGCGACGGGCTCCACCAGGCCGTGGAGGCGAAGGAGAAGGTCAAGATCGAGCGCGAGAACCAGACGCTCGCGACCATCACCTTCCAGAACTACTTCCGCAAGTACGGCAAGCTCTCCGGCATGACCGGCACGGCCGAGACCGAGGCCGAGGAGTTCAACAAGATCTACAAGCTCGACGTCATCGTGGCGCCGACCAACCGGCCATTGCGCCGGGAGGAGGAGCCCGACACGGTCTATCGGACGGCCAAGGAGAAGTACGACGCGATCATCGAGGACATCGTCGTCAAGCAGGCGCAGGGCCGGCCGACGCTCGTGGGCACCGTGTCCATCGAGAAGTCCGAGCGGCTGTCGGGGCTGCTCAAGCGCCGGGGCGTGAAACACGTCGTGCTGAACGCGAAGTACCACGCGCAGGAAGCTGAGATCGTCGCGCAGGCGGGCCGGCACGGCGCCGTGACCATCGCCACGAACATGGCCGGCCGCGGCACCGACATCCTGCTCGGCGGCAACCCGGAGTTCATGGCGCGGCAGCGCACCCTCGCCGATCAGATCGCGGAGCGGCTGCCCAAGGGCGAGGCCAAGTTCGTCGACGACGACGAGCACGTCTACTTCTTCCACCTCGACAGCTTCTATCGCGTCCCGCGGAGGGCCTACGAGGAGATCTACGCGGCGCTGAAGCAAGAGACCGACGCGGAGCACGAACAGGTCGTGGCGAGCGGCGGCCTGCACATCATCGGCACCGAGCGTCACGAGGCCCGGCGCATCGACAACCAGCTGCGGGGCCGCGCGGGCCGCCAGGGCGACCCGGGCTCGTCGCGGTTCTACCTCTCGTTCGAAGACGACCTGATGCGGATCTTCGGATCGGACCGGGTCGCCGGGCTGATGCAGCGCCTGGGCATGGAGGAGGGCGTCCCCATCGAGCACGGGATGGTCACCAAGGCGATCGAGCGCGCGCAGAAACAGGTCGAGGCGCAGAACTTCGCGACCCGCAAACACCTCCTGGAATACGACGACGTGATGAACAAGCAGCGTGAGAACGTCTACGCGCTGCGGCGGGAGTTGCTCGACGGGAAGATCCAGCTCGACAAGGACGACGCCGTGGACACCCGCGGCTATCTGTTCACGCTGGCCGACGACCTCGTCGTGGGCCTGGTGGACACGCACGCCAACCGAGCGCAGGACACGGAAGAATGGGATCTTGGCGGCCTGACCCGGGCCGCGGGTGATTTGTTCGGGATCGATCCGACGGACCTCGAAACGCTCAAGCTCGAGGATCTGTCGCCCGACGACATGACGGACAAGATCGCCTCGCTCGCCGTCGAGCGGTACAAGGAAAAGGAAACGTCGAACGGCGTCGACCCCGCCCTGCTCCGCCGGGTCGAGCGCGACATCATGCTGCAGATCGTCGATTCGCAGTGGAAGGACCACTTGTACGGGCTCGACCACCTCAAGGAAGGCATCGGCCTGCGCGGCTACGGCCAGCGCGACCCGCTCGTCGAGTACAAGAAAGAGAGTTTCACGCTGTTCCAGGCCATGAAGGCCCGCATCGACGAGGAAATGGTCCGCTACCTCTGGCGGCTGCGCCCTGTGGCCGCCGAGGACGGCGCCGCCGCGCGGGCGGCCGCCCGGCGGCCGCCGCCGATGACGCTCGGCACCAGCCCGGCGCCGGCCGGCCCGGGACTTCCGCCGGGTGCCGGCGCCGCCGCGCCGCCGCGCCCCGCTCGCATCGGCGGCGACGACGCGAAGATCAAGACCGTGCGCCGCGACGAGCCCAAGATCGGGCGCAACGACCCGTGCTGGTGCGGCAGCGGGAAGAAGTTCAAGAAGTGCCATGGGGCGTGATGACGATGACATTGAAGAGCCGACTGGGTGCGGCGGCGCAGGTGGCGGCGGGGTTGACCGAGGCGCTGACGTTTGACGACATCCTGCTCGTGCCGCGTCAGTCCGACGTGCTGCCGAGCCGCGTGGACGTCCGATCGCGGCTGACGAAGCGCATCCAGCTCAACGTCCCCATCCTGAGCGCCGCCATGGACACCGTCACCGAAAGCCGGCTGGCGATCGCAATGGCCCAGCAGGGCGGCCTCGGCGTCATCCACAAGAACCTGAGCGTCGCCGAGCAGGCCCAGGAAGTGGACCGGGTCAAGCGCTCGGAGAGCGGGATGATCGTCAACCCGATCACGCTCTCGCCGCGGCACCGGATCTACGAGGCCCTGGATCTGATGAAGCGGTTTCGGATCAGCGGCGTGCCGATCACCGAGGACGGCAGCAAGGAAGGCCGGCTCGTCGGCATCCTGACCAACCGCGACCTGCGGTTCGAGACGAGCACGGATCGCCCGATCGACGAGGTCATGACCAAGGAGGATCTCGTCACCGTGCCCGTCGGGACGACGCTCGACCGCGCGCGGGAGATGTTTCACCAGCACAAGGTCGAGAAGCTGCTCGTCGTCGACGCGGAGTTCCGGCTGAAGGGCCTCATCACCGTCAAGGACCTCCAGAAGCTCATCAAGTACCCCAGCGCCTGCAAGGACGAGCTGGGCCGGCTGCGGGTGGGCGCCGCCATCGGCGTGAGCGCGGACACGCTCGATCGTGCGCAGGCGCTCGTCGAGTCGCACGTGGACGTGCTCGTCGTCGATACGGCGCATGGGCACTCGCGCGGCGTGCTCGACATGGTCGGGACGCTCCGCGAGCGGCACCCGGACGTCGACCTCATCGCGGGCAACGTCGCCACGGCGGCGGCGACCCGCGCGCTCATCGACCGCGGCGTCAACGCGGTGAAGGTGGGGATTGGCGCCGGCTCGATCTGCACGACGCGTGTCGTCGCCGGCATCGGCGTCCCGATGATCACCGCCGTTGCTGCCTGTGCGGCCGAGGCCGTCGAGAGCGGCGTACCCGTCATCGCCGACGGCGGCATCCGGTATTCGGGCGACATCATCAAGGCCATCGCCGTCGGCGCGGGCGCCACGATGATCGGCAGCCTCTTTGCCGGCACCGACGAGAGCCCCGGCGAGCTGATCCTGTACCAGGGCCGCAGCTTCAAAGAGTACCGCGGCATGGGCTCGCTCGGCGCGATGCGGCGCGGCAGCCGCGACCGCTACTTCCAGGACGAGTTCGATCTCGAGAGCGGCGACGGCGCCGAAAAGCTCGTGCCGGAAGGCATCGAGGGCCGCGTCGCGCACAAGGGATCGGTCGCCGCCATGATTCACCAGCTCGTCGGCGGCCTGCGGGCGGGCATGGGCTACTGCGGGTGCCCCGACATCCCGGCGTTGCAGCGCGACGCCGAGCTCCTCCGCGTCACCTCGGCGGGCGTCCGCGAAGGGCACGTGCACGACGTCATCATCACCAAGGAAGCCCCGAACTACCGCGTCGAGTAGCGGTCAGCGGCTGCCCAGCCCGGTCACCGCGATACGCCGGGTGGACTCGTCGAGCGGCTCGATCGTCACCCGGATCGCGTCGAGTGGCGCCTGCCGCCATCGATCCGGCCACTCAATCGCGACGACGTTCTCCTCGAGCAGCTCGTCGAGCGCCAGGTCGTCCGCCTCGCGCGGCGTCAGCCGGTACAGGTCGACGTGCTGGAGCGGGAATCGCCCGCGGTACTCCTGGATCAGCGTGAAGGTCGGGCTCGACACGTCGGCCGGATCGCACCCCAGCCCTTCCGCGAGCCCGCGCACGAGCGCGGTCTTGCCGGCGCCCAGGGGGCCTTCAAGCAGCACGACCATCCCCGGGCGCAGGTGGCCGGCCAGCGTGCGGCCGACTCCGGCGGTCTCGGCTTCCGAGGCGCTCACCCAGCCGCTCATTCGGGAGCCTGTCGCACGCGGCGCCCGGTGAGGTCGGCGACGGCATCGCCCAGGCGATCCAGGATGTCGCCCGCGACCATGGCGACCTCCCCCTCGTCGGCCTCGGCGAGGTCGCCAGCGAGCCCGTGCAGGTACACCGACAGCCTCGCGGCGGCCTCGGCGTCGAGGAGCTGCGCGAGCCAGGCTGCGACCATGCCGGTGAGCACGTCGCCGCTGCCGGCGGTGGCCATGCCAGGGTTGCCGGTGAGGTTGATCGCGATCGTGCCATCGGGCGACGCGACGACCGTCCGGTAGCCCTTGAGGACGACGTGCACGCGATGGCCCGCGGAGAAGTCACGCGCGATCTCGAGCCGATTGGCCTGCACGGCCTCGACCGACAGCCCGACGAGGCGCGCCATCTCTCCGGGATGCGGGGTGATGACGACGTCCACCTCGTCGCGCCCGGCGAGCCGGTCGGCGTGGCCTGCGAATGCCAGGAGGCCGTCGGCGTCGAGCACGATCGGCACGCCCGCCCGCTCAGCGAGGGCGCGCACGAACGCGAACGTTTCGGGTGCCCGGCCGAGCCCCGGCCCGATGGCGAGGATGTCCGCGCCCGCTTCCAGCACGCGGTCGGCGGCCTCCGCCGCGATGGCGCCCCCGGCGGTCTCCGGAAGCGCGATCGTCATGAGCTCCGCGCGGCTCGCGGCGACGATCGGCAGGCACGAAGCCGGCGTCGCGACGGTGACGAGCCCCGCGCCCGATCGCAGCGCCGCCAGACCGGTGAGGCACGCGGCGCCGGCCTTCCCGAGCGACCCGGCGACCACCACGACCCGGCCGTAGTCCCCCTTGTGCGAGTCGCGGGCCCTCGGCTCGATGAGGGGCCGCATCGACTCCTTCGTGAGCACGTCAATGCGCGGCCCGCTTACGCCCTCGACGATTGCGGCCGGGATGCCAATCTCCGCGATGATCAGGTTCCCGACGAGCGCCTCGGCGGGCGGGAGCACGTGCGGCAGCTTCGGCGCAGCGAACGTGACCGTCAGCGATGCCTCCACCGCCGTGCCCGGCACGTCGGTGCGCCCGCCCATGAGGCCGCTCGGCAGATCCACCGAAACGACGGGGCAGCTGGACGCGTTGATGTCCTCAACGATCGTCTCGACCAGGCCGGTGAGCGGGCGCGTGAGGCCGGTCCCGAAGAGCGCATCGACGATGACGTCGGCGCCCAGCACGTCGGTGCCGTGCAGCTCCCAGGCCGTGGCGTCGCCCACCTCGACGACATCGAGGCCCAGGCCGTTGAGCGCGTCGAGGTTGGCGCGCGCGTCGCCGTGGACCTGGTCGGCCCGCCCGACGAGAAACACGCTCACGCTCACGTCGCGCTCGGCAAGTGTCCGCGCCACGACGAAGCCGTCGCCGCCGTTGTTGCCGGTTCCGCAGACGATGGCGACGCGCTGAGAGGCCAGCCCCTCGAAGGCGGACTCCATGGCCGCCGCCACCTGCCGCCCGGCGTTCTCCATCAAGACCGCCGACGGAATGCCCGCTTCCTCGACCGTCCGCCGGTCGGCTTCTTGCATCTGCTGGCTGGTGAATACGCGCATGGCGGGGCGCGGCGAGCGCAACGGGCCGAGCGTACCTCTTGTGCTAGACTCGCGCAACTCGCTCGGCCCTCCGGAGGTTCATTGCGCGCCGCAGTTTTCGTCAACGGGAAGATTGCCGCCGCCGCCGACGCCGTCATCCCGGTCTTCGATCACGGTTTCCTGTACGGCGAGGGCGTGTACGAAACGCTCCGCAGCTACGGCGGCAAGCCGGCGCACTTCGGGCGCCACATGCGCCGCCTGCGGCGCTCCGCGAGCCTGATGGCGCTGCCCGTGCCGTTCACCGACGCGGAGCTCGCGGCCGAGGTGCAGGCGACGATGGCGGCGTTCGACGCGCCCGGCGAGCGCTACATCCGGATGCTGCTGACGCGAGGCGTCGGCGACCTGACCTACGACCCGGCCGCCTGTCCCACGCCGTCGCTCGTCATCATCGTGAAGGCGTTTCCCGAGCCTCCCGAGGAGCAGTTCAGGGGCGGTGTCTCCATCGTCGTCGTCGGCGTTCGCCGCAACCATCCCGATGCGCTCAACCCGCGCATCAAATCGAACAACCTGCTGAACAACGCGCTCGCCATGCAGGAGGCGATTCGGCGCGGGGCGGCCGAGGCGCTGATGCTCAATCAGGCCGGCGTCGTCACCGAGTGCGCGCAGTCGAATTTCTTCATGGTCAGCGACGCGACGCTCGTCACGGCGCCGCTCGACGAGGGGCTGCTGCCGGGGATCACGCGGGAGCACGTGCTCGAGCTGGCGGCCGGTCTGGGCATCCCGGCGGCCGAGCGGGCCTTCCGGGCGGCGGATCTGGCGGGGGCGAGCGAGGCTTTCATTACCAGCACGACGCGGGAGGTCATGCCGGTCGTGCGCATCGACGACCGGACGGTGGGCGGGGGCGTGCCCGGGCCGGTCACGCGCCGGCTGCTTGACGCCTATCGCGCGGGCGTGCGCCAGGAAGACTGATCCGGCTCGCCTGGTCCGAAGCGGCCGCCGGGGAAGCCGGCCTCAGCGGCCGGCGGCCGGGGTCTCGGCCCACTCCTCCACCGGCGGGCAGGCGCACACGAGATGCCGATCGCCGTACGGGTTGTCCACGCGGGACACCGGCGGCCAGTACTTGCGCCGGCGCAGCGACGCCACTGGATACGCGGCCTGCCGCCGCGAGTAGGCGTGCGGCCACTCGTCAGCGCTCACGTCCTCGGCGGTATGCGGGGCGTGCTTGAGCACGTTGTCGTGCCTGTCGGCCTCACCACGGGCGATCGACTCGATCTCGGCACGGATCGCGATCATCGCGTCGCAGAACCGGTCGAGCTCCTCGACGGGCTCGCTCTCGGTGGGCTCGACCATCAGCGTGCCCGGCACCGGAAACGAGACGGTCGGTGCGTGGAACCCGTAGTCGATCAGCCGCTTGGCCACATCCTGCTCGTCAACGCCGGCCTGCTGCTTGAACGGACGCAGGTCGAAGATCAGCTCGTGCGCCACGCGGCCGCCCGCGCCCGCATAGAGCACGGGGTAGTGCGGCTCGAGCCGGGCCTTGAGGTAGTTCGCGTTCAGGATCGCGAATCGCGTCGCGTCCGTCGCACCGCCGGCGCCGAGCATGCGCAGGTACCCGTACGAGATCAGCAGAATGCTCGCGCTGCCCCACGGCGCGGCCGACACCGCCGGGATCGCGGCCCGGCCGCCCGTCTTGACGAGCGAGTGTCCAGGCAGAAACGGCGCGAGGTGATCGGCCACCGCGATCGGCCCCATGCCGGGGCCGCCGCCGCCGTGCGGAATCGCGAAGGTCTTGTGCAGGTTGAGATGGCAGACGTCGGCGCCGATCGCCGCCGGGCTCGTGAGCCCGACCTGCGCGTTCATGTTCGCGCCGTCCATGTAGACCTGGCCGCCGTGCTCGTGGACCACGGCGCAGATCTCGCGAATCCGGTGCTCGAAGACGCCGTGCGTGCTCGGATAGGTGACCATCAGGCACGACAGCCGATCCCGGTGCGCCTCGGCCTTGGCGCAGAGATCCTCCACGCTGATGTTGCCCGCCTCATCGCAGGCGACGATGACGACCGTCAAGCCGGCCATGGCGGCGCTCGCCGGATTCGTGCCGTGCGCCGACTGCGGGATGAGCGCGACGGTCCGGTGGCCCGCGCCGCGCGAGCGATGCCAGGCCTGAATGACCAGCAGCCCCGCGAACTCGCCCTGGGCGCCGGCGTTGGGCTGCAGCGAGACGGCGCCGAGACCAGTCAACGCCGCCAGACTTTCTTCAAGTTCACGGAAGACCTGCTGGTACCCCGCCGCCTGCTCGACGGGAGCGAACGGGTGGATGCGCGAGAATTCCGGCCAGCTCACCGGCATCATCTCGGCGGCGGCGTTGAGTTTCATGGTGCAGGAGCCCAGCGGGATCATCGCCGTGTCGAGGCCAATGTCCTTGCGCTCGAGGCTGCGGATGTAGCGCATCAGCTCGGTTTCCGAGTGATGCGAGTTGAACACCGCGTGCGTCATGAACGCCGACGAGCGGCGGAGCGCCGCCGGCAGGCCGTGTGTTGTCCCGGCGCCCGCCGGCAGGGATGCGCGCCGCCCTCCGGCGAAGACGTTCAGGATGTCCTCGAGATCCCGGTCCGTCACCGTTTCGTCGAGCGACACCTGGACGACGCCTGGCTCCGGGTAGCGGAAGTTGATGAGCTCCGCTTCGGAGGTGTCCCGCACGCGGCGGATGTCATCTGGGCTTCCGGTGACGCGGATCGTGTCGAAGAACGCGCGGTTCGCTTGCGTCCAGCCGAGCGCCGCCAGGCCGGCCGCCAGCCGCGACGCCTGGTCGGCGACGCGCCCGGCGATCGCCGCCAGGCCGGCCGGGCCGTGGTGCACGCCGTAGAAGGCCGCCATGTTGGCCAGGAGCGCTTGCGCCGTGCAGATGTTCGATGTCGCCTTCTCTCGCCGGATGTGCTGCTCGCGCGTCTGGAGGGCCATCCGGTAGGCTCGGCGGCCCCTGCTGTCCACCGACACGCCGATGATCCGGCCGGGCACCTGGCGGACGTGCGCCTCGCGGGTAGCCAGGAACGCCGCGTGCGGCCCGCCGTAGCCGAGCGGCACGCCGAGGCGCTGGGCGTTTCCCACCGCCACGTCGGCGCCCCACTCGCCCGGCGGCGTGGCGATGGCACAGGACAGCAGGTCGGTGCCCACTGCCACCAGGGCTCCCGCCGCGTGCGCCCGCGTGATCAGATCGCCGACGTCCCTCACTTCGCCGTGGTCGTCGGGCGACTGGAGATACGCGCCAAAGACGCCGGGCCCGAACGACTCGGCCTCGACGTCCACCACGCGCAGGTCAATGCCGAGCGGCGCCGCCCGGGCCGCCATGACGTCACGAACGTGCGGGAACACGCGCGCGGAGACGAGGAAGGTACGCGCTTCGGGTTCCTTGTGCACGCGGCGCAGCAGCGCCATCGCCTCGGCCGCCGCCGTGGCCTCGTCGAGCAGTGAGGCGTTGGCGACCGGCAACCCGGTCAGGTCCGCAACCATCGTCTGAAAATTGAGCAGCGACTCGAGGCGCCCCTGAGCGATCTCGGCCTGGTAGGGGGTGTACGGCGTGTACCAGCCGGGGTTCTCGAACACGTTGCGCTGGATGACGGCCGGCGTGATGGTCCCGTAATAGCCCAGGCCGATGTAGCTGCGCGCCACGCGATTGGCCGCGGCGATCGTGCGGAGGCGGGCGTGGTACTCCGACTCCGATTCCGCCGCGGGCAGCGGCAACGGCGCGGCGAGCCGGATGTCGGCCGGCACGACCTCGTCGATCAGCGCGTCGAGCGAGGCCGCCCGAACGGTCTCCAGCATGCGACCCACGTCGCCGGGACGCGGCCCCAGGTGTCTCGATTGAAACGTGTCTGACACGGCTGCCGACCCTTCGCGCTCGGCTGTCGTGCTACTTGACGAGTGCCGCATATCCCGCCGCGTCGAGCAACGCTTCCGCCTCAATGCCGTTCGCAGGCCGAATCCGAATCATCCATGTGTCGTGCGGCTTCTGATTCACCGCTTCCGGGTGGGACGACAGCTCGGCGTTGACGGCCACGACCTCGCCCGAGATCGGCGCGAACAGCTCCGACACCGCCTTGACCGATTCGATGTTGCCGAACACCTCGCCTTGCTTCACCGTCCTGCCAACGTCCGGCAGTTCGATGAAGACGACGTCGCCCAACTGGCGCTGCGCGAAATCCGTGATGCCGACCGACGCCTCGGGCCCGTCGAGCTTGACCCACTCGTGGTCTTTGGTGTACTTCAGGTTCTCCGGATACATGCCTGCTCCCGTTTCTCAACCCGTTTTCGGCCGCTTGTAGAATGGCTCGGGCACGACAGTGGCGCGCGCCCGGCGGCCCCGGATCTCCACGTCGAACACCGACCCCACCGCCGCGAGCTCGACCGGCACCCGGGCAAGCCCGATGGGTTTCTTGAGGTACGGCGTGAACGTCCCGCTCGTGACGA
>Ga0214472_10001875_pt1 | contig 22826 bp, 24 predicted proteins | sample RVTome_6_FD_207662 | JGI IMG/M metagenome (GOLD analysis project Ga0214472, IMG submission 207662) | Soil microbial communities from uranium-contaminated site in the Upper Colorado River Basin, Wyoming, United States - RVT140D175 | ecosystem: Environmental > Terrestrial > Soil > Contaminated >...
TGCCTTACAACTGAAACCCATCGGTAAAAACGCGCAGAAGCAGCACGACGAAATCATCAAAGAGAATCTGGGAAAATCCAAAGCGCGAGTAGAGATCGTGATTCGTTCCGCTCGAATGAATGGCAAGCGTTTTACAGTTGCCAGGCGCTATGGCGAAAGCGCCAGTGTGAAAGAGGAGAGCGGCAATCTGTCTTCATTTACGCCTGCCGATTTGCTGCCCGAAATTGAAATCTACGGGCAGAATGAGATTTACGAAATTGCCCAGGACAAGGCCAGCCAGCGCCAATTGCTGACCCGGTTCGTGGATGCTGGAAAACATGATGGCGAGAGGCGAATCCATGAAACGCTCAGCAAACTGGCGAAGAACAGGAAAAAGTTGATCGAGGCGCAAGGGAATGTGGCATCGATTGAAGACGAGGTCGCGCGTCTGCCAAAATTGGAAGAACAGTTAGGGCAATTCAAGTCGCTGGGATTGGAAGAAAAACTGAAAATCATACCATTGCTTGAGACGGAAAAACGCCTACGGAAAAGAGGGGTGGAGGAAGAAGGCCGGAATCTCGACAAAGCTTTTCAAGCCGTGCGCGACAATCTGCCTGACACGGTATTCCTGAGCGATTCCGCCATCGGCCATCTTCCCCATGCCAAAAGCCTGCGCAAGTTGCGAGCGGCTTTGGATGATCTTCGTGGCAATGCCGATACATTGCTGAGCCAATGGCAAGAGAAGTATGTCGCGGCCAAGGCCTTGATTGTGGCCATTGCCGAGGAACTGAATGCGGGGATACAACAGGAAGAGGCCGCACTGGAAAAAACCTTCAAGGAACTTCCCGCTTTCGAAGGCAAAACCGGCAGGGAAATTGGTATCGAATTTCAGGGTCTGTTGCGGGAGATTGAGAGGATAAGACCAAAGCAAACGCTGATTGAGAATCGCCGAAAGGTCGTAACCGAGTTCAACCGGCAGCGCAAAGCGATTCTTGATGAGCTGTCATCCATTCGGGCGGAACGGTCATCTTTATTTGAACGTTCGCTGAAAAGCCTGAACAAGCGGCTTTCCGGAAAACTCAAATTGACCGTCAAACCCGAAGCTGAGCGTACTCCGGTCATTCGGTTCCTCCTGGATTGCAGGCTGGATAACGTGGCGGAGGGACGGCTTGCCTGGATACGGGAGGCGGATGATTTCTCGCCTGTAAAATTGGCTGAACTGATACGCCGTGGTGCCGAGGCGCTAAGGGATAGCGGGTGGAGTACCACTCCCACCGTAGCCGAAGCCTTGGCGCGACTTACCACCGAACAAGTTCTCCGACTTGAAGAACTGGAATTGCCGGATTTGATTGACATCGAATTGAATACCGCTCATGAGGGACAGGAAAACTTCAAGCCGCTGGATAAGCTGTCAACCGGGCAGCAATGCACGGCGATTTTGCATTTGTTACTTCTCCAGAATCTTGATCCGCTGCTGATGGATCAACCGGAAGACAACCTCGACAATGCCTTTATTGCCGATCGCATTGTGGCTGAGTTAAGGTCAGCGAAAATAGCCCGCCAATTCATTTTCGCAACCCACAACGCCAACATACCGGTGTTCGGGGATGCCGAGTGGATCGGCGTTTTTGAGGCCCGGGATGGACAAGCCTATATGCCTTCTGAATCGCAAGGCGCCATTGATGTGACGCGAGTTCGGGATAAAGCCGCCGATATTCTTGAAGGTGGAAAAACGGCTTTCAACCAACGTAAAGCTAAATATGGCTTTTAAGGTGAATATATGTTGAAAACTGAATTATTGGAGATTCTCGCCAACGGAGAGAATTCAGGCGTGGAATTCAAAAGAGACGATATTCGACCGGAGCAGTTGGCAAAAGAAATAGTCGCATTGGCAAATTTACAAGGCGGCCGAATCATTCTCGGCGTCGAGGATGACGGGACGATCTCCGGGATCCAGCAACATAATACCCAAGAATGGGTTTTGAACATATTTCGTGATAAGGTTTTCCCGCAAATAATCCCCTTTTATGAAGAAATAAAAATTGGCGATCAACTTCGCGTCGCAGTTATTACGATTGCTCAAGGTATCTCCAAGCCTTACATGCTGAAACATAATAACCGTGAGGAAATTTATATCCGCATGGGCGATCGTTCTGAGTTGGCCTCCCGTGAACAACAATTGCGGCTGTTTGAAAGCGGTGGACTTCTTCACGTCGAAGTACTTCCAGTCACGGGAACAGCCTTGGCTCATTTAGATAGAGACCGACTGAAGTACTATCTGTCAACCATCATTAGAGATCCCGATGTTCCTGCAACAGATGCGGAATGGCAAGAGAGATTGCTGGGTCTCGGTTTTATGGCATCGGACGGTATGGGAAACATTGTGTGTTCTATAGCAGGCTTACTCTGTTTCGGTATCAATCCCCGGCAATTTCTTCGGCAGACAGGCCTGCGAGTCATGGTATTTACAGGAATAGACAAGGAATACCAGGCGCAGCTTGATGTGGTGATTGATGCCCCGTTAGTTGGTCGTTGGCAGGACGACGGGACAGGGCGGAAACAATTGGTCGATGGAGGATTGATAGAAAAATTTGCAGCGGCTATCGAACCCTTTATTTCCCTGGAGACTTCCCACATCGACGAACACATGCGACGTGAAAAAAGCTGGCTCTATCCTTGGGAGGCCGTTCGGGAAGCAGTCATAAACGCAATCGCCCATAGGGACTGGACAAGATCTGTTGATATCGAAGTAACGAACTATGCAGACCGGCTTGAAGTCATCAGCCCCGGGAAAATGCCGAACTCAATGACGGTCGACAAAATGATCGCCGGGCAGCGTTCACCGCGGAACCCTCTTATTATGGAAATTCTTCGTGATTATGCCTACGTTGACTCGCGGGGAATGGGTGTCCGCACCAAGATAATTCCATTGATGAAAAGAGACAACCAGGCAGTCCCGGAGTTTGAGGCAACAGATGATTATCTGAAGACCGTGCTGCCTCGAAAGAAAGTGGGCTCATAAACGATGAACTTCCGCATTGCCGATACCTTTACCGACAGCCTGGCCAAACTGACCGGGGACGAGCAGAAGGCCGTGAAGACCACGGCCTTCGATCTGCAACTGGACCCGGTCAATCCAGGGATGAGTCTGCATAAACTCGACAAGGCCAGGAACAAGAATTTCTGGTCGGTGCGGGTGAGCAGCGATATCCGTCTCATTGTCCACCTCCCACCAGAACAGAATGCAGGCCGACCGCCTGCTGAGCCCGGAACAGACAGACGTGGACGGCAATATCGAAGACCGGCGCGGTACGGTCTCGGTCTTCAACGGCCCGCCGCCGATCATCCGGATCCTCGATAACCGGGAGGAAGAGACCGCCACGGTGAGCGAATGGCTCCGGGAACGAATGGCCGAAGGTGTGAAGCCCCGCGAGATCTGTCTTTTCGTATTTCCTATGCCAAGGCTATTCACTGCTCATTTGAATGAATAATACCCGCGATGCCTTGTGTTTCTTGATAATTTTATGCGCTCGCCCTGCCGCGACCATCTGTTGATCACCAGCACCGGTCCGGCCTCGGAATTTTTGGATGATCTGCGAATATGAAGAACCCGGGTTTTAATTCCATCGAATTCGACGGGTTTAGAAAGCAGGCAGGTCTGAGCAGCTATATATCCATTACGGGGAAGACAGGGCGAGACGCAGTTCAATTGTTGGATGAAATATGGCGCTTATCGGCTTCAGCCGGTGGTGCCTTCCTGGAGAAACAACAACTGTCGGCGATTCGCGGATTTCAATGACCAGAGAAGAATTACTTCAGCTCATAGCCTTGGTCCGGCGGCAGCAGACCGAACTCGACAATTTTGAGGTCAAGGCGGCGCGGGGTGGGACTCCCAGGCGATTGTTCGAGGCGCTTGCCGCTTGTGCAAACCGGACAGGGGGCGGGGTGATTTTGTCCGGCCTGGACGAGGTAAAACTTTGCGATTCCTCGGAACTGAAAAGAGAAGGAAAGGGGCGATGGAGTCGTTACAACCGGCCTAATGGCTATCCCCAAACCTATCCCGAAAAGGCGGGCAGACGTCGGGTAAACGGTCCACCAAGGTTGGAAAAACGTCGGGAAAAATTCTCGATGCCATCGGTAACAGAGGTACGATCGTTCCCGCATAGCCCGCTATAGCGATCGGTCGCGCTGGCACGAATCTACGGCACCTGTGACCACTTACGAACTTTTCCGCAATAATTTCATTTCGTTCAAGATCAAGGCGGCCGCGAACCCTTATCTGCCCGAATATGCCCGGTATTACCGGGAACGACGGCACAAGAAGGGGGGCAAGGAGCTGCCGACCTTCTATTCCTTTTTTGCCATGATGAGGCAGCCAGGCTGATGAAAAAATTGGTTAATGAATCCGAGCAGCATATCCTTCAGGCTATCATGAATGGTGCCAAGAACTTCCACCTGGTCTATCTCGACCGTGATTTCAATTTCCTGCTGGTCAACGAAACGTACGCCCGGAACTGCGGCTATCATCCGGAGGAAATGATCGGCATGAACCATTTCGACCTCTATCCGCACCCGGAAAACGAGGCCATCTTCGCCCGGGTGCGCGACACCGGCGTGGCGGAGGAATACCGCGACAAACCTTTCGAATACTCCGACCAGGCGGCGCGCGGCGTCACCTACTGGGACTGGACCCTCACCCCGGTCAAGAATGCGGCCGGCGAGGTGACCGGCCTGGTTTTTTCGCTGTTCGAGACCACCGATCGCAAGCAGGCGGAGGAGAAGCTGCGCGAAAGCGAGCAGCGTTTCCGTACCGTGGCCGAGGCGACCGGCGCCATGGTCGTGGATGTCGAGTTTGCCACCGGCAGGATTCTGGTGGAAAGGGGATTCCATGAACTCACGGGATACGCACCGGGGGAAGTGCGCTTTACCCGTGACTGGTGGATAGAACAACTCCATCCGGACGACCGCTCCTTATTTGAACGGCAGTTGCAGGATGTTCTCGTCCACGGGCGGGATTACACTCTTTCGTACCGGATACGCCGTAAACGGGGCGACTATATTCACGTGCAGGATACCGGCAAGGTCTTCAAAAACAGCCTCGGGCAGGTGGAGAGAATCATTGGCGGCATCGTGGACATGACTGAACAAAAGCGTGCCGAAGAGGGTTTGAAGCAAAGCCGGGAGCGATTGGGCGGCATACTGGCCAGCATCGCCGACGGCTATATTTCCCTTGATGACGCATGGCGCTTTCTGGCGATCAATCCCGTCGCCGAGCGCGACATCTTCAGAAGACCGGCCGGGGAACTTCTCGGAAAAGCGTTCTGGGACATTTATCCGCAAGGAAGAGGTGGAGAGTTTCATCAACACTACGAGAAGGCATTCCGGAAAAGAGTCCCGGTGCACTTCGAGGCCAAGTCCAATGTTACCGACAAATGGCTGGAGGTGCATGCCTATCCCGTGGACGATCGGCTGGATGTCTATTTCCGCGATATCACCGAACGGAAGGAAAAAGAGGAAGCGCTGCGCCGCGAGACGCAGATCCTGGCCCAGGTCCACGAGTCGATCATCGCCACGGATCTGGAGGGCACGGTCACTCTCTGGAACAAAGGCGCGGAGCGGCTGTTCGGCTATACAGCCGTGGAAGCGCTCGGCAACCCGGTCTCCCTCATCTATTTCGACGAAGATCGGTCCGTGCTGCACGAAAGTGTGGTCGCGCCCGTTCTTGCCGCGGGACAGCATGAAATCGAGGTCCGCACCCGCCACAAATCGGGCCGGGAGATCTACATCCATCTGTCCCTGTCGCTGCTGCAAGACGAGAGCGGCGATCCATACGGGATGATCGGCTTCTCCCTCGACGTGACGCCGCGCCGGCGTGCCGCGGACGAGATCCTGAAGCTGAACGAGGCCGTGGTTATGCGGAACAGAGAACTGGAGACGATAAACCGGGAGCTCGATGCCTTCATCTACTCGGTCTCCCACGACCTGCGCGCCCCCCTCCGGCCCCTGAGAGGTTTCTCCGACATTCTGCTTGAGGATTACAGCGACAGTCTCGACAACCAGGGCAGGGATTACCTGGCGCGTATCCGCAAGGCCTCGGTCAAGATGGGGATGCTCATCGATGACCTGTTGGCCCTTTCGCGGATATCGCAGCAGGAGCTGGCCAGAGAGGATATCGATCTGAACCGGCTGGCGGCCTCGGTCATCGCCGAATGCAGGGAAGGAGAACCGGGAAGAGACGTTCGGGTCGACATAGCGGCAGGGATCACCGCCTTTGCCGATAGCGGGCTGATGGCAATCGTCCTGACCAATCTGCTTGGTAATGCCTGGAAGTTCACCGCCAAAAAGCCGGAAGCACACATAGAATTCGGTTCCTTCGAGCAGGAGGCCAAGAGGGTCTATTTCATCAAGGACAACGGCGCCGGTTTCAACCCCGAATACAAAGACAAGTTGTTCCAGCCTTTCCATCGCCTGCACGGCGACAACGAATTCCCCGGCACCGGTATCGGTCTCACCGTGGTCGACCGCGTCATCCGCCGCCACGGCGGCAAGGTGTGGGGCGAGGGTACAATAGGCCAAGGCGCCACTTTTTATTTTACCCTTGAATAATGGGTTCGCGGAAACCGCCGTATTCCAGGAGCGCATCCAAGACCGTCGAGCTTCGCCGGGATGGTTCCTGAATACGGTTTCGGCAACGGCTAACCAAATGCTAGATTATGTTGAATTAGTATTTCGATCTGGCGCCAATGCTGCTTGCAACTCCATTCCCCAGAGGGCTGAGTCATGCAGACCGTTTATATTCACGGCTTGGAAAGCAGCAGCCGGGGCACCAAGGGGAGGTTTTTCCGGGAGCGTTTCCCGCGGATGGTGCTCGGCGACTACAGCGGCGATCTGGAGTGGCGTCTGGAGCAGCTCGAAAAGGATCTGGCTGGCCGGCCTGACCGACCTGGTGGTGGTGGGGTCAAGCTATGGCGGCCTCATGGCGACCATCTTTGCCCTGCGCCACCCGGAGCGGGTCCGCCGCCTGGTGCTGCTGGCGCCGGCCCTGAATTTTCCGGGGCTGGAACCCTCCGGCGACCGGAAGGTGGCGGCGCTCTCCCTTGCGGGATATTCGCCAGGCATTCCAGCAAGCGATAGAACTTGAGCCCAATGAGAATCGTTTCAGGGAAGCATTGGACCGTCTGGAGGGCGGCCATGGCGCCAGTTGAATTGGAGGCATTTCAGCCGGGAGAACGTAATGCCCATGTCGAGTACGACACGGGTGTTGAAGCGCAAAACAATACACTGACCGGCATTATCGATGATTTCAGGCGAAAATTTACCGGACAGCTCCTCTTCCGCCGCCCGTCCGCTCCCCGAGCGGCCGGACCCGGCAGGAGGGTCAGCCAATTCAGGAGGGATTGCGCAACTGGATGTCGCCCAGGTTTTTCTGCACCTCATCTGGCGATGCGGGCCCGATAACCGCGCAAGCGGGCCGGAAGCTCCCGCAGCAACCTGCCCTTGTTGCGCATGTCGAGCACCTTGGTCTTCGCCCTCCTGGCTACGATCTTCGGCAGGATATACCTCAGGGCCTTTTTTGCCGAAGGTTCTTCCACCAACACTTCAAGGCGGGTCATTCTTCCCCTCCCATGGCCAGAGGATCACCCACATCGAAGTGCCCTTCCATCCAGAGGTCTCCCAGAGAGGCGCCTTCCTGCATGAACTCGCGAACGCCGGGCATGTCGGCCACTCTTTTGGCCCGGGTATAACCCTGTACATCGCGATAGAGGACACGCACTTCTTCCATGCCCAAGGGGTCAACAAAAAAGGGAGAATGGGTGGTGACAATGAAATGACGTTGGGCCCCCTTGCCGCATCGGCCGAAAGATACGAAAGATGCCAGCCGGTGATGAAATCTCGCAGGGCGATGACGCGGGGGTTCTCGGCCAGTTGTCCCAATGGTCATGGCAACCTGTCCGTTAACCCGGGGTTGGCCGCCGGCACCGATTCCTTGATCAATTGACCATTGCGAACAACAACAACGGCGGTTTTCGTCATGGCGGCAATTTCGCGGGCTCGTTTGGCGGCACGAGCCAGCACGGCAGGTACCTGGCGAATGTCTTCGTCTTGGGCCTGGTCGATTGGTTTCGGATTCATGATTCACTCCAGTCAATGAGTAACGGGCTATCACCGGCATTGTCAAAATGCAGCCATATATCCACAAGGGGCCGATACACCTGGCGGAAATTTTTAAGACCAGCCTCAAAGCGTCGTCGGATGGTGGCTTCGGGGATGTCGTGCCCTCCTTGGCGCACACGCTCGGCCACGCGGGCTATGGCTGTTTCAGGATTGGGAAGTTGCAGGAAAATCAGTTTAACCTGGTAACCCATGGCGCGCCATTGCGGAATTGCCCGGGAGTATCCCAAGCCGCTCAGCGTCGTTTCCAAGGCGAAACTTTCTCGTTTGGCAATCTGCTCGGCAATGGCTTCGAGCATCAGGCGCCCAGCCTTTTCCCAATCACGGTGCCGGGACGACCGGGATTTGGCCAAGTGGACACTTTGCCGTAAGGGCGGTCCGGAACGGGCCGGGCCGGAAACCACGACCGGATGCATATCCAGGCGGCCAGACTGTTATAACTTGCCATGAAACTTGAGAAAAAATATGGCGCGTAGTATAGAGTGGCGGATGACCTTGGTTGGGTGGCCCGTTTTGCGCCGGCCGGGGACATGCGGAGGGAGGGCGCCGGCCTAGGGCGGGCGCCGCGAACCGGCCGGACCGCGAGGTCCGGGCCTCGATATTCCCGGAGTTTCTCGTGGACGAAACAGCAGCAGCACCCAAGCCGGAAAAAAAGCGCCGCAGCCCCGGCCAATCCCTGGATGCGGAAATCGACCGTTTGCTGGTCGGTAAGACCGTTTCCTACGCCCTCATCTCCCTCATCACCCTCTGCCTGGCCATGTTCGAATGGGTCAGGTGGTTTCTGGATCTGGAGGCGAGCCCCTTGTGGTTCAGCCTCATCGCGGCCCTGGTTTTCGTTTTCACCTATTATAAGGTCCGCACCTACAAGGACGGTTTGAAGCGGCTGCGGCTGGCCCGGGACGGCAAACAGGTGGCGCGGCGCTATCTGGATAGGCTGGACGGGAAAAAATACCAGGTGGTTCATGACCTGCCGGCCGGGCCCGTCAAGCTGGATCACGTCATGGTCACTCCCCACGGCATCTTCCTGGTCAATGCCAGGGCCGAGGTCCCCCGGGGCAAGGACGCGGTCATCAAATTCGACGGCGCCATGGTGGTGGTGGGCGACGAACCGCCGGATCGCAACCCGGTGGTGGACGCCCGCACCTCGACCATCTGGCTGCGGAAAAAGCTGAAGGAAGTGACGGGCAAGGATTATCCGGTCAAGGCGGTGGTGGTCTATCCGGGCTGGGAGATCGCGAACAGCGGCGACTGGAAGGAATCCATGGTCTGGGTGGTCAACCTGGAGGTTCTCCGGAAATATATCGACAAGCAGCCGGTCTGCATCAGCGCCGAGGAGATGGCCGAAGCGGTCCGGGAACTGCGGCAATTGGCCACGGCGCGGCCCCGGTCAACGGCGCCGCGCTCCCCGCGCGAGGGACGCGACCGCCTCTCTTCCCTGAATCCCTGAAGCCATCCCGCGGATGCGCGGCTGAAGCCGCTCCCGCCATGACGGCCGCCGCGGAAGGTAGCCCCCACGGAGTTACGAAGATCATCATGGCGCCGCTTCTCCGTCTCGGCCTGTCGGCCCTGCTGCTGTATGGCCTGATCCTGATTTTTCTGTATTTTTATCAGGAGCGGCTGCTCTTTCTGCCCGGTATCGGCGGCCGGGAGCTCATCGCCACCCCGGCCGCGGCCGGGTTGGCCTTCGAGGAGGTCGTGCTCCATTCCTCCCGCGATATCCTCATCCACGGCTGGTACCTGCCCGGTCCGGCCGGCCGCCCGGAGCGCGCCACCCTGCTCTTTCTGCACGGCAATGCCGGCAACATCTCCCACCGTCTCGATTCCCTCAAGATCTTTAACCGCCTGGGGCTGGCGGTGCTGATCATCGATTACCAGGGCTACGGCAAAAGCGGCGGCCGGCCGTCGGAGGCCAACACCCATGCCGACGGCGCGGCGGCCTACCGTTATCTGGTGGAAAAGCGGGGGGTTGCGCCGCAACGGCTCGTGCTCTTCGGCCGCAGCCTCGGCGCGGCGGTGGCGGCCCGGCTGGCAACGGAACAGGCGACCGGCGCGCTGATCGTCGAGTCGGGTTTCACCTCGGTGCCGGATCTGGGCAGCGATCTCTATCCCTGGCTGCCGGTGCGCCTGCTCAGCCGCCTTGACTACGATGTCCGCGCCTCCCTGGCCAAGGTCTCCTGCCCGGTGCTGGTGATCCACAGCCGCGACGACGAGATCATCCCCTTCCGCCACGGCGAGGCCCTTTTCGCCGCGGCCCGGCCGCCCAGGGAGTTTCTGGCCATCTCCGGCGGCCACAACGACGGCTTCCTGCGCAGCGGCCGGCTTTACGTGAACGGCCTGGAGGGTTTTCTGGACCGCCACTTGGCGCTTTTCCCTTTTCCGGAAATTAAGGGACCCGGAAAATACTAAAATGCCATTTCCCGGACCAAACACCCTTGTGTTTTATCCATAAACGGCCATCGCCGGCAGGGAAAGGCGACCATGCCGGCTGATTTCGTTGCCCCTCCATCTGGCTTGCCGTAGACGCCCTTGAGAGCCTGGCCGAGTTCCAGTCGCCGGAGGAAATACGTCGCAACTATCCGGACGGTGTTCGGGAGCTGGCTGATGGCGGCACTTGGAATACCCTCGCCGGGCAGCCGACCGATGCTTTTGAAATGGCGCTGTTGCTGACCCGGACGCTGGCAGACTGCCCTGTCACCTGCTATATTGAAGGCCGTGAGGGCCCTGGGCAGGCAATACGCCTCCCTCGACAAGTACGCCGATGAAGGCATGGCCCACATCGAAGAGACGGAGATTCTCACCATTGCCCCCTTTACCGAATTCGGTCTCCGCTGGAAATCATCCGCGCCTTTGGTGGGCTGGATCAGTGTCAGCGGGCGGTGCAAGAGTTGGAGGACGCGCTCTATGCCGGATAAAAAGATGATCTCACACGAAGGCACGAAGGAAGAAAAGGAGGCCTCTGGTCTTGGAAAAGCCATAGGTAAGGCAAATTTTGATAGTACGCGATCTTGCAATTCAGAAAACCAAAATCTTCGTGGCTTCGTGCCTTCGTGCGAACCAGGTTTAGGGGAGCAGGTATGAGCGATGCCGATTTGACAACTTTGGAGTACCGCTACTGGCTGAAGGAGATCAAGCAGCGGTTGCGGCAGGCGCAGGTGAAGGCGGCGGTGCAGGTGAATACCGCCCTGCTGACCTTTTACTGGGAACTGGGCGCGGACATCGTGGAGCGCCAGAAGACGGCCCAATGGGGCAGCGGGTTCCTGAAGCAGTTGAGCGCCGACCTGATGACGGAATTTCCGGATATGAAGGGGTTTTCATATAGAAATATCAGATCAATTCGCCAATGGTATCTCTTTTACTCTGAGGGTGTTGCTAATTTGGCCACAAGCTGCGGCCAAATTGCGCAACAAGCTGCTTCGCAATTGTCAGGCTTGGGAAAGTTGACAAAAGTGCAGCAACCTGCTCCACAATCAAAATGGCCACAGCTTGTGGCCAAATTAGTGAAGATCCCGTGGGGACATAACCGGGAGATAATCTCAAAATGCAAGGATGTCACCGAAGCGCTCTACTATGTTGACAAGACGCTTGAGCACAACTGGAGCCGTAATGTGCTGACGCACCAGATTGAGAGCGGCTTGTACCAACGCGAGGGTAAGGCGGTCACTAATTTTGCGCAGACGCTGCCTGCTCCGCAGTCGGATTTGGCGCAACAGTTGATTAAGGATCCGTACAACTTTGATTTTCTGACGCTGACCAAGGACTACAACGAGCGGGAACTGGAAAAGGCGCTGACCGACCATATCACCAAGTTCCTGCTGGAGCTGGGGGCCGGTTTCGCCTATGTGGGGCGACAGAAAGGGTTGCAGGTGGGTGAACGGGATTTCTTCCTCGACCTGCTTTTACCACACGAAGCTGCATTGCTATGTCGTCATTGAACTCAAAACCGGCGAGTTTGAGCCGGAGTATGCGGGCAAGCTGAACTTTTACCTGAAGGCGGTGGATGAGCAGTTGCGCGGCGACCGGGATGAGCCGACCATCGGTATTCTGCTCTGCAAAACACGGGATCGCGTCGTGGTGGAATATGCCCTCAGCGATATCCATAAGCCGATGGGTGTTTCGGAATACCAGCTCACCCGCGCCCTGCCGGATAATCTGAAACCGAGCCTGCCCTCGATAGAGGAGCTTGAAGCAGAATTCGGTAACCCGGAGGGCGGCGATGAATAAAGGAAACGTCTCACACGAAGGCACGAAGACACGAAGAAAAGAAAGGGCCTCACGCGAAGACGCAAAAACGCGAAGGGATGTTCAAGAGAATAATTCCCCTCCTCTGGAGGGGTGGCAGGCGCAGCCTGACGGGGTGGTAAAACGTGACACCAAAACCTACATGTCCCTTCCCTACAACCCCGCTCTTCGAGACCGCGCCCGCCAACTCCGCAAGGCCGGCATGCTGCATGAAGTATTGTTGTGGCAACAACTCAAGAAGAAACAATTCCATGGCCTCGATTTCGACCGGCAAAAAATTATCGGCAACTATATCGTGGATTTTTATTGTGCCAGTGCATCCCTGGTGATCGAAATCGACGGCAGTAGTCACGACCACAAAATAGAGTACGACCAACAGCGCGATGCGTATTTAGAATCCCTGGGGTTGCAGGTTGTGCATATCCGGGCTGTGGATGTGTTGCAGAATATGGAAGGAGTGATGCGGTTCCTGACCACCCCGGCGCTTCGCGCCACCCCTCCAAAGGAGGGGAATAAACTCTCCCAATCCAATCGAGGGGAAAATTCCCCTCCTGTGGAGGGGTGGCAGGCGCAGCCTGTCGGGGTGGTGCTTACTCCGAGGAACAACCATGAATAAGCGGACCGCCCAATTATTGGAACAGCACTTCGACACCGCCTTTGCCGCGCCTGACGGCATCGCCAGGTTGCGCGAGCTGATCTTGACCCTCGCCATGCAGGGTAAGCTGGTTGACCAGGACCCGAATGACCCGCCCGCTTCGGAGTTGCTGAAGGAGATCGAAGCCGAAAAACAGCGGCTGGTGAAGGCAGGCAAAATCAAGAAGCCCAAGCCCCTGCCGGAAGTCTCCGATGAGGAAATTACCCACGAAATTCCGGCAAGCTGGGCATGGGTGCGATTCGGTGATATTGCCCAACACAATTCAGGCAAGACGTTGGATAAGGGGCGAAACACAGGTGAACCGCGCGATTACATAACCACTTCAAATCTCTACTGGGGAAGGTTTGAGCTCGACAATGTTCGCCAAATGTTGATCAGAGACAACGAACTCGAAAAATGTACCGCGAAGAAGAATGATTTGTTGATCTGTGAAGGCGGGGAGGCGGGACGCGCGGCGGTCTGGAACTTCGATTCCGAAGTGTGTTTTCAGAATCACGTCCATCGCGCTCGATTTTACAAAGACATTGATCCGTACTTTGTCTACAGGTTTTTCGAGAAGCTGAACGCCACTGGCGAGATCAACCAGCATCGCAAAGGGGTCGGCATCTCCAATATGTCGAGCAAGGCTTTGGCTTCCATCGTGTTCCCACTTCCCCCCCTCCCCGAACAACACCGCATCGTCGCCCGCATCGACCAGTTGATGGCCCTGTGCGACACGCTCGACCAGCGGATCGACGCCGCCAGCGGCAAGCAGACGAAATTGCTTAGCGCCGTGATGGCGGGAGTGTAGCCGATGATGCGTACTTTCTCCGTCGTCATGCCCGCGCAGGCGGGCATCCAGATTCAAAACCCCTGGGTTCCCGCCTTCGCGGGAACGACGAAATCGGGTTCCCTTCGTGCCTTCGTGTCTTCGTGTGAGGCATATTGGGTGGCAACATGAAATATCAACCCCCCTACACCATCACCCCCGAGATCCTGAACCGGGTCGCCGCGATCAGCGAGGCCATCGGGCGGCTGACCGTGCTCACCGATCAGGCGAGGATCTTGCGGCTGCGGCGCATCAACCGTATCCGCACTATTCACGGCTCGCTGGCCATCGAGGGCAACACCCTGAGCGAGGCGCAGATCACCGCGATTCTCGACGGCAAACGGGTCATCGCCCCGCCCCGCGAGGTGCGGGAGGTGAAAAACGCCCTGGCCGCCTACGACCGGTTCCACACCTGGAAACCCGAGGCGGAAAAAGACCTGCTGGAGGCGCATCGGATGCTGATGTCCGGCCTGATCGACGAGGCGGGACTGTATCGGCATGGCGGTGTGGGGGTGATGGCGGGCCAGCAGGTAATTCACATGGCTCCGCCCGCCGACCGGGTGCCGCATCTGATGGCCGACCTGTTCGGCTGGCTGGACGCCACCGACGCCCATCCGCTCATCGCCAGCTCGATCTTTCACTACGAGTTCGAATTCATCCACCCCTTTGCCGACGGCAACGGCCGCATGGGGCGGCTGTGGCAAAGCCTGATTCTGACCCGCTGGAATCCCCTGTTCGCCGACATCCCGGTGGAAAGCCTGATCTTCGAACACCAGGCCGAGTACTACCAGGCTATTCGGGAAAGCACCCGGCAGACCGACTCCGCGCCCTTCATTGCCTTCATGCTGCGGATGATTCTGGATACCGTGACCACCTCCGCCCCCCAAGTCAGCCCCCAAGTCACCCCCCAAGTCGGCGAGTTGCTGGCAGCGATCCAGGGCGAAATGGGCCGCGAGGCGCTGCAATCCGCCCTGGGGCTTTCGGACCGCAAATCCTTCCGCGAGCGCTATCTCAAACCGGCCCTGGCCGCCGGCCTGATTGAGATGACCATCCCCGACAAGCCCAACAGCCGCTTGCAGAAATACCGCCTGACCGACAAGGGCTGCCAGTGGCTGGCGCAAAATAACGATGAATAACTTGCGACAAACTCGCGACACGGCTTGCGACGGGATGATGGACTGATATTCAACAACAGGAGACCATATGGCGCGTTATTCCGAATCAAACAGAAAGGCCGAACCTTCGGGTATCAATATGATTTCGGAGACAGCTGGGAGCACGAACTGACTCTTGAAGAAAGCCACTATTTTAATCCTGAGCCAAGATTCGAAAAAATCGCCTGCCTTGATGGAGCAAGAGCTTGCCCGCCAGAGGATGTCGGTGGGACTCCGGGCTATTATGAATTCTGCAAAGCACTGCAAGACGCGGAACACGAAGAACATGAAAGCTTCAATGAAAACAGGAACTGTATGACACTCGCCTTTATCGCTGTAATTTTTGGTCTGGCACTCCTCGTCTGGAGCGCCGACCGTTTTGTGGAGGGCTCCGGCTCCACCGCCCGCCATTTCGGCATGCCGCCGCTGTTGATCGGCATGGTGATCGTTGGCTTCGGCACCTCCACGCCGGAGATGGTGGTCTCGGCACTGGCCGCCTCGCAGGGGAATCCGGGGATCGCTCTTGGTAACGCCTACGGCTCCAACATCACCAACATCGCCCTGATCCTGGGGCTCACGGCGCTCATCAGTCCCATTGCCGTACATTCGCAGGTTCTGCGCAAGGAGCTGCCCATCCTCACGATTGTGACCGCTCTGGCCGCATGGCAACTCCGGGAGGGCGAGATTACCCGGTTCGATGCCGTGGTGCTGCTGGCCGTGTTCGGCGGGTTGATGGCCTGGACCAACTGGCAGGGGATGCAAAAAACGCCCGATGCCCTGGGCAGAGAGATGGAGCAGGAACTGGACGTCTTCAACCGGGACATCCCGGTCATGGCCGTCCTGACCCTGTCGCTGTCCATCATCGGCTATGGATTCCGGGGACCGGGGCGCATCAACCGCATCGAGGGCGCGGTGCTGCTGGCCTGTTACGTGGGCTACACGGCCTACCGGCTCAGTACGCTTTTCGGCGAGCAGGCATAGGCCAATTCAATACCGGCCAACTCGTCATCGGTCAAATTTTTTCGCATTCGATTTAGTTTTGGATCTTTTGGGCCTCCCATGTGGTGCCGCTGCACGGTCGCGCGGCGGCAAATCGTCTCCCCTGGCCCGAAAGGTTGACAGTTCCCTTCACCATTTTTATTTTTATCCCCGCGCCTGGGGCCGGTTTTTTGACAACCGCGGCCCGGAGCGGGTAAAAATTGCCCGCTCCGGCGCGGCCGTCCATGACCGGCCGCAGCCGGCCATGAGAATTTTCCATGTTATCTCATTGTGTTAGCTGAATATTTAGCCGTAGGGGTACGGTTGGCACAGCTCTTGCTCTTTTACCGGTATTTCCCCTGGCCCGGACCGGCCGCGCGGTGCAATCCATCCGACAATCATCATCAAGGAGTGATCCATGGTAGTTGACGTGAAACAGATCGGCGCCAGGGTGGAGGAGCAGAGCGCCCTCCTCGAACGCCTCCGCCTGGAGATCGGCAAGTGCATCGTCGGCCAGCAGACCCTGGTGGAGCGGCTGCTTGTGGCCCTTTTGTGCAACAACCATGTGCTGATCGAGGGGGTGCCGGGGCTGGCTAAGACCCTCACGGTCACCACCCTGGCCCGGGCGGTGCGGGCCTCCTTCAAGCGGTTGCAGTTCACCCCGGATCTCTTGCCGGCCGACATCCTCGGCACCCTGATCTACAACCCCAAGAGCGGCGAATTCACCACCAAAAAGGGACCGATCTTCGCCAACATCATCCTGGCCGACGAGATCAACCGGGCCCCGGCCAAGGTGCAGTCCGCCCTGCTGGAGGCGATGCAGGAACGCCAGGTGACCATCGGCGACGAGAGTTTCCCGCTGCCCGACCCCTTCATGGTGCTGGCCACCCAGAACCCCATCGAGCAGGAGGGCACCTATCCCCTGCCCGAGGCCCAGGTGGACCGCTTCATGCTCAAACTGACGGTCAGCTACCCTAGCCGCGAGGAGGAACACCAGATCCTCCGAAAGATGGCCCGCTCCGTTCCGGCCCTGGCGGTGGAGCCGGTCATCGCGCCGGCGGACATCATGGCCCTGCGCCAACTGACCGACGAGATCTACATGGACGAGAAGATCGAGGAATATATCGTCAGCCTGGTGGAGGCCACCCGGCAGCCGGAAAAATACAAGCTGGAGATCCGCGACCTCATCCGCTACGGGGCCTCGCCCCGGGCCACCATCTTCCTGGCCATGGCCGCCAGGGGACATGCCCTGCTCAAGGGGCGGGGCTATGTCATCCCCCAGGATGTCAAGGATATCGGCATGGACGTGCTGCGCCACCGGGTGATCATCACCTACGAGGCCGAGGCCGAGGAAAAACGGCCCGAGGACATTATCCAACAGATCTTCGACACCGTGGAAGTGCCGTAGGCCAGTCAGGAGTGAAGAGTGAGGAGTGAGGAGTGAGGAGTGAGGAGAAAAGTCAAGGACTGAGACCCCATGGATCGCATCGCGATCCATGAAGTCTTCGGGATCGGCAATATCTGTGCCAAAAAAAAGCCTTTTGGCACAGATAGTTGCGATGCGATCCATATCAGTGCTGAGTACTGAGTACTGAGTACTGAGTGCCGACCGATAACCGATTACTGATTACTGATTACCCATGCTACCCAAGGAACTGGCCAAGAAGATCCGCTATATCGAGATCTATACCGGCAAGGCGGCGAACGACATCCTGGCCGGGGAATACAACTCCGTCTTCAAGGGGCGGGGCATGGAGTTCGACGAGGTGCGGGAGTACGCCCCCGGCGACGACATCCGCACCATCGACTGGAATGTCACGGCCCGCACCGGCCACCCTTACGTGAAACGGTTCGTGGAGGAGCGGGAGCTGACCATCTTCTTCCTGGTCGATCTCTCCGGTTCCGGAGGGTTCGGGTCGGTGGACAAGACCAAGAACGAGGTGGCGGCCGAACTCTGCGCCCTGCTCGCCTTTTCGGCGGTGAAAAACAACGATAAGGTGGGACTCATCGTCTTCACCGACCAAGTGGAGATGTTCGTGCCGCCCAAGAAAGGGGTCTCCCATGTCCTCAGGCTGATCCGCGACCTCCTCGATTTTAAGCCCCGCCGCTCCGGCACCGACATCGGTGCGGGCCTGGACTATCTCGGCCGGGTCACCCATAAACGCTGCGTCGTCTTTCTGGTCTCGGATTTTTTGAGCCGCGGCTATGAGAAGGAGTTGCGCATCCTGGGGAGGCGTCACGATCTGATCGCCCTGGCGGTCAGCGACCCCCGGGAGCTGGAACTGCCCGACGTCGGCCTGGTGGAACTGGAGGATGCCGAGAGCGGCGAACGGGTGGTGGTGGATACGTCGAGCCGGGCCGGGCGGCTCCGCTACCAGGCGCTGGCCACGGCACGCGCGGCCCGGCTGCGCCAGCAGTTCAGGTCCATGGACATCGATCATGCCGATATGGTCAGCGGCGGCGATTATGTCAAGAAACTGGTCGGTTTTTTCCGAAGCCGCGAACGACGCCCGTGATTGGCCGGCAACACCGGCCATTGCCTTGAAATGAAAGCGGTTATGCAGCTTTTCTCCCCCACGTCCCCCACGCGGTCCGCCCGGCTGGCCTTGCCGACGCTGCTCTGCGCCCTGGCGGCCCTGACGGCGGCCCTGGCGACCGGCTGCCAGCGACCGGCCGACTCCGACTCCCCGGCCGTTCGGGAGACCTTCGGCTATGCAAAGGAGTTCCGGCGCGGCCCGGCCCGCTTCACGGTCCGGGTGGATCGCACCGATATCTCGGTGGCCGAGCGGCTCGAGCTCGCTCTCGAGGTGCGGTGCGCCGAGGAATACCGGGTCACCCTGCCGGAATTCGGCGATAAACTGGCGCGGTTCGACATCGCCGCTTACACCGCCCCGCCGCCCCGGCTTACCCCGGAGGGGGAAATGCTCTACCGCCGCTCCTACACCCTGGAACCCTTCCTGGCCGGCCCCTATGCCATTCCGGCCCTGGAGGTCCGTTGCGGGCCGGCCGCCCCGGCCGGCGATGGCGCCCCCGCCGAATATACGGTGAGCAGCGAGGAGATCGCGGTCACGGTGCGTTCCCTGCTGCCGGATGGCAAGGATTTTACCCTGAGGGAGATCGCCGGTCCGGTGGAGATGGCCGGCGCCTCGTCGGTGCGCCGGTTGGTCTGGCTGCTGGGCGGTATGCTGCTGGCCATCGCCGCGGCGGTGGGATTGCTGTTGCGGCGCCGGCGCGGCGGTGGCGAAATCGCGCCGCCGGTGCCGCCCCACGAAGTCGCCTTCGGCCGCCTGGAGGCCCTGCTGGCGGCCGGGCTGGTGGAAGCCGGGCGGACCAAGCAATTCTATCTGGGCCTCTCCACCATCCTCAGACAATATATTGAAGATCGCTTCGGGCTGCGCGCCCCGGAACGGACCACCGAGGAGTTTCTGGTTGACCTGCAAACCACCGAACTCCTGCTGCCGGATCACAAGTTGTTGCTGAGCGATTTTCTGCGCCATTGCGACCTGGTTAAATTCGCGGCCCTGCGGCCGGGCCACGATGAAAGCCACCGGACCTTCGAGGCCGGCAAGCGCTTTATCGCCGAAACCGCCCCCCGGCCCCCGGCTCCGGCTCCGGCTCCGACGGAAAATTCCCCCGGCCCAACCACCGGCCAAGGGAGGGGCTGATGCGGTTCGAGTCGCCCTGGGCCCTGCTTTTTCTGCTGCCCCTGGCCGTGGCCCTGTACCTGGCCCGGCGCCGTGACAGCAGACCGGCCCTGCGCTTTTCCTCCACGGCCCAGGCGGCGGCCCTGCGGCCGACCCCGCGGCAGCGTTTGTTGGGGTTGCCCCTGGTGCTGCGGGTTCTGGCCCTGCTGCTGCTGGTGGTGGTGGTGGCCCGGCCCCAGGAAGGGCGGGAACGGCTGGTGGACTCGAGCCAGGGGGTGGCCATGGAGATCGTGGTGGACCGGTCCGGCAGCATGCGGGCCGAGATGGAGTACGGCCGCGAGAAACTGAACCGGCTGGAGGTGGTGAAGCGGGTCTCCCGGGAATTCGTCACCGGCGAGGGCGCCGATCTGCCGGGCCGGCCCGACGACCTGCTCGGCCTGATCGTCTTTGCCCGTTACGCCGATACCCTCTGCCCGCTCACCCTGGGCCACGACGCCCTGACCCGGTTCATCGATCAGGTGCAACTGGTAACCCGGCAGCCCGAGGACGGCACCGCCATCGGCGATGCCATCGCCCTGGCCGCGGCCCGGCTGAAGACCGCCGAGGAGACCCTGGCCCGCCGGACCGGCAAGGAGGCGGCCGATTTCGAGATCAAGAGCAAGGTGATCATCCTTTTTTCCGACGGCCGCAACAACGCCGGCAGCCGCACCCCGGACGAGGCCGCGGCCCTGGCCCGGGAATGGGGCATCAAGATCCATACCATCGGCGTGGGCGGCGACGAGGGGATCTTGCGGCAGTTCGGCCCCCTGGGCAGTTTTATGATCCGGGCCGGCGAAGGGGTGGACAAACAGACCCTGGCCCGGGTGGCCGAGACCACCGGCGGCCTCTTCCGCATGGCCGAGGACGGCGAGTCGCTGCGCGCCATCTACCGGGAGATCGACCGGCTGGAGCGCTCGGAAATCGAAACGATCCGGTACCTCGATTACCGGGAATTGTACAAACCCTTTCTCCTGGCGGCCCTGGCCCTGCTGGCACTGGAGACGCTGCTGTCCACGACGCTGTTCCGGAGGATTCCGTAACGGTCATGAAATTTCTCGATCTCCAAATGCTGTTGCTGCTCTGGGTCCTGCCGTTGCTTTTGGGGCTGTTCTATCATGCCGGCCGGCAGCGGCGGCAGGGTCTGGCCCGCTTCGCGGCCATCGGCCTGCACCCCCGGCTGGCCGCTTCGGTCAGTCCGGCCCGGCGGCGGTTCAAGGCGGGGCTCCTGCTGGCCGCCCTGGCAACGGCGGTGCTGGCCGCGGCCCGGCCGGCCTGGAACCCGGTGGAAACCGTGGTGGAACGGCGGGGGAGGGACCTGGTTTTCATGCTCGATGTCTCCCGCTCCATGCTGGCCGAGGATCTGCCCCCCAACCGGCTGGAACGGGCCAAGCTGGCCATCCTGGACTGCCTGGAGCAATTGGAGGGGGACCGGGTGGGGCTGGTGGTCTTTGCCGGCACCGCGGTGGTCAAATGCCCCCTCACCCTTGATTACGGCTTCTTCCGTCTGGCCCTGGAAGAGGTCGCGGCCGGGAGCATCTCCCGGGGCGGCAGCCTGATCGGCGACGCCCTGCGCACGACCCTGGCCGAGGTCTTCGACGACCGGCAAAAGGAATACAAGGATATCATCCTGATCACCGACGGCGAGGATCAGGACAGTTTTCCGGTGGAAGCGGCGGCCGAGGCGGGCAGTCGCGGCATCCGGCTCCTGGCCGTGGGCCTAGGCGACGAGGGACAGGGCAGCCGCATCCCGGTCACCGACGATCAGGGCCGGCGCGACTTCATGAAATACCGGGGCCAGGAGGTCTGGTCCAGGCTGGACGGCGACACCCTGCGCCAAATGGCGAATGCCACCCCCGGAGGCCGCTATCTGAACGTGGCCACCGGCGCCATCGATCTGGGCGAGGTCTACCGGACCCTGGTGGCCGGCGCCCAAAAACGGGACCTGGAGTCGCGCACCATCGAGCGCTATGACGAAAAGTTCCAGATCTTCGCGGCCCTGGCCCTGCTGCTGCTCTGTATCGAGCTGGGGCTGGGGGAGAGGCGGAAGGCGGAAAATCAAAAAATGAACGTCGAACATTGAACGTCGAACGTCGAATTGAAAACCAAAAACCTGTGGATGATGGACCGTAGGGGCGAACGGCGTTCGCCCTGGTCGATACAGCCAACATCGAATATGAAAACCAGCAGCCTGACATTGATGCTGATGATCGTCCTCCTCCTGGCGGTTGCCCCCCGGGCCCGGGGAGAGGACCCGGTTTCCGAAGGTAACCGGGCCTTTGCGGCCGGGGAGTACGACCAGGCCCTTAAGGCCTACGACCGGGCGAGCGCCGCCGCGCCGGCAGCGCCGCAACCCGATTTCAACCGGGGCACGGTGTATTACATACGGGGGGATTACCAAAAGGCCCGGGAGATGTTCGAAGAGGCGGCCCTGAAGAGCCGGGACCTTGCCTTGAAGGCCCGCAGCCAATACAATCTGGGCAACTGCGCCTTCCGGGAGGGCGAACTGTATGCGGCCGACAAGCCGGAGCAGGCGGTGGCGGCCCTGCAACGGGCCGTGGATCATTACCAACGCGCCCTGGAACTGGACGCCACCCTGGCGGACGCGGCCCACAATACCGAAGTCAGCCGTCTGACCCTGAAGCAGCTTCTGGAGCGGCTCGAACAGCAACAGGCGGAAGCGGCGGCCGGCCGGCAACCACAGCAGCAGAACCGGGAGGAGCTGCAAGAAAAAGGGGAAGAGCGGGGCGAGGAGTCGCCCGGACAACAGGAGGGCGGCGCTCAAGGGCAAGGCAACGACGACCAATCCGCGGCAGCGGCCCCACCGCCGCAGTCCGCGGCAGGCGAGCCGTTCCGGGCGGCTGAGGCCGGCAACGAAACGGCCCGCGATATCCTGGCCCGGGAACAGCAGGAGCGCGAGCAACGGCAGCAGGGGCAAAATTTCGATGCCCGGCCGGTGGAACGGGACTGGTAGGGGGACACTTGAAACCACGCAAAAACTGTTAGCCGCAAAGGAGCGCAAGGAGCGCAGAGAGAAATCAGAACCGCAACACACGATTCTCGCGCGGAGGCGCAGAGGCGCGGAGAAAGGCAAAAAATCGTGACTGATAACCGTTGTTTTCGCAGTCCTCAGCGCCTCTGCGCCTCCGCGCGAGAAACGG
>Ga0214472_10001876_pt1 | contig 22818 bp, 19 predicted proteins | sample RVTome_6_FD_207662 | JGI IMG/M metagenome (GOLD analysis project Ga0214472, IMG submission 207662) | Soil microbial communities from uranium-contaminated site in the Upper Colorado River Basin, Wyoming, United States - RVT140D175 | ecosystem: Environmental > Terrestrial > Soil > Contaminated >...
TTTTGAAAGCGACCACGACCGTGACCAATCCGTGGCTCGCCCGGCGCCTGCACATGGGGGCTCTGGATGCGTTCAGCCGCTATTGCACGGAGTGCCGGTTAGGTCAGCGCCCGGACGCGCAGACGTTGTTGGAAAAATTATCAGAAAGTAGGGTTTGACCCCTTCGGACGCCTCGACCCCTTCGGACGCCTCGGGAGTGAAGGTGACGGTGTCATCGACGAGCCCGGCGGCGTAATCGACGATCAAACGGGCGTCATTGATCGCGAGGTTGCTCTTATTGATATTGAAATAGGCGATCGTGCCGGTGACCTTGGAGTCGAAGGCGTCGAATTTCACGCCGGCATCCCAGCCCTTGGACTCGGAAAGCGGGCGCGGCTCGCGGTAGCGAACGGTGCGGCCATTGCCCTCGGCGGTCTTCGACCAGATGCCATAGACGGAAACGCCCTTGGCCACCTGGTACACGGCGCCGATCTGCGGGAGCGTGCGCTCCACCTGGAGATCGCGATACTGCTGCCTGCGCAGGCCGCCCAGAACGTGGAGCTTGTTGTCGAGCGCGCTGACATTCTCGGTGATGAAGAGGTCCGGCTTGCCCCAGTCATAGGTGGTGATGCTATCGTAGAACCAGACAGGCCAGGTATCATAGTCGAGGTTGGGGTAATAGTAGCGCTTGGACAGCGGGTCCGTGACGCGGGACATGTAGGGAGAGGCGAGCGTGTAGTCGATGGCCCCGATCTTGGAGGGTTCGGGCGCGAAATAGCCGTTGCGGCCGTACTGGGTTGGAAAGCGATTGCCCGAAATACCCGCGAGCGTGTCAGAACTGAACCAGGGAGTCGCGAACTGTGCGAGGAGGTTGATCTCGTAGTATTGGTTGTGCTTCTGGACGTCCTCGTAGATCGGCATGCTCGAGAGCAGGATGTGTTCGGGCGGGGGCAGGTTCACATTCTGATAGCCGATGTCGCGGACGGCCGAAAACGTGAACATTGTGAGCTGCTCGACGTGGCTGTAGTCATCCGCGCCGATGGCGAGCAGGCGGAGGTGGTCGTTAAAGCGGTGCTCCAGACGCACCTCATGCCTGCGGCGATCCCACTCCGCCCACGTCCAGGGCGCGATGCCGGGGTTCGTGTCGTAGCCCACGGTGCCACCGAGCTGCTCGTTGTAGGGCCCCAGGGGAAGTGAATCGAAACCGTCGCGCTGATTCAGGTAATAGAAGCGGATTCGCTCGAACGCGCCCTCGCGATTCCGGAAGGAGAAGTCGTAGGTGAGCGAGGTGTCGCGCGTCAGGTTCACCGTGATGCTCAGGCTGAGCACGGTGTCGTGGACCGTCTGGTATTTGATCCAGGTGTCGCCGTCGGTGCGGGCGCCGTTGATGCGGAAGAGCACGCTGTTGTTCTTGGTGAGCGCGCGGTTGAAATCGAACTCCTCCCGAAAGCCGTGCTCGGAAGCCCAGCTCGCCTTCAGGTAGGTCAGGCTCTTCGCCAGGGGCCTCTTGGACACGTAGTTGACGACGCCGCCCGGGGCGACGAATCCGTAGAGGATCGCGCTCGGCCCGCGGGCAAGCTCGATGCGTTCGATGTTGGAGGTGTCGGTCCAGGCGTTGAAGCGAATGCCGTTGCGAAGGATGGCGCCCTCGTAGCCGCGGAAAACGAACGTCTCCTGGTCGGCCCAGGTGCGGCCGGTGTTGGCCACGCCCGCCTGCGTGAAGGCGATCGCGTCGGTCACGCGCTGCACGTTGATGTCATCGAGCAGTTCCTGGTTGATGAACGTCACGCTCAACGGCGACTCCATGAGCGGCGTGGAGATTTTCGTGCCGGTCACAATGTCCTTGGTCCGGTAGCCCACGTCGCTGTCAACAGAGACCTCGAAAGGGCTCAACACGACGGTGTCTTCATTCCTGGGAGGCGCGGAGCCCGGTTCGCCCGGTCTCGTTTCCTGGGCGAAGGAAAATCCCACGATAAATACGGGGACGATGTAGCATAGGAGGCGCAAGGGTTGTGTGCCACTTAACTTCGGATTCATTTTTTCTGGGGGTTGTTTGATAGCCAAGGACCGGCGCAGGTCACCCGCACTTGCGGGGCAAACCGGAACAGGTGGAGGCAGAACGCGTGGGGACACGCGGCAGGATGCGGGCGGATTCTATCACCTGCTTCGCCTCAAAACTCCCTGCAAACGCCCCAGAACTTCCTACATCCTAACCGGATTTCGCTCCCGGTGACCTGGCGCTTCTTCGACGACTTGAGAACCGGCGGCGGTGGAAACAAAGGCCGAATTCCTTCACGATCGCGAGACCGGCACCGGGCGCGGCAAGAGGAAACCGGCATCAAGTTAAAATCCATGCCGGCGAGCGCCGGCCACTTCTTCCATTGCTGGAGCGTGACCGTGGCGTCATCCGCGGTTGCGGGCGACGGCGCGCAACTCAGGAAGCGACCAGAGGACGGGGGGAGGAACTCGCGGAGGGGGCGGACGAAAGGACCTGTTGCACCGCTGTGCGCCAACCGGCGAGCAGTCGGGCAACCTCCGCATCCGGCCGTCGGGGTTGGTAAACGATGGCCTCAGCCTCGGGTCGCGCCAGCTCTGCCAGCGAGGTGACCGCGCCCAATCCGATGCGCCCCGCCATGACCGCACCAAGCGGCGAACACTCCGCCACCCCCGACACGCGCAGGTCGACGCCCGTTACATCGGTGGTGAACTGCATGAGGAACGTGCTCACGGTCGGTCCGCCATCAGCCGCAAGCGTGGTCAGCGGCACGCCGGCTTCTTCGCGCATGGCATCCAGCGCGTCGCGCACCTGGTAGGCGATCGATTCGTAGGCCGCGCGGGCGACGTGGCGCTTGTCGCTGTGGCTGCTCAGACCGGTAATCGCGGCCCGCGCCTGCGGCGCCCAATGCGGGAGGCCTAGCCCGGTGAAGGCCGGCACGAGATAGACTCCGCCGTTGTCGGTTAATTCCGCCGCCCAGCGATCGAGTTCGCCCACACTCGCGGCCAGACCGAGCTGATCGCGCAGCCACGTGAGGGTTGAGGCCGAGGAGATGATGACGCCTTCGTAGGCGTAGGCGGTTTCGCCCTCCAGCGTCCACGCGAGCGTCGTCAGCACGCCCCGCGAGGAGAAGCGGGGCTGCTCCCCGATGTTGAGCAAGAGCGACGAGCCGGTGCCGAAGGTGGCCTTGGCGCTACCCGGTGTGATACAGCCCTGGGCCAGCAACGCTGCCTGTGAGTCGCCCATCACGCCGCGAATGGGCAGCGCGCGCGACCAGCGTCCTTCCAGGGTCGTTTCGCCAAATTCGGCCGAGCTGTCACGCACTTCGGCCAGGGCCGCCGGCGGCACCTGCCACAACGCGCAAAGCTCGCGGGACCATTGGCGGTCGACGATGTCGAAGAGGAGCGTGCGGCAGGCATTGGTGCCCTCGGTCGCGAAAACCGCGCCCGCCGTCAGCCGGTGGATCAGATAGGTGTCGATCGTGCCAATGAGCGCCGAACCGTCGCGCACCCGAGCGGCGATCTCCGGCCGCTGCTCCATGAGCCACTGCAGCTTGGAGCCCGAGAAATAGGGATCGATTTTCAGGCCGGTGCGGGACCGTATAAGGTCCTCATCACCCGCCTCCAGGTGCGCCTGGCAAATCGCGTCGCCGCGACGACATTGCCAGACAATCGCGCGATAAAGCGGACGACCCGTGCCCCGCTCGAAGACAACCGTCGTTTCGCGTTGGTTGGTGATGCTCAACGCCGCCACTTCCGGCCAGCGATCGGCGTGTCGCCCGGCGAGCGCGGCGAGCGCCGCCACGGTGTTCTGCCATATTTCCTCGGCATCGTGCTCCACCCAGCCAGGCTGCGGGTAGTGCTGCGCGTGCGGGCGCGCTTCGCGGTCGACCACGCGACCATCGGCGGTGAAAAGCAGCGCCTTTGTCGCGGAGGTGCTCTGGTCGAGGGCAAGAGATAGCATGGGACGTGAGCTCGTGGCCTGCGCGCAGGCAGTCTGGAGATTAGTCCTTCAATCTTTCGCCTGCCCGTTCGACAAGCTCAGGGCCCCGAGCTGGTCGTGGCTCACGCCGGCTCCTACGGAAGACTTCTCCAGCAGGCTGCTCGCGGCCTCGGCGAAACCTTCCATGGTGAGACCGTAGTGCCGGAAAATGTCGGCCTGGCTTCCCGTGACCGTGTATTCGTCAGGGATGCCGGCAATCTTGAAACGCGTGCCGATGCCGGCCTGCGCGATCACGCCCGCGACGGCTTCCCCGAGGCCGCCATTAACCATGTGTTCCTCGGCAGTGATGACCGCGCGACATTCGCGCGCGGCGGCCAGCACGGCGGAGGTGTCGAGCGGCTTCACCGTCGGAAGGCTCACCACGCGGCATTTCAAACTGGCGGTGGCTTCGAGGTGCGCGGCGGCCAGCAGGCAGTGGATCACCGTCTCGCCGGTGGCGAGGAAGGCGACGTCGCTGCCCTCACGGAGCACACGGGCCTGGCCGAAGGCGAATGGCGCGCTGTCGGCGCCGGGCAGCGTGTAGAGCGGCGCCTTGCCGAAACGGAGGTAGACCGGCTTGTCGTGCGCCGCGGCGGCCTTGACGGCTTCGCGGGTCTCGTAGTTGTCGGCAGGGACGACAATCGTGATGTTGTTGATCGCGCGCAAGACGGCGAAGTCGTGCAGCGAATGGTGCGTCGTGCCGAGCGCGCCGTAGCTGACGCCGGAACTGATGCCGACGACGGTCACGGGATGGTCCGAGTAGCAGATGTCATTCTTGATCTGCTCGAGCGAACGCGCGGTGAGGAAGCACGCCGGGGAAACGGCGAAAACATTCTTTCCACAGGAACCGAGGCCGGCGGCGACGCCGACAAGGTTCTGCTCCGCGATTCCCATCTCGACAATCTGCTTCGGGAGCGCCTGGCCGAACGGCCCGAGCTTGCCGGAGCCGCGCGAGTCCGAGGTAACGGCAAGGATGTTGCGGTCGGCCTTCGCGAGCGTGAGCAGCGTGTCGGCAAATTCCTCGAGGTTGGCGCGGCCCATCTTGAGGCCGAGTTCTTCCGCGACGGCCTTGGCGGCCGGCGAATACATGGAGGGGGCGGGTGCGCTCATGCGGCACCTCCGTTCAACTTCGCGATGGCGGCATCTATCTCGGAGATGGCCCTGGCGTACTCCTCGTCATTTGGCACTCCATGGTGCCACCTGGCGACATCCTCCATGTAGCTGATGCCTCTGCCTTTCGTCGTTTGGGCGATGATGCAGGACGGTTTGCCCGGCTCGAGGGGAGCCTCGAGGGCGGCGGTGAGCGCGGAGAAGTCGTGACCGGGAACCTTGCGCACGGCCCAGCCGAAGGCCGCCCATTTTTCGGCAAGGGGTTCGTGATTCATGACATCCCTGGTGCGTCCAGTGATCTGAAGGGTGTTGCAGTCGATGATGGCGGTGAGGTTGTCCAATTTGTAATGCGAACCGGCGAGCGCGCCCTCCCAGTTGGAACCTTCGGAGAGTTCGCCGTCGCCGAGCAGCGTGAAGACGCGGAAGCCGGCGTCGTCCATCTTGCTGGCGAGCGCGGAGCCGACGGCGAGCGGCAGGCCGTGGCCGAGGGCACCTGTGTTTTGCTCGATGCCGTTGACATGCCGCGTCGGGTGGCCGACGTAGTCGGACTGATAGCCGCAGAGCGTCTCGAGATCAGACTCGGGAAAATAACCCTGTTCGGCGAGCACGACGAAGAGCGCCTCCACGCTGTGTCCCTTGCTCTGAATATAGCGGTCGCGCTTCGGGTCGGTGAATGTTGCGGGCGAGACGCGCAGGATGCGGTTGTAGAGGACGTTCAGGATGTCCAGGCAGGACAAACTGCCCCCCGTGTGACCGGCGCCGGCATGCTTGATCCAGCGGATCACGCTGCGGCGGTAACGGAGGGATTTGAGGGCGAGTTCTTGATCGGTGGGCATATCAATCCTGCGGGGCTTCGTGATGGTAAACCTCCCAGCCGAGGTAGCGACCGAAGGCCTCGGCGAGGATGCTGGCGGTGCTCGAGGCGTTCATGACGACGTGATGCTCGAAGCCTTCGCGGCAGATGTGGCGCATGAGCTTCTGCAACTTCGGCACGCGGGCGACCGCGCGGTTTCCGAAGGTCTTCAGGTCGTCATTGGTGAGCTCACCTTCGCCCACATAGGTGCGGATGATGCCGGCGGTGTCGTCGGTGGTGATGCGGCCGTAGGTGAGCGGGCTGGAGGGCGTGCGTCCGTCGAGGGCGCCCCAGGTGTTCTCGACGCCGACGGTCGTGCCGATGATTGGAGCGTTGAGCACCTTGATGTCGGGCAGGAAGGACTTCGCCCAGTTGCCGCAGTGGAACAGCACGCACTTGTCCTCATCCCCGCCGTAGTTGTTGTTCCAGTCGGCGAGGGCGGAAGGCGTGACCGAGGCGAGCTGCATGGCGTACATGGTCAGCACCCCGGTGACATCCACCTCGCAGGCGCTCGGCAGTAGGTTTTCGCTCATCATGCTCATCGAAGTGCAGACGTTGCAGCCGTGATTGGCCTGCAGGGAGGTCCAGCATTGGATGGCCGTGGCATCGAGGTGGTGCGCGGCCACAAAGTCGTCCAACACGACGCCCAGGCGGGCCATTTGGAGAAGCTTGGGGGGCGGGACGGCGGTCGCGTTGGCGTATGCCTTGATCTCGTCGACCTTGCCGAGGAGCCGGGCGTCCTTTTCACCGAGCTTGCCGGCCGTGCCAAGGATCTCGGAGAGGTCGACCGTGGTCACGCTGATCCCGTTGCGCTCGAGGATCTTCTCCGAATAGCGGACCGTGTTGAAGGCGCCCGGACGCGCGCCGATGGCACCCAGGCGGGCTCGGCGGACGCCCCGCACGACGCGACAAACCGCGAGAAACTGCTGCAGGTCCTGGCGGAAGGAGTCGTCCAGCGGGTGAACGACGTGCTTGGTGGTGAGGGAGAAGGGGATGCCGGCCTGCTTGAGATTGTTGCAGACCGATATCTTGCCGCACCACGCGTCGCGACGGCGGATGACGTCGAGCTTGTCCAGTTCGTCGGGGTAGGCCTGCACGAGCACGGGCACCTTGAGGTCGGCGAGCTTGAGCGTGTCGGCCACCCCCTTCTCGTCGCCGAAATTGGGCAGGATGACGAGGATGCCCCCGATCCGGTCGCGGTGGGCGCGGAACAGCTCGGCACATTTGCGGGCCTCGGCGTGGGTTTCGACGCCGCCCAGCTTGGTGGCGGCAGGATCGAGCATGATGGCGTTGATGCCCAGCTCGCCAAAGAGTTTGACCAGGTCTGCGCGGGCCTCGCCCACGAGCTTGTCCGGGAAAAAGTCCCGGTTGCCGAAGATGACACCGAGTGGGAATGCGTGGTTTTTCATGCCTTTGGGCTCAACATGTTCCGGAACCGTCGTGGGGTGGCGCTAACAGTGGGGGGATTGTGGGCTTGGGACCGCATATTTGTCCTCATCGAGGCTGCCCGAGAGTGTTGACAGGGCGAGTATAGAGTGGAGATGCCGAAGATTCTTCCTCGATCTTTCGCTCTTCTTGCGGAATCCTAAGGCACTCCCGATCATGGCAACCTTTGACCCCAATCGCCAGGATTTCGCGCCTTACGGGCTCACCTGTGTGCGCTGGGATCCTTCGCAGATGCCTCGTCCCGACCATCACAACGAGATCGAACTCAATCTCCTGCAGCGCGGCTGGGTGACCTATCTCCTGGGTGGTCGGAAAGTCAGGATCGAACCGGAACGCCTCAGTATCTTCTGGGCGGCGGTTCCGCATCAGATCATCGATTATGGGGAGGGCACGGAATATTTCGTCGTGACCATACCCTTCGCCTGGTTTCTGCAGTTCAAGATGCCGGATCGCATGTTGCAGCCGTTGCTGGCCGGTGTGATGCTAAGCGAAACCAGAACTAAACCGGGCAAGCGCGATCTCGAACCGTTGGCACAATGGGAATCCGACCTGCGCCAGCCACACGATGACACCGAACGGATCACCATGCTCGAGATCGAGGCCAGACTCTTGCGCCTTGCCTTGAACCTGCCCGAAGACCAGCCCGCGACAAAGAAGAACCGCGGGCCGCATCCCACGCTGCACGACGGCAGTCTCAACAAGGTCGAGCAGATGGCCTGCCTGGTTGCCCAGCGATACACTGAACCGCTGACCGTCGAAGACATCGCGCAAGCCGTGAACCTGCATCCGAACTATGCGATGAGCCTGTTCAAGAAGGCGTTCGGCACGACCCTGATCGACTTCCTGACGCACCACCGGGTCTCGCATGCCCAAAGGTTGCTCGCGGCAACCGAATTGAAGATCGTCGACGTGGCCTTCGACTCGGGCTTCAACTCCATCAGTCGATTCAACGATGCGTTTCGTCGCGACTGCAAGATGACGCCAAAGGACTACCGGCGGATGCACAGCACTTCCGGGTGAGGCGGGGCGGCGGCGGCCATTCGGGGTCCGTGTCGCCTCATTCCACTGGCGCCTTGAACTCGAATACATAGGACCCGCTGGGGAGCGTGACGCGCGTGCGGCCGGCGGTGGCCTGAAGTCCTGACACCATCGGATGGGAGGCAAGCGCCGCGCCCTCGAGCTTGATGACGGCCGGATCGGTCGCAGGAAGAACGACGTCGGCCCGGGTGTTGGCCGGGATGCGCACGGACAGGCGCATTCTGTACATCCCCGGCAATCCTTCCATCACTGGCAATGTACTCGCGTTGGAACGCGGCCCTCACCTTCTCCCTGAGGGCACGGTTGCGCGCGGCAAGTTCCGGCCGGTCAATCGTTTCGGCGATGCGCGCGGCAAGGTCGGCGGCGTGGGCGAAATAGGCGGTGGCGATAAGCTCGTAGCTCGGCGGCGCCTTGAAGAGGTCGAAGCCGGGCGCAAGCCAGTCGCCCCAGGCGGGCGGACTCTTCCGGATGCCGTCGGGTGACTGGCTGGCCATCATTTCGATGCAATGCTGGATCGACGGCATGCTCTCGACGAGGATCCGGCGGTCGCCGGTGTGCAGCCAGGAAACCCAGGGAATGATGATCCCGGCCTCGGCCCAACCCGCGCTGCCATGGCCGTGGCCGGTGTTCGGCGCCGTATCGGCAAAACCGCCACCCGGGCCGTCGCGGACGCTGTCGCGCACTGCAAACAGCCACTGCCGGTAGAAGTTGCCCGCGTCCATGTTGTAGAGGGCGGTGGGCGCAAAGATCTGCGCGTCGCCGGTCCACCCGAGACGCTCGTCCCGCTGCGGGCAGTCGGTGGGGATTTCCAGGAAATTGCCCTTCTGTCCCCAACGCGTGTTCTCGTAGAGCTTGTTCAGCCAGGGATCGGAGCATTCAAAGGTGCCGGCGCGCGGCAGGTCGGTGTGAACGACCACCCCCTCGACGGCGTCCTCGAGCGGTTGTTCGACACCGGAAAGCTCGATATAGCGAAAGCCGAAGTAGGTAAACCGCGGCTCCCATTATAAAACACGCGGTGCCGATAGTCGGGCCAACCGGGCACAAAACGGTCCTCGGTCACCGGCTGGCCGTTGAGCCAGGGTTCGACGAGGCCGAGGGCGCTGAGGTAGAGCCGCGCCCGCACGGGCTTGCGTTCAAGCGTGAAGCCATGGCGGAAATATCGCGCCGGGGCCGTCTTGAAAAGCTCGAGCGTCCGGCCGTCGCCAATCCAGTCGGCCGGCCACTTCGCGCCGAGCAGGCCCGTTCCAAAAGTGCGCGCCTCGCTCCAATCGCTTTCATTGCCCTGGTTGTCCCACACGCGCACCTGCCACGAATAGGTGGCTCGGGGCAGGGCCGTGAACCCGGGCAGCGAGATCCACTGCGTCTCGACGGACTGGATACGCGCCGACTCCACCGGTGAGCCGAGTGGCCGCCCGGCGCCGTCGATCTCGGTGATGCGGAGTTGCCAGGCGCTCTGGCGGACGTCGCGCCCATCCGAGTCGAGATGCCAGGAGAAGCGGGGCTCCGGGGTGTCGACTTGCGGTGCGTCGCGCAGGCCCTCGCAGCGCAGTCCGGCGGCAGAAAGTGCAGCGAAGGCTGGAGAGCCTGTCCAGGATGACAAAGCCAACACAAGGAGCATTGGCCGGGAAGAACGAAGCAGGTTCATAACGGGGAGGATTTCGGGACTGGCAGGCAGCTCACGCCACTTGGCGCAGGCGGATGGCCATGTGGGTTTGCCCGGCAGGATCATGGCGCGTCCATCCGCTTCGGTGGAGTCGTGGTCATCCCGGCACCTGAGCGTGCAAGTGCCGACGACGGGTGTCACGGATATTTCTCAGCAGAAATGCCGCATCATCTCCGGGGCGCTGGGATCTGCCCATCGAACATCTGGATCGACCTCCGCTCGCCACCGCAGCGAGCGCGGCGGGACCGGAAGAACCGACGAAATGTACGTAAGGGGGACCCTGATTGCCTGCAGCTTAGGATACGGTATAAAACCCCCAGAAATCGCGAAGAATCACCGGCGCTGTCATGGTAGCATGCGGCAAGTTACTCATCGCCCTTAACCCTTCTGCTGCCTCAGCATCATGCCTTTCGGACAAGTCCGCCTCTGCCAAAGGGGTGTCCGTGGACCCACAACTCGAGCATCACGATTCGTCACCTATGAGAACACCCCGATATCTCCGCCTCTCAACTTGCGTCGCATTGTTTGCCTCCCTGCTCCTGGGCGCATGCAAACCCGCGGGTGAAACCGCGACACCGGCCGGCCCCGGTGCGGCGGCCGGTGCAAAGTCCAGGCGAGTCGCGGTCGTGGTTTCGACCCTGAACAACCCGTGGTTCGTCGTGCTCGCCGAGACGGCGCGCAATCGGGCCCGTGAGCTGGGCTACGAGGCCACGATATTTGATTCCCAAAACGACCCGTCCAAGGAATCGACGCACTTCGACAACCTCATCGCCTCCGGCTACGGCGCCGTGCTCTTTAATTGCACCGACGCCGAAGGCTCCATTGCCAACGTCCGGCGGGCCACGGCCAGGGGCATCGGCGTTTTCTGCATGGATCGCGAGATCAAGGCCAACGACGCGGCCACATCGCAGATTCTCTCGGACAACTACTCGGGCGCCGTCGCGATCGGCGAACATTTCGTCGAGAAGGTCGGAGAATCCGGCACCTATGCCGAGTTGCTCGGCCTCGTGGCCGACACCAACACGTGGAATCGCTCGAAAGGCTTTCACAGCGTCGTCGACCGATTCCCGGATCTGAAGATGGTCGCGCAGCAAAGCGCCGACTTCGACCGCACGCGCGCGATGGAGGTGCTCGAGACGATCCTGCAGGCGCATCCGGACATTGACGCGGTCTTTTGCGGCAACGACGCGATGGCGATGGGCGCCTACCAGGCGCTGCTCGCGGCGCGCAAGGCCGACCAGGTTGAGGTATTCGGTTTCGACGGGGCGGACGACGTCGTGCGGGCGATCGCCGAGGGAAAAATAACCGCGACGGCGATGCAGTTCCCCAAGATCATGGCCATCACGGCGGCGGAAAACGCCGACAAGTTCCTCGAGGGCGAACGCAACTTCCCGCAGCGCGTGCCGGTGACAGTGGAACTGGTCACCCAGGAAAACGTGCACAAGTTCGGCGACCATGGCAGGAAGCAATAACGAGTCCGCGCACGATTCTACCATGCATCAGCCGAACAAGTCATTCCAGAGAGCGCTGGGCTGGATCGTGCCTGCAGCGGCCGCGATCTTCCTGCTGGTCCTGTTTCCGCCTTTCCATGTGGTGCGGCGATCGGGGCCGGGCGCGGCAAGTTCAGGAAGCTCGGTGGCGAGCTCCGTTTTCGAGCCGGTCGCCTTCGTCGAGAAGTTCTGGACGGAGCAGCTGCTTCCCGCAGCCAGGCGCGCGCCCGAGCTCGCGCCAATCCTGGCCGACTTGCGACGCGATCCCGCGGCTGCATCGAAAGCGCATGCCCGCCGGGTCGGCGTCGGCACCACCGCCTACTACTTTGCGCGGGGATCCGGACGCGTGACCGCCGTCGCGAGAAGCCGGCTGCTGGTCGAGATCGATGGCGCGGCGGGAGCCACGGTGGCACTGCGCACGGGGCCAGTATTTGGAAATGCAGTACGCGATGGCAGCGGCCTGCTTGACCTCAACAACGTCCCGGGGCTCGCCGAGTTCAATGCCCTCTCCGCCGAACTCAACCGGAAGGTCGAGGAGAGCGTGCTGCCTTCCCTTCGCGGCGCGTCCGTGGCCGTCGGCGCCCGCATCACCTTCGCCGGATGCGCCGAGGCGCCCGAAAGCGTGGGAGACGGGCCGCTGCTCGTCATCGTCCCGGTGAAGGCGGAGGTGGGCTCGTGAGCAAACCCGACGACGTCATTCTCGAGGCCAGCGGGATCGAGAAGTCGTTCCCCGGCGTGAGGGCTCTCGGCGGCGTGCGGCTCCGCGTGCGCGCGGGCAGGCTGCTCGCATTGCTGGGCGAGAACGGCGCGGGCAAGTCCACCCTCATGAACATCCTTTCCGGCGTCTTCCCCCCCGATGCCGGCACGATCCGGCTCGACGGCCACGAGGTGCGTTTCGGCCATCCAAGCGAGGCCCAAGCGCGCGGCATCGGAATCGTCCACCAGGAGCTGAACCTCATCCCATATCTCTCGGTCGCGGAAAACATCTTCCTGGGCCGCGAGCCGCGCACGCGCGCGGGCCTCATCGACTACCGGCGCCTCAACGCCGGCGCGGCCGAGCTTCTGAACCGCCTCGATCTCCGGGTCGAGCCGACCGCGCTCATCGCCAACCTGCGCGTCGGCCAGCAACAACTCGTCGAGATTGCGCGGGCCCTCTCGGAAAACGCGCGAGTGCTCATCCTCGACGAGCCCACTTCGTCGCTCTCGTCGCACGAGGTCGAGGTGTTGTTCGGGGTGATTGCCGACCTGAAACGGCGCGGCGTCGGCATGGTCTACATCACGCACAAGTTCGAGGAGCTCGCGCACGTCTGCGACGATGTCGTGATCATGCGCGACGGCCATGTGGTCGGCGAGGAGCTCTTCGCCGGCCTCACGCGTAAGACGATCGTGCGCCTAATGGCTGGTCGCGAGTCCAAGGAGCTCTTTCAGAAGTCAGCCACTGCGCCTGGCACGGAGTTGCTGCGGGCCGAGGATGTCTCCCTTCCTGGCGAGGGCGTTGGCCGCACCTACCTCGTCGAGAAGGTATCGCTCTCGGTCCGGCGCGGGGAGGTGCTCGGCATCTTCGGGCTCGTCGGCGCCGGCCGCACCGAGTTGCTCGAGACGCTCTTCGGCCTGCACCCGGACCGCGCGACCGGCCGGATTCTCGTCGAGGGCCGCCCGGCGCAATTCACCTCGCCCACCCACGCCATCGCCGCCGGCTTGGCGCTCGCCCCCGAGGATCGCAAGCGCGACGGGTGCGTGCTCTCGATGAGCGTCGCCGCCAACGCCAGCCTGGCCAGCCTCCCGCGGACCTTGCGCTACGGCCTCGTCAGCGAATCAAAGGAAACCGATTACATCAAGCCCTACATCGATCGCTTTCGCGTAAAGACGCCTTCGCTCGCGCAACTGATCGTCAATCTCAGCGGCGGCAACCAGCAGAAGGTGATCCTTGCCAAGTGGCTGGCAACCGCGCCGAAGCTCCTCCTGCTCGACGAGCCGACGCGCGGCATCGACGTGAATGCCAAGGGCGAGATCTACGCCTTTATCGACGAACTCGCCCGCGCCGGCCTCGGCTTGATCGTGGTGTCGTCGGAACTGCCGGAGGTCCTCGCGCTTGCCGACCGCGTGATCGTGATGTGCGAGGGCCGCAAGACCGCCGAGTTTTCCCGTGGGGAAGCCACGCCGGAGCGCGTGCTCCACGCCGCGCTGCCGGACCTGGCAGGCGTTACAGCAGGGGCGAAGAATTTCCCTGAAACGGAAAAATGAACGGGAAACCAGAGAGTCGCCGGACGGAACCCGCGCCCCCGTCCTCGTCAGGATCTCGCCTGGCAGACCGTGGCGGTTTGCCCGAAACCCGTTTGCGAGCGCCCGCGCGGAACGCGGGCTTCACCTGGAGTCTTTTCACCTAACATGCCGTCGCTGACATCGAAGGAATTCCTCAACCGCTTCCGATCGCTGCTTGCGCTCCTGCTCATGGTGGTCGCTCTCAGCCTGCTCACGGATCGCTTTCTCACGGCCGACAACGGTCTCAACATCCTGCGTCAGATCTCCGTGAATTTGTGCCTCTCGATTGGCATGACGCTGGTGATTCTCAGCGGCGGCATCGATCTTTCCGTCGGCGCGATTCTCGCGCTCGCCGGCGCCGTTGCGGCCGGTTTCCTCAAAAACGGCGTGGCGATTCCGGGCACCGAACTGACGATGCAGTTCACAGCCTCGGGAGCCATCCTTGCCGGAATTGGCGTCGGCGCCGCGCTGGGATGGTGTAATGGGTTCTCGATCACCCGATTCCAGCTGCCGCCCTTCGTGGCGACCCTGGGCATGCTCAGCATCGCACGCGGGCTCGCCATGTTGTGGACTGGCGGCTTTCCCATCACCGGCCTTGGGTCCGGTTTCGGATTTCTCGGGACCGGCTTCGTCCTCGGCGTGCCCATGCCGGTCTGGATCATGGTGGCACTCGTGGGAGTGTTTGTGCTCCTGACGCAACGCATGCGATTCGGCCGGCATCTCTACGCGGTCGGCGGCAACGAGCGCGCCGCGCGCCTCACCGGCCTGCACGTGGGCCGCATCAAGGTGGGGGTCTACACCCTCGCCGGCGCCCTCAGCGGCGTGGCCGGACTCATCGTCACGGCCCGCCTCGACTCCGCCCAGCCCAATGCCGGGCTCGGCTACGAGCTCGACTCGATTGCGGCGGTGGTGATCGGCGGCACCTCGCTGTCCGGCGGGCGTGGAACGATCATGGGCACGGTCCTCGGCTGCCTCATCATCGGCGTTCTCAACAACGGCCTTTTCCTCCTCAACGTCTCGCCCTTCTGGCAGCAGGTCATCAAGGGCATCGTCATCCTCCTCGCGGTGGCGCTCGACAAGATGAACGCCAAGGGCCGCGACGCCTGAGTTCACGGGAGGTCGCTTCGACACCCCGCTATTAGGAAACCGTCGGATTATCCTCGGCAGCCGCGCAGACGTCACCCCCGGCCCGTGCCATAGGTCCGTCCCTACCCCTTCATTTCACCCAACCTCATGCGCATACTCCCGCGATTCCCCCGGTCTTTTCTCCTGATCACCCTCGTCCTGGTGGGCGCAGGGGCTTCTGCCGGCGCCGATGGCGGCGCCCTCGCCGGCCACCGCCACCGCGTGATCGTCTCCACCGACATCGGTGGCACCGACTTCGACGACTTCCAGTCGATGGTCCATGTGCTGCTCTACGCCGACGTCCTCGATCTCGAAGGCCTCATCTCCTCGCCCTATGGGCCGGGTCGGAAGGAGCACATCCTGCAGGTGATCGACCTCTACGAGCGAGACTATCCGAACCTGCGCACGCACTCGGACCGTTACCCCACCTCCGGGGCGCTGCGGGCCATCACGAAGCAGGGTGAGACGGAGGTCGCCCCCTACGCCGGAGTGCGCCGCGCGACCGAAGGCTCCGACTGGATCGTGCAGTGCGCGCGCCGCGACGACCCGCGCCCGCTCCATGTGCTGGTCTGGGGCGGGATTGAGGATCTCGCGCAGGCGCTGCACGACGCCCCGGACATCCTGCCGAAGCTGCGGGTCTATTTCATCGGCGGCCCCAACAAGAAATGGAGCCCCGACGCCTGCCACTACCTCGCAACTCACCACCCCGGACTCTGGATCATCGAGTCGAATTCCAGCTACTACGGCTGGTTCGTCGGCGGCAACCACGCCGGCGACCTCGGCGCCGAGGCCTTCGCCGGGGCCCACGCCGCCGGTCGCGGCGCCCTCGGCGAGTTCTTCGCACACGGCATCAGTTTCGAAGGCCGGAAACGCTCCTCGCTGAAAATGGGCGACACGCCCACGGTCGCGTGGCTGTTGCGCGGCGAGCCGTCGATCCCGTTCCAGCCCGGCTGGGGCGGTCGCTATGTGCGCGCCTGGGCGCGACCCTACGCGCGCTTCGACCGTCTCACCACTGCCGCCGATCAGATTGAGCACTGCGGCATCCTCGAGCTCGTGCTCCCGCTCGGCGGCGGCACCCCCGCCCAACCCGAGGCGCGCATGATCGTCGAGAACCAGGCCCTCATCGGGCACATTGACGGGGCCGGGGCCATCCGTTTCCGCTTCTGTCCCAAGGAGGCCAAGCTGTACCGCTACACGATCCGCGGCAATGTCCCCGCCCTCGACGGCCGGACCGGCGAGATCACCGTCGTATCGTCGCCGCCGTCCGCGGCGCTGCGGCCTGACCCCGGCCTGCCCGACTGGTGGACCGACGACCCCTCCCCCGCTCTCGCCGAGGGACCGCATCACGGCGCCCGCACCATCAACCAGTGGCGCGGGGATTTCCTTCGCGATTTTGCGGCCCGTCTTGAACGGTGCCGTACCCCGGCTCCTGGCGCCTCTGCTCCCTCCACGCTCAGATGGAACAGCGGACTGCTTCATCGAACGCCTGAGTGGTTTGCCACCGCCGAGGCACGTGCGGCTGCCAACGCTGTTCTGCTCTATCAGTCGTCCCATGGTGCCTGGCCCAAAAACACCGATCTGCTGGCTCCGGCCACGCCGGCGGCACTCGCCGAGGTCGAGAAAGGCGGCAAGGCCAACACCATCGACAACGGTGCCACCACCGCGCCCATGATCTTTCTCGCCCACGTGGCGAACGCGACCGGCGCGGAGCCATACCGCGCTGCCGTCCTCCGTGGCGTCGACTACCTGCTCGCCAGCCAGTATCCGAACGGCGGCTTCCCCCAGTTCTTCCCCCTGCGCAAAGGCTACTATTCGCACATCACCTACAACGACGGTGCGATGGTCAAGACCCTCGAGGTCCTCCGTGACATCGCGCAGGGCCGTGCGCCGTTCGGCTTCGTGGACGCGGACCGCCGTGCCAGGGCCAATGACGCCGTTGCCCGGGGGATCAACTGCATCCTCGAGACGCAGATCAAACAAGCCGGCACACTCACCGCCTGGTGCGCGCAGCACGACGAGAACTCGCTGGAACCCGCCTGGGCCCGTGCCTACGAACCGCCTTCCCTGTCGGGTTCCGAAAGCGTGGGGGTCGTCCACTTTCTCATGTCAATCGAGAACCCATCCCCCGCGGTCATCGCGGCGGTCGAAGGCGCCGTGGCGTGGTTTCGTTCCGTGGTCATGACCGGGCAACGGCTTGACGCCAAGAAAGGTCCTGACGGCCGCACCGAGCGCTTCCTCGTGCCCGATCCTGCCGCGCCACCGCTCTGGGCCCGCTTCTACGAACCCGGCACCAACCGCCCGCTCTACATGGACCGCGATTCCAAGCCGCTTTACGAATTCGCGCAGGTCGGCTACGAACGCCGCAGCGGCTACAGCTACCACGGCACCTGGCCTGCGAGCCTGCTCGCGAAGGATTATCCCGCCTGGCGCGCCAGGCTTGGAAAGAAGCCCTGAAACTTCGTTCGCGCCAAACCGTGAAACAGATCCTGCTTCCTTTCATGAGCCAGAAAACGACACTGTTACTCCTGCTGACCGCGCTGCTCCCCGGCGCCTCATTGTCCGCGGCCGATCTCCCGGCGCCCAAGACTCGTGTCCTCGTTCTCACCGACATGGGCGCCGACCCCGACGACGAGCAGTCGCTCGTGCGGCTCCTGCTCTACGCCAACCAGATCGATATCGAGGGCGTCGTCGCGACGACCTCGTGCTGGCACCAGAACGGGATCCGCCCGGATTTTATCCACACCATCCTCAACGCTTATGAGAAGGTGCAGCCCAATCTGCTGCTCCATGAACCGGGCTACCCGAAAGCCGACGCCCTTCGTGCCGTGGTGAAGCACGGCATACCCAAATACGGCATGACGGGTGTCGGCGAAGGCATGGACGCCGAAGGCTCGGACTGGATCATCAAGTTGCTCGAGAAGGACGACGCGCGCCCGTTGTGGATCTCGGTGTGGGGCGGGGCGAACACGCTCGCCCAGGCCTTGCACAAGATCGACCGGACCAAGTCGCCCGACGAAGCGAAGCGCCTGATCGCCAAGCTTCGCGTCTACACGATCTCCGATCAGGACGACAGCGGCGCCTGGATGCGCAGGAAGTTCCCCGGCCTGTTCTACATCGTGACGCCCGGCGACGATTACGGCCAGGCCACCTGGATCGCGATCAACAACGTCTACGACGGCATCGACAACACGTCCATCAGCAACCCGTGGCTGGCGAAACACATCCAGCAGGACCACGGCCCGCTCGGCGCCGCCTATCCCGACGTCGCCTGGGGCGTGGAGGGCGACACCCCGGCTTTCCTCGGCCTCATTCCGAACGGCCTGAACGTCCCCGACCGGCCCGACTGGGGCGGCTGGGGCGGCCGCTACGAACTGAGCACGCCAGCCTTCGAGACGATCGGTGACAGCAGTTCCGTGGTAGTGCCGGAGCCGGAGACTCGCCCGATCTGGACCAACACGTCCGACACCTACACGCCCTATTTGCCCAACGCGCAAAAACGGGCGGTGAAGAAGAGCGAGAAAACCTTTTCGGGCAACCATGTCACTCTCTGGCGCTGGAGGGACGATTTTCAAAACGACTTCGCCGCCCGGATGGACTGGACCATAAAGTCCTACGCTGAGGCCAACCACCCGCCCGTGCCGCGTCTGAACCACCCCGACCGGCTCACCGTCAAGTCGGGCCAGGCCATCAACCTTGACGCCTACGGCAGCAGCGACCCCGACGGCAACAGCATCAGCTACCTCTGGTTTCACTACCCGGAGGCCGGCACCTACAAGGAACCCCTCTCCACCGGCGGCGCCGAAAACGCGGACCGCTTCAACGTCACCGCGCCGAAGGTGGATAAGGAAGTCAACGCCCATTTCATCCTCAAGGTGACCGACAAGGGCAGTCCGGCGCTGTCTCGCTACAAGCGCGTCATCGTGACCGTGACTCCCTGATCCCTCCGTCACCCCATCCTCCTCTCACCATGAAGATCCCCCGATTCCTCCTGCCGCTTGTGACCTCCTCCATCATGCCCCTTCTCGCCGCCGCCGACAAACCCCGCGTCTTCGTCCTGACCGATATTGAGAACGAGCCCGACGACGCCATGTCGCTGGTGCGGTTCCTCACCTACGCCAACCACTTCGAAATCGAGGGCGTCGTTGCCACGACCTCCATCCACCAGAAGAATCGCGTCGCGCCCGAGCGCGTCCGCCGGATCGGCGAGGCCTACGGAAAAGTGCGCGACAACCTGGAGAAGCACGAGCCGGGCTTCCCGACCGGCGCCAATCTGCTCGGGCTCGTGACCGAAGGCCTGCCCGTTTACGGCATGCAGGGCGTGGGCCAGGGGAAGGACTCGCCGGGCTCGGAGTTGTTGATCCGGGCGATCGACCGCGACGATCCGCGGCCGCTTTGGGTGACCGTGTGGGGCGGGCCGAGCGTGCTCGCGCAGGCGCTCTGGAAGGTCCGCGCCACGCGCCCGCCGGAAGCGCTGGCCAGGGCGATCGCCAGGCTGCGCGTATACACCATCTCCGATCAGGACGACTCCGGTCCATGGCTGCGGAAGGAGTTCCCCGAACTCTTCTACATCGCGAGCCCTGGCTTCAACGACGGCGGCGCGTATCACCACGCCACCTGGAGCGGCATCAGCGGCGACTACTTCCACGCGCGGTGCGACGGCGCGGATTTCTGGCTCGTGACCAATGAATGGCTGGAACGCAACATCCGCCGCAAGGGCCCGCTTGGCGCCGAGTATCCACACTGGGAATTCCTCATGGAGGGCGACACGCCGTCATTCCTCAACCTGGTCAACAACGGCCTGAGCCACCCGGAACATCCCGACTGGGGCGGCTGGGGCGGCCGCTACGAGTTTTACACGCCCCGCCCGCAGAAATGGCACCTTTACCCGGAAACACGTCCGTTTTGGAGCGACGCGGACGACGAGGTCCTGGGCGTCGACGGCCGCTGGCACGATGACAACCATGCGACCATCTGGCGCTGGCGCGAGGCCTGCCAGAACGACTTCGCCGCGCGCATGGACTGGACGATCAAGCCCTACAACGAGGCCAACCACCCGCCCGTGCCCAAACTCGCGCACCCCGCCGTGCTCACGGCGAAACCCGGCCAGCGCGTCGAACTCAGCGCCGAGGGCTCGAGCGATCCCGACGGCAACGCGCTGTCGTATGCATGGTTCTGTTATGCGGAGGCGGGCACGCTTGGAATCTCAAGCGCCCGTTCGGGCCAGCCGCTTGAGATCAACGACTTCGACCAGCCCAAGGCTTGGTTTAACGTCCCGATGAGCCGGGTGATGCCGCCCGGCGTGGGCACGCTACACGTCATCCTCGCTGTCACCGACCATGGCACGCCGCGTCTGACGCGCTACGCCCGGGTGATCATCGACGTCCAACCCGGCGCCGTTCCTCCTCCTCCACGTTTTCGAGCTCCGTTACCCCAACCCGCACACCCGTCTCCATGAAAAGGCACTCCCTTCACTTCCGGCCCTGGCTGGCCATCGCCGGCTTTTTTTCCCTGTGCACCTTCGTCGGTGCGGTTCCCAAGACCGAGAAATGGGGGGTCCACGAGATCATGCTGCCGGGCCCGGCGACCGGTAATCCCTATGTGGAGGTAACCCTGGATGCTGAGTTCCGGCAGGGACCGACCAGGAGGGAAACTGGACGTTCACGACGAAGTGCAATGTCGCGGAATTGAACGGCCGGGAGGGCTCGTTCGAGTGCGTGGCGCCGTCCCGAAGCAACCACGGCCCGCTCCGCATCGTCAACACGTTCTACCTGGAGCACGCTGATGGCGCGCCGTTCTACTCGGTCGGGACGACCGCCTACCAGTGGACCAGCGTCAAGCAGAGCATCCAGGAGCAGACCCTGGCGACGCTCGCGGGGTCTCCGTTCAACAAGGTCCGCATGTGCGTATTTCCGAAGAGCTATAGATACGGCAACAATACCGAGCCCTGGCAGTATGCGTTTGCTTCCTCCGTCGACATCACGAAGCCCAACTACGATTTCTTCCAGAACTTCGACCTGCGCGTCCGGCAACTCCTGGAGCTGGGCATCCAGGCCGACGTGATCCTCTTTCACCCCTACGACCGGTGGGGCTACCTGACGATGGGGCACGAGAACAACGCGCGCTACGTGCGCTACATGATCGCCCGCATTTCCGCCTATCGCAACGTCTGATGGTCACTGGCGAACGAGTGGGACATCCCCAAGATCAAGGGCGAGATCGACTGGGAGCAGATCGGCACGATCCTCCAGGCTGAGGATCCGCACCAGCGTCTCCGTGGCATCCATAACTGGTCCGGGTCGGAGGACCATTTCTACGATCAAACCCGCCCCTGGATCACGCATGTCAGCACGCAGACCCACCAATTCTACAACGCGATCAAGTGGCGCAACCAATACAAGAAGCCGCTGCTGTTTGACGAAATGCGATACGAGGGCGACGTCGGGCTTGGCCCGAAAGGGTCACGCTTTGCCCTTTGCCATTCCTTCTTGGCGCACCTCGAAATCCGTGGCGCTCGGCAGCTGCAAGGGGTGCACGGGTCCGCGTCCGCGCTCCACCCGCTTCGCGGCCTCGCGGGATCCGGCCAGCGGCTCCACAGGGCCCGGTGTTCGCGTCAGTGTGGCGAAGGGGAACGTTGCCACAAGGTTGCCAGAAAACCTGGTTTTGCCTTCACTTCGACGTCACTTCCTGCTTCTCTCTTCCTGTCCTAAGTCGCTAACAATCAAACAAGTCCACGTTTACCAGCGACTTAGCCTCATCGCCAGTCCGGGCGCCCCGCCCGCGTTCTGGGGAAGCGCCAGCGAACGGCTGGGAAGTTCGCTACGGCGCCATTTCATATACCTCGACGATGGCGATCCCGCCGCCGCCATTCTTATCACTGACGAGCACGGTGAAGTTTCCCGGAGGCAGTGAGACGACCAACGCCGCGTCCTTGCTGCCGTCCGACAGGGCAAACGCGCCCGCCGCCGCGAACGCCGCCGCAACCTGCGGAGACGACGAGGCCGAGCCCCAGTTGTCGTTCATGACGATCTCGTTGCCGCCATTGTCCACGACCCGGAGGACAGGGTCGGGCAACAACGGAGTGAGACCCGAATCCGCCAGGCCCGGACCGATACCGCGAATCAACAGGGTGCGCCCGGCCTCGTTGACCACGATGCCAGGGATCATGATGGCATCGCCCGTGTCCACGAAGCCGCGCGTCGAGATGTTCACGAGCCGCGAGGTGAGATTGTCGCCACCCGCGTCGTAAACCTCCGCCAGCGCGATGCCAGAGCCGGCATTCGCGCCGGTCACATGCACGGTGTAAAGGGCCGGTGCGAGCGTAGCCACGAGGGCGGCATCGTGCGACCCGTCCGGCAGCGCAAACGCACCGACTCCCGCCGTCACCGGCGCGACGTCAGGCCCGCCGCCCGTTTGTGTGAGCCAATCGTCGTTGCTGAGGATTTCATTCTGTCCGGCAAAAACCGCGATGCGCGGATCGGCGAGCACGGCATTGGCGCCGATGCCAAAGGGAACCAGTCCCGGGCCCACCCCCCGGATCAAAACCGTGCGAGGCGTCGTGCCGCCGAGGACGAAGCCCGCAATCATCAGCTCGTTTTCCGGGCGCACCTGGCCGCGGGTCGAGAGATTGACCACCCGGCCGTCGGGCGGTCCGACTACGATCGCGGACCCGTTGCTCGAAGTCGTGCCAACTGCGCTGGTCGCGCGCACGGCGTAGATGCCGGAGTCGCTCGGTTGCAGATTCGTTGAGGAAATAAGGGGGTTGAGGAAATAAGGGGTCACTACGTTATCCTTGACATTTGCACCGGAGGCGGGTTTCCGTCGCGGCCATGGCGCGCAAACTTCGGCTCGAGGAGGAGGGAGGGATTTACCACGTAAT
>Ga0214472_10001877_pt1 | contig 22816 bp, 22 predicted proteins | sample RVTome_6_FD_207662 | JGI IMG/M metagenome (GOLD analysis project Ga0214472, IMG submission 207662) | Soil microbial communities from uranium-contaminated site in the Upper Colorado River Basin, Wyoming, United States - RVT140D175 | ecosystem: Environmental > Terrestrial > Soil > Contaminated >...
TGTGCTCACCGCTTTCTTTCTGGCATCGCTCCGATACCTGTCTGCTCTCAGCTTCAGGCTGGTCATGGCCGATCAAAGACTGCCTGGCATGCCCCTTGCTCTGCCCTTGTGATGACGTCGACCTGGAGCGAATACATTAAAGTGCTGGTTCAACGAACACGCCCGAAGATAGAACCGATTGCAGACGTCATAGCAGGAGTATGTCATGCGTGCTGTAGAGCAACGGACAGAGATTGGAAGCGAGGCGTGGTGGATCTCAGCCGCCATCTTGATGGGTATCTTGACCATGGCGTTTGGGATGTTTGCGGTGATTGTCGCCATTCCCAAGGTGATGACCGCTTTTGGGACGGATGTCAACACCATTCAGTGGGTCATGACCGGCTATCTGATTGCGCGAGCTGTCCCTACGCCCGCCATGGGTTGGCTCGTTGCCCTCGTGGGCAAGCGTCGACTCTTTGTGGCCGGGATCATCGGGATGGTCGTGTGCAGCAGCCTATGCGGTCTCTCCTGGAGTATCGAATCTCTGATCATGTTTCGCGTCTTGCAAGGGGCGCTCGGCGCGCCGGTGATGGCAGTGGGCATGGTCATCATGTACGAGGCCTTTCCCCCGTACCGGCGGGGCCTGGCCATGGGCCTCATCATCCTGGTCGCCTCGCTCGGCCCGACCATCGGTCAGCTGATCGGCGGTTATCTGGTGGAGATGATCAGTTGGCGTGCCATTTTCTTTCTCTCCTTGCCCAGTGGTGTCGCCAGCCTGATCCTGACATTCATCGCGGTGCCCCGAGATGTGCCAACCGCTGAAAGAACGATTGACCTCCCTGGTTTGACCAGCATGACCGTCTTTCTCGTGGCGCTCTTGTTAGCGCTGAGCCAAGGCCAGCGCGAAGGCTGGGATTCGGGCTATATCCTGAGCCTATGGGCTATTGCGGCAGTCTTTTTCATCGTGTTTCTGGTCACGCAACTCACCGTTGAGCACCCGGTCGTGAACCTGCATCTCTACCGCCATTTTGCCTTTGTCATGGCGTCGATCGTGGTCTTTCTCTACAATGCCGGCTTTATGGGGGCCAATTTCTTGATTGCCCTGATGCTCCAGGCCCTCTTCGATTTTAGCCCCATTCAAGCCGGTTATATCCTGGCCCCCGGCGCGGCCGTGATGGGCCTCTCCGGATTTTTGTCTGGCAAATTCTCGGATCGCCTCGATCCCCGCTGGCTGCTTCTGGGCGGGCTACTGTGTTTTGTGGTGAATCTGGTGTGTTTTGCCTCGTTGACGCTGATGGCCACGGTGGGCGCCGTGACCCTGCTGGTGATCTTCCAGCGCGGCGGCTTTGGCATGATTCATTCGGCCATCAACACCGCGGTCATGCGCACTCTACCCGAGGCGGATCGCAGCATGGGCTCCGGCCTGCACAACTTACATCGCGGCATTGGCATGTCGTTTGGGGTGGCATTTTGCAGTATGCTACTGGAAAAGCGCCTCGCCGTGCACAGCGTGCTGCTCGGGCAACAACACGATCACTTCGCCCTATCGGTAGAGCAGACTCTCGATGGATTCCGGGATTTGCTGCTTCAAGGAGGTGTGGTTGGACAGGCGATGCAAACCCAGGCCCTATCGGCCTTACAGCATCTGATGGACAACCATGTACGGGTGGCTGCCTACACCGATTGCTTTGCGATTTTGGCGCTCTTCTTTCTCGGTAGTATTATACCTGCTTGGTTCATTCGCGCCCAAGCAACACCGCAGCTTCGGAGTCGGCAAGCCGCTCCAGTGAACACTGCAGTACCCCGAGAGGCAGATTCGCTGGTCAAGGTCCATTAGCTGCACCAAGTCACACCATAACTGCTAGCGATGGCGCAGAGACCACGCTGTGGCATCGTGTTCCCCGTGCTTGAGAGGTCTGCTGTCTGGGCCTCTTGGTCAAATCGACTTGGCCGCGCGGCATGACCAGCCGTGCCTGGAGCAGGGCTCGAATATCTTGCAGCAGATCGCATCGTTTGACGACCTCATTCCCCACCCCGGCATCGTCACGCTTAGTCGCGGGTTGCCGATCGCCGATGTCTTGGCGAGCCGATTGCAAGGCCGGCAGGTTCAAACCAGCGCTTTTTTTCAAGTGATGCGCCGCGAACTCGGTTTTCCCGATGAGATGGCCCACTTGCCGATTCCCGAAGATCTAGTGCTGCGTGTGGTCTGAGTCAGCAGGGTATCCCGCGAACTTTTGACCCGCGGTTACAAACGGTTCAACAAATCGGCTTTTTTATTGGTGAACTCTTCTTCCGTTAATAAGCCTCGCGCTTTTAATTCGCCCAGCTTCTCAATCGTGGTAAAAATGTCTATCTCTGGAGTGCTGGGCTGAGCGCTACCGGCCTGAGCCGCTGGGGCTTCAAGGGCGACCGGCTCACTGGCGGCAGCCGCCGGCGCACTGGGCGATGCGGAGGCCGGTGCCGGTGGCGCCGGGGTCTCCGGGCTTATCGCCGCCGGGGTGATCACAGGCAATTGGGCCACGTCGACCAAACCGTGTTGGCTGGAGAAGCTCAAGGAACTGCCCACGGATTGCTGCTGCGAAAAGCCGCTGATTTGGTGATCTAAGGTATTGTACACGGTGACTCGACCGTTCACCTCAATCGCCAAACGTCTCGCCGGGGCAAAATACGCGTATCGCACGTTGTTTTGCGCCCCCGTGCTGCTGGGCATGCCCAGATCATCTGGCCACCAATGACCGGAGCGCCCAGACTCCGGGGCCACAAACAAACTCACGGGACCGGTTGGGCGATGACCTCGCGATGGGGTCTGCCCGCCTTGCTGTTGCGACTGGGACTGAGTGGGTCGAGTCAGTGGCGATGGGCTGGAGGACAGCAGATCTGCAAGGGCGCTGCACAGGCCTTCTACTCGACTCTTGAGAGAGTAGTTAAACATGTCCGACACCATTGTCATGCCGCCCTGCATCCATTGCCCGGAACCACCAAATTCAGGATGGTTAAACTGAGCCATCGTGCCGTTGCCATCCATAACAGCTTGCAACATGCTCATGACTGCCTCTGCGCTGACCTGATATTGTTGTGCTAAATCATCGATGATGTGTTGGCCTTCAGGGGTCAGTTGTGGCATACGAGTTTCTCCAAATGATGAGACTCAGGGCGCTTACACAAAAAGGCAACCTAGGAGCGTGAGATCAATATGCATTCTAACGTTGGCATCCCACGGATTGCAAGCCTGGCGATCTGAGACGACTTGCTGAGATACGACATATTAGGTTCTACATAAATGTATCAACCCTTTCAATGCCATACATTTATGTCTATATGACGATCAAAACCCCCATTTCTCATCCCGCCCTCCCATCTCTTATAATCGCTTTTGATTCAATAGATAGCGCTTCTCTCCAACACGAGCGATACAGTTGGCACAGCTCTTGCCAATTTTATAAGATCAGTCAATTCTGTCTTGACAAGCCTCAGCGCATGGTAGCCTGGATGCTTTTCTGGATTGGCATCAGAGCGAAGTCGTGTATCCTAGGTAGGTCTTAGTTTTTACCAACAGAGGAGGAGGAACCTTCTGCGCCAAACACGGGATCCTTGGCTTGACGAAGTCGGTGGCCTTGGAAGTGGCCGAACACGGCATTACGGTCAACGCCATCTGCCCGGCCTATGTGCGAACCGCGCTGGTGGAAAGTCAAATTGCCAGCCAAGCCCAGGCCCACCACATCAGTGAAGACGAGGTGATGGATCAAATTATGCTGGGGCCGGCGGCGATCAAACATCTGGTAGAGCCAGAGGAAGTCGCTGATTTAGCCTTATATCTCGTATCGGACCGGGCCCGGTCGATGACTGGCGCGGCTCATATGATCGATTTGGGTTGGACTGCCCACTAGGTTGGCATGGTGTTCGGAGGATCGTCATTGCCTCATCGGCGCAGCAACGGCGCTTTGGTCGCACCTTTGCCTCGTCGTTTACAAGGCGTCTATCCCTTCGAAGGACGTGGACTAGATCAACCGTTTCTGCTTACCGACGAACTCTTTTATGAAGTTCCTTTAGACAAACATGCTCAATTGCTTTATTTTCGAGCTGGTAATTCGACAGATGAAATGATTTATGTGGTGTTGATGCAGAATGACCGGCCAAAACGGTATTTTCCAATTGGGTCAAGAGCCGATTCACATGTGACCTTGGCCATTACAGAAGACATTGAGCCGGGCAACCACTTTGAGATACATATCGCGGCACCGGAGCGGCTTTGTGGATGGATTGTGCTTGACCTCGGACTGATGGAATTTTAATGGTGCCGTTGAACCGGTTTCATGCCACACGATTCAGGACCATTCACGAAGCGATAAATTAACCGATACCTACATAAGTGTGAAAAAACTCCAAAAATTACCACATTTATGTAGGAATATCTATGAGTAGCCTTACTGGTGTATATCGAGTATATTTCCTTAATCTCTTATATTTAAAATACTTATGGGATTAATTTGGGGCTTTCTGCACGGTTGGCATAGATTTTGCTTTATATTGAGGGTAACAATCTTGGTCCCGTTCACAGACTATGGGAGTGCAAACCATGCTATACGATAATATCTACATTTTAAGTGACATCTTTCATCACTTTTTGCTGGATCATCCCGACTTACAAGATGACACGGTGACCGGTATCGAGGTGGACTTACTACAGCGCTTTGAAGACTGGCTAGAGCGCGAAACCGATGTGACGGATCTCACCCACAAAGCCACCCTATTACAGATGGTGTCTTCTTATGAAGCGCTAGTAGAAATGCGAGACATGTTGACCCTGTCGACTGACCTATAGCTGAAGTGTCCGGCCAGGTTTTTTTTCCCCTCCTTACCTTGCCGGTGTCACTCCCTGCACTGGGTCTACATCGCTCCCCAGTGCAGGGAGGAGATATTGCTATAGAGTCCCTATCCCAAGGCCCATTGCGAAAGAGGCAGATCGCGTTAGGTATCTAGGGGGGTAGGAACGGAAATCTACTAGGCTTGCCGTCGGAAGTAAGCTATCATGACTGGGGCGGGGGATCGCCGGAGACCGGGGAGACCAAAGTACACAAGGGAGCTGCCCAGGACACGCCAAGTAGAGATGGCTAAGGAATGTGAGAGAAGAGGAAAAGCAGTGGAGGCTGAAGAGATTGCGGGGTTACAGCAAGGCATGGCCGATTTCCGCCATGGCCTCTATTTTGAGGCCCACGATGCTTGGGAAGAAGTGTGGCGAGATCTGAGTGGACGCCGCCGTGTGTTCTGGCAGGCGATGATTCAGCTCGCCGTCGGTACGCATCACTGGAATAACGGCAACCGGCGCGGCTGCCAAAGTGTTTGGAACAAAGCGCTGAACAAATGCGATGCACTTGGGCAGCAGTACCCTGCGGAGGTACCCGCCCCGCTGTTGTACCTGATGGCCGTGCTCTACGACTGCTTAGTCGCTTTGGAAGAGGAGAAGGATCCCCTTCCTCTAATCACCGACTTTGCCACGGCCACGCTCTCCGATCAATGGGCGAACTTTGCCTGAGAGCTGCCTATGGCACCTCGATCGGCGCCGTGGTCTCCCCCACGTGCATGCCGGCCTGTCGCAGCGCTTCAATGGCTTCCTCGGCCAGGCGCGGGTAATCTAAGGCGGGCGGCAGTGGGTCTAGCGGCGGCGGTGGCACCGGGCTCATCGCATCTTGCAGAATCCAGATCTTGTCGAGCAGTTCCGGCTGCGTGGCCTCCAAGCGATCCCGCATATCGAACAGGCTGGCCCGCACGCAGTGCGATTTGGCTTGGCCAAACACGTAGACCCGGTCATAGGCCATCACCGCGTTAAACAACGTCTCGTTAAACGCCCCCACCGCTTCCCCCCTGAGTTCTTGCACCTCCGGTGACAAGACGGAATAATGCTCGGTCAAGTCATGCGTGCCTTTGATTTCAAAATGCGTTTGGCAGCCGCGCACCAGACTATGAAAGATCGACGCCTCCATCAGCGCTGGCACCAGGGTGTGGCTCACGCCGCCCAGCAACACGTGGTATGGCCAAATCGTCAGCACGTATTTGCCGCTGGCATCGAGCTTGCGGCAGTATTCCAGACACGCCTGCCGATGCGCCACCGGCGTCCAGGTGCCATGTTGCACCTCTTCATACGAAATCGGCGTAAACGGCTCGGGATGGCGCCCCTCGCGGTCGACCCACCACACCGGGTGAAAAATCTGGTAGAGATGGTGGGTATCAAGGGTAAAAAACATCGCGCTGAGTTTATCCAAATTGCCGTAGATCCACTGCAGCGTCCGCTGTGTATCCTCAACCGCCCCCGGTACAAACAGACTCGCCCCCGGGGTGCAGAAGCCGACTTGGCAATCGATCCCAAAGGCGGCAATGCGGAACGAGTCCTGCGCAGCGGGCGCGATGCCATACTGCTGCCGATAGACAGCCGCCGCATCTGCCACCAGCGCCGCGCGTTCTACATAGACTTCGCTCACCCTATCCGGGTCATAAAAATCAGGCAGAGGCAATGCCATTTCACCAACCCTCCTCATCCTGAGACAGGCAGCCCAAGTTAAGGCGCTTTAAAATGCGGAATCACTTCCGTGCCAATCAGCCGAATGGTTTGCAGCGCCGCCGTTTGATCGCGCATGGCGCAGCGGAAGAGGATGTGCGTAATGCCCAGGCGCTGCATGCCCTCCAGATAACGGATACAGCCCTCCGGGTCATCGACGATCAACGACGCCTCCATCGCCTCGGCATCAAATCCCCGGTAGCCGCGCTCAAACAAGTCGCTGGCCTCACGGCGTGCCTGCTCACGCGAGGCCGACAAATGAATATCGCGCCGCATAATCACCTCTGAGACCTGATCCTCACGACCCTGCGTCTGCAAGGCTTCGCGGTATAAGCGCAGCTTGTCCTCCACCAAGCCCGGGGTAGACCCAGGGTTGATCACCCAGGCATCGGCGAGCCGCGCCGTGCGGCGGATCGCCGGATCGGCGCTGGCTCCAATCCACATGGGAAGCGGCTGCTGCAACGGCTTTGGACTAATGGTCACGCCTTCAAACGCATAGTGCTTACCCTGGTACGTCACCTCATCCTCGGCACACAACCGGCGCACGATCTCAAACGTCTCGACAAAGCGCGACACTCGCACCGTCTGCGGGGTTTGAAAGGCCACGTGAGCTTCCGGCTGGTGCCCCAGACAGCAGATCATGCTCGCCCGTCCGCCGCTCATTACGTCGAGCATGGCAATTTGCTCGGCCAACAGAATCGGCTGATAAAACGGCAGCAAGAACAGTGGTATCAGCTGCATATTCCCCGAGTGGGCCGACATGCGGCACATCGTGGGCAGGACCTGAAAATAATGGTCATACGTGATATGGTGATCGCCGAGCGACAGCGAATCAAACCTCAGCTCGGCCATCAATTCCACCCGGGCAATGAGGTCGTCCATAAGCTGTTTGCTGTCATCCTGGCGCGAGTAACTGCTAGTGAGGGACATGCCAATACGCATGGTGAAATCTCCTTTATGAGAGCCAGCGCTTACGCCGACGGTAGTGCTTCACGTCGCGAAAGCTCTTCCGTCCGCCCCCTTCCGAGAGCCCTAAGTAAAACTCCTTGATGTCCTCATTATTCCGCAGCGTGGCGGCCGGTTCATCGAGCACAATGCGGCCGTTTTCCATAATGTAGCCATGGTCGGCAATGGTGAGAGCCATGGCCGCATTTTGCTCCACCAAGAGGACCGTCATGGATGCTTCTTGGTTGAGCCGTTTGATAATTTCAAAAATCTCCCCCACCAACAGCGGCGCGAGGCCCAGCGAGGGCTCATCCAGCAGCATGACCTCCGGTCGGGACATGAGCCCGCGACCAATGGCCAACATCTGTTGCTCACCACCGGAGAGATAGCCAGCCTTGATGCCACGCCGTTCCTTCAAGCGCGGGAAGTACGAGTAGACCCGCTCGAGATCTTCCTTGATCCGACTGCGGTCGGGCTGCGTGTGGGCGCCGGCAATCAGATTCTCCTCAGCCGTCAAGAGCCCGAACGTCCGGCGGCCTTCCATCACCTGAGCGATGCCTCGCTTGACGATCTCGGCGGCTTCTCGGTGCTGCATCGCCGTGCCGTTCAGCTCAATCGAGCCAGCCGTCACTTCGCCACGCTCCGGCTTGAGAATGCCTGAGATAGCCTTCAAGGTCGTACTTTTGCCGGCGCCATTGGAACCCAGGAGAGCAACGATTTGTCCTTTCGGCACTTCAAACGAAACGCCGCGCAGAACCAGAATGGTGCGATCATAAACGACCTCAACATTGTTCAACTTCAGCATAGTGACCTCGGCCCTCCGTGTGGCATGCCGTTTACTCTTTCTCCCCGGCTTTTTTGATTTCCGCCATCACGATATCGCGATAGCCCTGAAACCACTCGGTGTTTTTCACCAAATCGCAGCCCTGGGTCTCGTAGATCTGGACCCAGCCACCTCCCTCGTGGTCCTGGGCCGTGACATTGAGCGGCGGCAAAAGGCCGCCCAAGGTGAAGTCTTTAATCTGCTCGTAGCCGAGTTTCACCTTTTCGCCTGTCACCGGCATACCCTGGCTCTTAATCGCATTGCGCACACCTTCCACCATGATCGCCGCGTTAAAGACGCCACGGTTGTAATACACTTGACCGACGTGGCTGGGCACTTCCTTGCCCTCCGCCTCGTAGACGGTGTGGATGATGGCTTGGATCACGGGAAAGTCGCGCCCCACCCCGGCAAAGTGCATGGCCAGGTAACCATCGGCTTTTTTGTCTTCACAGCCGGCGGCGATCATGTCGTTCTCGCCCGCACCCCACACCAGGCTGATGATCTTGTCCAGTGGGTAGCCGTTCTTGCGGAACTCTTTGATCGAAATGGCTGGGGCCTTGCCAAAGAGATGGGAGACGACGAAATCGGCCCGGAAACGCCGGGCGATATCCAGGACCGACGCCGCCATTTCTACACCAGGCGGTGGAATGGCGAATTCCCGGCAGGTGTAGCCCTCTAGCTTGCAGATGTCGCGAAAAATCGGCAGGGGCTCTTGTCCAGCCGCATTGTCGTAGTAGATATAGGCAATTTTGCTGCCCTTTTTGGCCCCCTTGTCTTTCACAAACTTCATCGCCGCGGCGCCTTGCGACCAGTAGGACGCGGCCACCGGGAAAATGTAGGGAAAGCGCTCGCCATCTGCCGCATCTGCCCGGCCGAATCCGGGGGTGATACCGGGGATTTTGTCTTCCATATGCCGAGGTGCCAAGGCGTACACAATCGGCGTGCCGTAGTCAAACGTCGCCACGCCGCCATCGCGCTTAATGCGCTCGTAAGCTTCGATGCCGCGATCCACCTTATAGGCGTGTTCCACCTCGATATATTTCAGAGTATGGCCCTCAATCCCGCCATTGGCATTCACCAAGGAGATATAATCCGTAATCCCCGGACAAATCAGCGTGCCGACAAATTTGGTCGGCCCCGTACGGTCACACTGACCCCCGATCACGATCTCGTCCGCCAGGGCCAGCGGTACCGATGCCACGCCAACCATCAGGGCCAAGACAAACACGCGACCGATGAAGCGACGAATTTGCATAACCTCTTCCTCAGTTTATGGAGTTACACTGCCAGTTGTGTCAACCTGCCTCAATACGAGAAAGGCCACAACCGGAAATACCGTTTGACGTGCTCCCAGAGCCGGGCTAAACCCGCCGGTTCGATGACGAGAAAACCGATGATGAGAACACCAAAAATCAACAATTGGAAATTGGCCAGAAAGTTGGCCGAATTTTGATAAGACATCCCAAAGACGCCCTCGGCAATGACCGGCACCGTCAAGTCTAAGGCGACCGGGAGCAGCCGAATAAAGATGGCCCCCAACACCGAGCCGAAGACGCTTCCGAGACCGCCAATGATGATCATCGCGAGGAAGTCGATCGACACCGGCAACTCGAAGTTCTCATAGTTGGCGATGCGCAGATAATAGGTGTACAGAGCCCCCGTGACACCGGCATAGAACGAACTGACGGCAAAGGACAACAGTTTGTACTTGAACAAATTGACCCCGATGATCTCCGCCGCAAAGTCGCGTTCGCGCACCGCGACAAACGCGCGCCCCACGCGCGAGCGCACCAGATTCTGGGCGCCGTAATAGGCCAGGAGGAAAAAAACCAGGATGAGGTAGTAGCGCTTGTATTCCGTGTCAAACACAAACCCGAAGCACTCGGGCGTGTCCACATAAATCGAGCCCAGATCACCGCCAATCCACTTGATGTGGTTGATCATCCAAGGCACAATTAACTGCATTGCCAGGGTCGCAATGGCCAAATACAGACCTTTAATGCGCAGCGACGGAATGCCGAACAGCGTCCCCGCCACCATGGTGGTGACGCCACCCGCCGGGATGCCGAGCCAAAACGGCCAACCATAGCGGCTCGATAAAATGGCCGCGGTATAGCCGCCAATCATCATGAAAGCCCCCTGGCCAATCGAGATCTGCCCGGTGTATCCCACGAGGATATTGAGGCCGATGGCCCCGATCGCCGACAGCGCAATCGTGTTGGCAATGCTCATCTTGTGCGGGCCCAAAAGCAGCGGCAGTCCGACGATGAGAATCAACAACATCACCCCATTGGTGAGTTTCGCCAGCGGCAGCGTGTAGAGGGACATATCGCCCTCATAACTCGTCTGAAAAACCCCAGCTTCGCGATGAATCATAACCCTTACACTCGCTCGATCGTTTCGTGCCCGAACATCCCATAGGGACGGATGAACAACACCAAAATCATCAACACATAGGGGACAAAGTCCTTCGTTCCCCCCCCCACGAGGGGATCGAAGTAACCTGCCGCTAAACTCTCCACCACCCCCAGGATCAGCCCGCCGATAATGGTTCCGCCAATACTGTCCAAGCCGCCGAGAATCACGACCGGGAACACCTTGAGACCAATCAGGTTCAAAAAGGTGTCCACCCCGATCTGATTGCCCCAAATGATCCCGCCGGCCGTGGCCGCCAGTCCGGCAATGCCCCATGACAGGGCGAACACCGACGGCACTTTGATTCCCACGACCATCGCCGCCTGCTGATCATCCGCCACCGCACGCATGGCCAACCCCAGGCGGCTGCGCGTAAAAAACAGCCCAAAGGCAATCAGAAAGCCAATCGCAATGAGCCCCGCCACCAAGTTGATGGGCGAGATAAACACCGGTCCCAAAATGATGGGGTCGTCACTGACCGGCAGAGAGAGTTCGCGCGTCTTGGCGCCCCATAAAATCGTCACCAGCCCCTGGAGTACAAAGGCCAAGCCGATTGTCACCATAATCACTGAGACGATGGGTTGCCCCACCAGGGGCCGCAGAATCAGCCGCTCTTGGAGAAAGCCAAAGAGCACCATGCCCACCGACACGACCACCACCATCACCAAGAGCGGCGCCCCCAAATCCACCATCATGAAGGCAGCGGCATAGCCGGCAAACATGACGAGATCGCCCTGGGCGAAGTTGATGGCGCTAGTCGCTTTGTAAATCAGCACGAAGCCGAGCGCCACCAGGGCATACATCAGGCCGACCAACAAGCCGTTGATGATCAAATCCAGAAAAAACGCTTTTTCCGGATTGAACATATAGGCCAGCACTAAGAGCCCTACACAGATGCCAGAAATAACAAACCCTTTTTTTTGCGTACGATCCATATTGCATCACCGAATCCCTATGTCTTGTTTGCGTCCGATCCCTCTTGCGTCAACAAATCCAGACGCTTATACCGAGACCTCGGTCGCCGCGCTACGGAAACGAACGTGGGTCTCCATGGTGGTCTGCCGCCCGTCCTGATAGGTAATCAAAGTGCGCACCGGCAGTTCGTCCACCTCCGAAAACAGGGCGGCAATGATGTCGGCATACTTCTCTGCCACAAAGCCGCGGCGCACCTTGCGCGTGCGAGTCAGCTCCTCATCATCTGCGTCGAGTTCTTTGTGCAGCACCACGTAGCGCCGAATCTGCATGGCCGTCTCAAGGTCGCTGTTGACGCGATCGACCTCTGCCCCAATTAAGTCGTACACCTCCGGTTTTTGCGCCAAGTCGGTGTACGTGGTATAGGAGACTTGCTTGCGCTCCGCCCACTTGCCGACGTTATCCATGTCGATATTGATCATGGTCGCGACATAATCCCGATGCTGGCCGTAGGCCACCGCCTCCTTAATATAGGGGCTGAATTTCAGTTTGTTTTCGATAAACTGCGGGGCAAATTTGGTGCCGTCGGCCAATGCCGTCACATCCTTGACCCGGTCAATCACGACCAGATGGTGGGTGTTTTGATCGAAAAACGCGGCATCTCCGGAGTACAGCCAGCCATCGCGAATCGTCTCCGCGGTGGCCGTTTCGTTTTTGTAGTAGCCGAGAAACACCGTGGGGCCGGCCACCATCACCTCGCCATCGTCGGACAGTTTCATCTGGACATTGGGAAACGGCGTCCCCACCGTGCCCATCGACACTTCGTCGTCACGCTGCACACACGTGACCCCGGTTTCGGTCTGGCCATACACCTGTTTGAGATTGATTCCCAAGCCACGAAAAAACAAAAACACTTCGGGCCCCAAGGGCGCCCCCCCCGTGTACGCCGAGCGGATACGCGAAAATCCCATGAAGTCGCGCAGCGCGCCAAACACACACCAATCCGCCAATGTGTGCTTGAACTTCAGCCAGCCCTCCGGCTCCTGACCTTCCATGCGCAGGCGCGCCACTTCTTCCCCAGCCGGCGCCAGCCAGTTGTAGATCAGACGCTTGAGCGGCGAGGAATCCTCCATGCGCACCTTGATGTCCGACGCCAGATTTTCCCAGATGGCCGGTGGGGCGACGAGAAAATGCGGCGCAATCTCTCGGATATTGGCTTGCACGGTGCTCGGATCTTCCGGGCAATTGACCCGACAACCGGTCATCAGCGACGCCGCCAAGGACCAAAACGTATCGCCCACCCAAGCCGGAGGCAAATAGGCCAAGGTTTCATCCGTGCGGTAGTACGGCTCCACCTCCAGCATGCCCTGCACCGCAGACACCAGGTTGCGATGCGACAGCATCGCCCCTTTTGGCGTCCCCGTGGTCCCTGAGGTATACCCCATCAGCGCCACGTCATCGGCTGTGCAGGCAGCGATTTGCTCGTCAAAATAAGTCGGATGCTCCTGAGCGTACTGCCGCCCCGCTGCCTGCACGTCGGTAAACGGGATTAACAGGGTGTCATCGTAGTGCCGCATGCCCTTGGGATCGTCGTAGATGACCTGGCGCAACTTTGGCAGCTGGTCTTGAATCTCCACCACCTTGTCCACCTGCTCTTGATTCTCGGCCATCACCATGACCGCATCCGAGTGGTCGACCACGTAGGCGAGCTGGTGGCTCATCGAATCCTGATACAGGGGCACCGGCATGCCGCGCAGCGCCTGCACCGCCACCATGGTCCAGTACACCTGTGGCCGATTGTCACTAAGAATGGCCAATTTATCCCCCGCCTTAAACCCCAGGGCGGCCAGACCATTGGCGAAGTCCCGAACCTCATTGAGATATTGTTGCCAGGTCCACTGTTTCCAAATCCCCAGTTCTTTTTCACGCATCGCAATATCACGGGGATGTTCACGCGCTTGCTTTAAGAGAAATTGCGGCAGGGTCTGTTCAGACATGCGTCCCTCCTTACCTCACTTACACTGCGGCCTGGATGCCTAAATAGGCTTGAACGACTTGTGGATTTTGTTTGACTTCGTCCGGTGTGCCCTCGCCGATCTTTTGCCCCACATCCAAGACCACCACCCGGTCCGATAAATCCATGACCACGCTCATATCGTGCTCGATCAAGACGATCGTCGTCCCCAATTCTTCGTTCACGTCGAGGATAAACCGCGCCATGTCCTCTTTTTCCTCAACGTTCATGCCGCCCATCGGCTCATCCAACAACAGCACTTTGGGTTTGGCTACCAGTGCCCGCCCCAGTTCAACGCGCTTTTGCAACCCGTACGCCAACGACTCCACCGGCTGTTTGCGCAACGCTTCGATTTCTAAAAATTCGATAATTTCTTCAACGATGGCGCGATTGGCAATCTCTTCTTTGAGCGCCGGGCCAAAACGAATCATCGAGGCAATCACTCCCGAACGCATATGCACGTGGCGCCCGAGCATCAAGTTGTCGAGCACGGACATGCCACTAAAGAGCGCAATATTTTGAAACGTGCGCGCCACCCCCAGGCGCGCCACTCGGCTCGGGGAGTACGGTGTGATATCCCGGCCCTCAAGCAAAATCGCCCCCGTATCCGGATGGTAAAACCCAGAGATCATATTCACAACCGTCGTTTTGCCGGCGCCATTGGGTCCGATAATAGAAAAGATTTGACCCTGCTCAACTTCGAAGCTCACGTCTCTATTGGCCTGAACGCCACCGAAACGCTTCGAGATATTTTGAATGCTAAGCACTGTATCTGACGCCATGTGACCTCCACCCAACGCAAAAATCCTCGTGTTCCCAACTGCTTCACGCTTTGGTAACCGTAGATATTACAAATATTTTGATCACTTCGTGGCATGAGCGTAACTCGCGGGTGCACTATATACGATAGATACCAGGTATCGTCAAGGGCAAAATAAAAGGGGGGGGGGCTGCTAGAGAGCAGACGGCCCGGCGATGCGTTCAAGCTGGCGATCGGCCGGGGTCTCAGGTGCAAGCCTTTGCGGTATCAAGGGGTTCCGGGAGCCACCGCCGAATGCAGGTGTTGGGGACGGCTGGCGCATGCTAAAATAGAGACCATGCAAGGGTGATGGTATGCCTCTCGGGGCAGCTTAGCATACGCTGTCCCGGAGAGGCGAGCCTGCATCAAAGACGTGTGCTGGGTTGATTTGAATAGTGGGGTCACAAGGAGAATGGCGATGCAAGACCGCATTGCGGAACGGTTTCGACAGATGGTAGCGCCGGGCGATTTTTGCTCACTGCGCTTGGTGCGGGAGCGGTCCGAAGTGCTGAGCGTGCGGCAGGATGTGCTGCAGCCGGTGCGTACGTCGGAAGACTTGGGAGCGATGTTGACGGTGTTGGATGGCGGTGGCATGGGCTATGCCGCGACTAGCGATCTCACCGCGAGTGGCTTGCAACGTGCGGCCGAGCAGGCACATCGCTGGGCGCGGCAGAGCGCCGGCCATAGCGTGGTCGATTTTTCCAAACTGCCGCAAGCGCCACCCTCCGGGGAATATCAAAGCCACGAGGAGATTCCCTGGGGGTCGGTGGCGCTGGGTGACAAGATCGCCGTGTTGCAAACCGAGTGCGCCCGGCTGAAAATCGACGACCGCATCGTCGACTGGACCGCAGCATTGTGGTTCACGGAGATGGAGTCGCTGTATCTGACCGCCGATGGCGGCCACGTGCAGCAGCGTTTTTGCTACCTGATACCGATGATGAGTGCCACGGCCAATGCCGGTTCAGAGACGCAGAACCGCAGTTTCGGTGCCCGTGGTTATGGCCGGCAAGGGGGACTGGAAGTCCTCGATCATCTCGGTTACCGGGAGGTGGCACCTCGCATTGCATCGGAGGCTTTGGAGCTCCTGACGGCGCCGAATTGCCCCTCCGGGGCCATGGACTTGGTGTTGGCCCCGGACCAGATGATTTTGCAAATTCACGAGTCCATCGGGCACCCCCTAGAACTCGACCGCATCTTGGGCGATGAACGCAATTACGCCGGCACGAGTTTTGTCACGCCCGATATGTTCGGATCGTACGCCTACGGCTCCGAGCAACTCAACATCACCTTTGACCCCACCCGCCCGGAGGAGCTCGCTAGCTATGCTTTTGACGACGAGGGCACGCCGGCGCAGCGCGAGTATCTGATTCAAAATGGCATCCTGCAACGGGGTCTTGGCGGCATGACATCGCAAGTGCGGTCCGACCTGCCTGGGGTGGCCAACGCGAGGGCCTGCAGCTGGAACCGGCCGCCGATCGATCGCATGGCCAATCTTAATCTGGAGCCCGGCAGCGCGAGCTTGGAGGACATGGTCGCCTCAGTCGAGTGCGGCGTGTATATGCAGACCAACTGTTCCTGGTCCATTGACGATTCCCGCAACAAGTTCCAGTTCGGCTGTGAATACGGCCAGCTCATCGAAGACGGCAAGCTCACCACGGTGGTGAAAAAGCCGAATTATCGGGGCATTTCCGCCACCTTCTGGCGCAGTCTGAAAATGGCTGGCAACCGCGACACCTTCGCCATCATGGGCACGCCGAACTGCGGCAAGGGCGAGCCGAATCAAATCATCCGCGTGGGGCATGCGACGCCGGCGTGCCTGTTTACCAACGTGGAAGTGTTCGGAGGAGAGTAGGGGCCATGCAGGATTATTTTTATTCGCTGGCCGATGCGATCACGTTGTCGCTGCAGGGTGATGAGGTGTACACGTGCACCTTCCATGGCGAGGATTCCGACTTTGTGCGGCTCAACCGGAGTGCGATCCGCCAACCGGGTTCGGTACAACAGCGCTCACTCAGTGTGGATCTCATGGTAGGGCGCCGCCATGCACCGGGCACGATCACCCTCTCCGGTGACTTTCAATGGGACCGGGAGCGGCTAGAGGCGTTAATGGGGGATCTCCGTGAGAAACTGCCGTACTTGCCTGAAGATCCCTATTTGCTGTACGCCACCGAGGTGCAAAACAGCGAGACGCACGGTGACAATCATCTCCCTGCGGCCGAAGACGCAGTCGCCGCGCTGATGGCGGCAGGTGAAGGGCGCGACCTGGTCGGTATCTATGCCTCGGGCGGCACGTACGCCGGATTTGCCAATGCGTTTGGGCAGCGCAATTGGTTTTCCAGCTACAGTTTTAATGCCGACTGGAGTTTCTACCACAAAAAAGATAAGGCGGTGAAAACCGCCTACGCCGGCACGGTCTGGGACCCGGCGGGATTTGACCGCAAGGTCGAGGCGGCCTTGTTGCATTTGGATGGTCTGCGCCAGGCGCCGCAGACCATTGCGCCGGGCGTCTATCGGGTCTATTTGTCGCCCACTGCGCTCTACGACATTTTGGAGATGTTGAGGGGGAGCGGGTTTGGCCTCAAAGACCACCGCACCAAGCGAACCACGTTGCTTAAAATGGTGGAAGAAGACATGCGGTTGCATCCATCGGTGACCTTATCTGAGAACACCGGCGAGGGGACCGCACCGAATTTTCAGGAGGCCGGTTTTGTGAAGCCCGATCACGTGACGCTGATCGAGTCCGGGCGGTTTTGCAACTGCCTGGTGTCGCCGCGTTCGGCGGAAGAGTATGGCGTGCCGACCAACGGCGCCTCGGGCGGAGAATCTCCCGAATCGATCGACATGGCGGCGGGGACGTTGGCCGATGATGACATTTTGCCACGGCTCGATACCGGGGTGTATATCAGCAATGTCTGGTATCTGAACTATTCCGACCGCTCGGCCTGCCGCCTCACCGGGATGACGCGCTTTGCCACCTTTTGGGTCGAAAACGGTGAGATTCGGGCCCCCCTCAATGTGATGCGTTTTGATGAGTCGATCTACCGTATGTTGGGCGACCAGCTCATCGATTTGACGGCAGAGCGCGAATTGATTCTCGATGCCGGCAGTTATGGTCGCCGCTCGACCGACAGTGGGCGATTGCCTGGGGCGCTGGTGGAGGGGTTTACGTTTACGCTGTGAGGGAGGCAACGACCGCCGCGATGGGAGACCTATGCCAATCTTGAGGGCTGGATGCTAGAGAGGGCTGGATGCCAGAAGCCTTCTAACCCTTAGACCCCGAGGGCACGCGCCAAAAGCGGTCCGGCGGTCTCCATGAAACTACCGATCACGGCATCGAGATCGTCCATTTGAGATTCCAGAACATACAAGCCGCGGGTGGGGACCGTCGCGCCGAGTTCGATGAGGAGCGGCCTAAAATGCGTCTCTACCGCTAAAGCGTGGTGAGGATCTGCCCCCATCATCACCGGCAGGGCGACCGTGCCGGCCAGGCCATTGTTGCCGTAGCGGTCTAAAAATGCCTTTAACAAGCCCGTGTACGATGCCTTATACACCGGGCAGGCGGGAATGATGAGCTGGCTGTTGGCAACTTTTTGAGTGAGGGCGGCGAGTTCCTCATCCTCCCAGCTAAACAAGCGATTCGCCACCGTGGCCAATTCGATGAGTTCAATGGCCGTGCGATTCGCAGCGCCAATCGCCTCGACCGCGTGTTTGGCAGTGGCCTCGGCCAATCGCGTGGTCCGTCCGCCCGGATTAGGGTTGCCAATGACAACGCTCACCTGCATGATAGACTCCTTGTTAGCTCAATACACATAGACGATCGATTCGCTGGAGCTGGTGTTCATGCTCTATAGTACGAGATCTGCATCGCTCGCCACAAGGTGGGGAATTGCACCAGGGAGGGTAGACTATGCCTTATGTCATGTACGTGACGCTTCAGGGCGACGACACAATTCTAAAATTCACCATGCATCCCGACACCGGACAACTGACGCCGCAGGGCAGCATCGAGGTGCCCGGCGGCCCGGCACCGCTCGCCATCGATCCGGCCCGGCGCTTTCTCTACGTCGGGCGCCGGGGCGCTTGCGAGGTATCCAGTTATCGCATTGCCCCACAAACCGGCGATCTGACTCTGCTCGGGACGGTGGGGCTTGAAACCGACCCGTGTTTTATGGCCACGGATCGCTCGGGACGGTTTTTGCTCTCCGCCTATTATGAGGGCCAGACCGCCGCCGTGCATCCCATTGGCGACGACGGGGTGGCCGGTGGCCCACCGATCGAGTGGCGACACACCGCGCGTGGGGCGCATTCGTTTCAGACCGATCCCACCAACCGCTACGCTTTTGTGCCGCACATTGCCGGCCGAGGCCCAAACGAAATTCGGCAATTTAAATTCGATGCCGAAACCGGGCGGCTCACCCCTAACACCCCGCCGGCGGTGCAGCCCGAGCAACCGGATGGGCCGCGCCATTTCTGTTTTCATCCGCACCGGGATATCTTGTATTTTTCCAATGAACAGGGCTGTAGTGTGACGGCTTATCACCTGGATTCAGCCGCCGGCACCCTGAGCCCGTTCCAAACCGTCTCTACGCTGCCCGAGGGCTACGACGGCGCCAATAGCTGTGCCCAAATCGGCATCACGCCATCGGGGGCCTTTCTGTACGCCCCCAATCGCGGACACAACAGCATGGCCTGTTTTGCCGTGGCGGCAGACAGCGGTGCGTTGACCCCGGTTGGCCGTGTGCCCACCGAGCCCGTGCCGCGTGCCTTCGGCATTGATCCCACCGGCCACTTTCTCTACTCTGCGGGGCTGGAATCCGGCCGCCTAGCCGCCTTCCGCATCGATCAACAGACAGGCACGCTGACCCCGCTTGAGGTCTATACGGTGGGGGAGAAGCCCATGTGGGTCACCATTTTAGCGTTGTAGAGAGGCCGGAGACCTCGGGCTAAATAAAGCCGCCGTCCACCGTCCACGGGAGCAGATGTCTCAACTCACCGGCGCTACCGGCTGGCGCCAACGCTTGCCGTCCTTGACGGTTAGCACAGACGTCAGTCGTTGGCTGGCTTGCACTTGGTTTTGCGCGGCATCGACGAACGTGTATTCACCTTTTTGCAGGTGGAGCACGACCGCATCGCCAATGCTGCCGACGCGGAGGGTGCCGAGTTCGTCACTCTGATCAATCGCCGCAGCGGCATTGGCGGTGACACTAGCGATGACGGCATCCAAGGGCATTTCTAAGGCGAGAAAGGTGGACATGACACCGAGCAGATCGTACACCACCCGGCCTGGCGGTGGGTGGTGAATATCGGTGCTGAGGGTGTTGGGCCAAAACGACTGCGACACGGCGGCACGGCCGACATTGAGGTCAAAGTGTACCCCGGCATGCCCCACATCGAGGACGATACCTCGCTCTCGGGCCTCTCGCACTTCCGGTCGAATGCGGCCATTACCATCGAGAATATGGTGAGCATAGCCGTTGAGAATATGGGTGGCAATGTCGCCCGGCTGCATCAAGTCGAAAATCCGCACGAGTGGAATCGGCGTCCCACTGACGTGCACCATCATTTTAGACCGCGTGGCATTGGCCACCTCGCGGGCCATCTCCAAGGCTGGTAGGGCATTGGCTTCGCCGGTTGCCCGATGATCAATGCGCACTTTAATGCCCAGCACATCGCCGCGATTTTCGTCGATACACTGAATGGCTTGATCGATTTGGGCAAAGGCGAGATTTTGCAGCTCGCCAATACGGGCTGTCAGTGACGTTAGCCCCGTGGCTGCGAGGTGCACAAAGGCGTAGAGCTGGGTGTCGCTAGGATCGAGAATATAGGCCTTCAAGGCCTGGTAATTGCCCCAGCCGGTGCTGCCCGCGTCCACCCCGGTGGTCACCCCCGAAGGTAGACACGCGGTATCTGGATCCACTGCGCCCGGCCAGCCCCGGTAGAAAAAATGGCCGTGGATATCTATCAAGCCCGGGGTGACGAGATAGCCGCTCACATCAATCACTTCCTCGGCGGTTGAAGCCGCGATGTCGGGCGCAATCGCCGCCACGCGCCCATCTCGGAATGCCACATCACCGCGCCGGTGCAGATCTTGGGAGGGGTCGATCACCTCGCCGCCTTTGAGGAGCAGATCGTATGCGTCAGTCATCATGAACTCCCGGTGTGAGACCCTTTAGATAAAAGATGGAGCTGGAGACTAGCGGCCGATAAACCGCGGCTGCCGCTTTTCCCGGAACGCGGCGGCGCCTTCGACGCGGTCTGCAGAGCGTCCGGCCACGGCTTGGTTGCGAGCTTCCATATTCAGCACGTCTTCCAGCGACATGTTCATCGCTTGGTAGACCCCGGTTTTGGCCAGGCCATGAGCCAGCGTTGGGCCATTGCCCAGGCGTTCGGCCAACTGTTGGGTGGCCGCCTGGAGTTGATCGGCCGGGACCACCCGGTTGACCAGGCCGATGCGGTAGGCCTCCGCGGCCTCGATAATGTCGCCGAGCATGATCAGCTCTAAGGCTTTAGCTGGGCCCACGAGGCGAGGGAGAAAATACGTGCCGCCACCATCCGGCACTAGGCCGATGCGGGAAAAGACCTCACCAAACCTGGCCGCGTCCGATGCGATGCGCAGATCCGTGGCCAGAGCCAAGTTACAGCCCGCGCCCACCGCGACGCCGTTGATGCAGCCAATAATGGGTTTTGGCAGATGTTGCATGCGCAAAATACAGCGGTTTAACCGCTCGATGAGATCGCCACCGAGGTCGCCGTCAAAAAACGTTTGAGGCCCTTCATGCGTGCGATCCCGGGTTTGATCGCCACCCGAGCAAAACCCACGTCCAGCGCCGGTGAGAATCACCACCCGTACCTCTACGTCCGACGCGATATCAATCAAGTGGCGCTCCAACTCGCCCATGAGCGCATCATTCATGGCATTCAGCTTGTCGGGACGGTTCAACGTCAAGGTCGCTACGTTACCAGTCTTTGTATATAACACGGGCGTTTCCGCCATCCTGTCCATCTCCTTACCTCTGGCACTGCATGAATCAAGGTCTTGTCTCGGGTTCCAGACTCGCTAAAATCGCTAAATAAAGCTGTCTCAGTCCCAATAGGATGGGGGGAATATCGATATACTCCCGCACCGTATGGGCGAAGCCACCGCGCGTCATCCCTAAACACAGCGAGGGAATCCCCTGGCTGAGCGGCAGATTGGCATCCGTGCTGGAGGCACTGAACGTCGCCTGCCGCAGGCGCAGACGTTTGCGGATGCCCTGCATCTGCTGACACAGCGGGTGGGTACTGTCGAGGATCGCCGCCGGGCGCTGTCCCACCGTGCGGCTCTCGATCCGGATGCCGGTCTCTTGCGCCACGGTTTCAAAGATGTGCCTCACCCGGTGTTCAAGCCGTTGTAAGGACGCGGGGTGCACCGAGCGCAGATCCAACAACATGGTGGCGCGGGGAGCGATCGTATTGATGCTCTCCCCCCCTTCCACGAGGCCGACATTATAGGAGGTCTTAGGTTGCTGAGACATCTTGAGGCGGGATATTTTGTGGATCGCGTTGCCCATGGCGTGAATGGCGCTCGGGATGCCAAACGCGCCCCAACTATGGCCGCCTTCGCCTTCAAAGGTAATTTCAAGGCGGGTGCTGCCAATGCCTGCATTGCGGATCTCATCCACCCCATGCCCTTCCACTGCCAGCACGGTGTCGACACGACCATGCCATTTCTCCAACAGGGCGCGAATGCCGCAGAGGTTGCCCAATCCCTCTTCTCCCACATTGGCGGCAAAAATAATGCGCCCTGGCGGCGACTCATCGAGCCGCCGTATGCCCTGAGCCACCCGGAGCATCCCCGTCACCGCGACGCTATTGTCGCCAATACTCGGGCCGTAGAGGCGATTAGAGGTCCGTCGCACCTCCAGTGGCGTACCCAGGGGAAAGACCGTATCGATGTGGGCGGCAACCAGCGTCGTGGGACCCTCACTACTGCCTTCGATCATCCCCGTGACATTGTAGATGTCATCGACCTGTACATCGCTCAGGCCGATTGCCCGCATGCGGGCTTCCGCATAAGCAGCCCGTGCCGCCTCATCGAACGTCGGGCCCGGAATGCGGCACAAATTCAAGGTCTCTTCGACCATCTCGTCGAGGGTCTCGGCAAACCAGGCCAGACCGTCTTCGACCGTAAACGATGTCTGTAATGCCATGTAGACTTCCTCTATATCCTCGCTAGCGCCAAACTTGGCCTTCCTACGCTCCTGGTCCCAGCATCATAACACAGACCGTAAGTGTGAAGCCATGGCACCGTTTCTGGCTGGAGTACCGTTTCCGGCTAGGGGAGGAGAATAAACCCCATGACGCCGACGCCAAGTGATACAAAGACCGCGAGATAGG
>Ga0214472_10001878_pt1 | contig 22812 bp, 22 predicted proteins | sample RVTome_6_FD_207662 | JGI IMG/M metagenome (GOLD analysis project Ga0214472, IMG submission 207662) | Soil microbial communities from uranium-contaminated site in the Upper Colorado River Basin, Wyoming, United States - RVT140D175 | ecosystem: Environmental > Terrestrial > Soil > Contaminated >...
CACTGCAAGGAACCCGACCGGTTCGGTGAGCAACGCCTGGACGTCGGCGGCAGTCACGACGATGTCTGATTGTCCGGTCGCGAGGTCGAGGACCCTGATGGTCGAATCGGGGGTGGCTGAGGCGTAGGCGATCGACCCCCCATCCGGCGACCAGGCGGGTTGCCGGTCGAACGTATCGCCGCTGGTCAGCTGCTCCAGGTTCCCGCCGTCCCCGGCGTCCATGCGCCAGATGGCCGACGAGCCGCCCCGGTCGGAAGCGAACGCGATGCTCTGGCCGTCCGGGGACCACGTGGGCGACGTGGACACGGCCGGCTCGTCGGGGGTCAGTCGCACGAGAGTCGATTGCTCCTCGCCCGCCAGGCCGACCCTGAAGATCGCCGAGAATCCATCGGCGTCGGTGCGCACGAACGCCAGCTGATCGGGAAGTGGCGGAGGCGGCGGCGGCGTGGTCGTGGTCGGGTCGGTCGTGGTCGGGTTGGTCGTGGACGTCGTGCCCGGGACAGTCGTCGTGGGCTGCGTCGTGCCCGGGACAGTCGTCGTGGGCGGCTCCGTGCCCGCGCCACCGACAGCGAGTGTCAGCAGTCCATCCCCGTCGAGATCCTTGACGGACAGGCTGGTGACCGGTGAGCCGGCGGGCTCGATCACCACAGTGGCGTCGAGGTCGAACCCCTCCCACGGTGCGCCCAACAGCTCCACGTCGTCGGCGTAGGCCCTCGGCGGCAGCAGCGGGTTGCCGCAGTTGCACTTGGCCCTCGGAATGCCATGTGCATCAACCAGGACCGCCGTGCCTGCTTGGAGGATGGAGTCGATCGCGGTCGCGGTGCCGCCGGCGAACCCATGGTTGGTGACTCTGGTGTCCACCTGGAGGACGACCGGGGCCAGGGAACGGATGAAGCTCTCGATCTCGACCGTGGAGATACCGTGCACTCCAGCCCAGGCGGCGCCCTTGTCGGGGTTCTCCCTCAGGAAGGAGATGAGCTGCTCGACGTCACACACGTCGAGCAGCTGCGATCCGCCATACAGCCCTGGCGCCGTCCCCGAGATGCGCACGACGTCCTGGTCGGCCGGGAGCTCGATGTCGGCGAGAGCGAGCCCGGATGGCTCACCCTGCGGCGGCAGCAGCTCGGGCGTGTCCGGCACCACGGATTCTGTGAATGGGTCGGTGCCACGGAAGGAGATCGTCTCGAGAACCACCGAATCCGCCCTGGCCTCCCCGCCGGTGAGGAACAGGAAGCCGAAGATGACCGCCCCGACCAGCGCGGCTCCCCCGAGGAGGAGCCAGAATCCGCGGCGGCGGCGCTCGGTCTCCTCTTCCCGGGCGGGTGCCGCCGCGACGGCTGCCGGGGTCGGAGGAGCGGCCTGGTCGGCCGGGGGCTCGGACTGCTTGGACTCATCGGAAGGCGACCCGCCGGCTGCGCCCACCCCAGCGCGCTCGGCGGCTGCGTGGGCGGCACCGAGGGCGATGGCGTTCTTGGGGTCGGCGTCGACCGCAACGGGGCGCCCCAGACGCTCGGTGACCATTTGGGCGACGAGGGGGATGCGGCTGGACCCACCGACCAGCAGAACTCGGCTGAGATCGGCGGCGTCCAGCCCTGCACCACGGGTGGCGCGCTCCAGCGCCGCCACGGTCTCGGCGACGGCCGGTCGAATGGCCGCCTCGAACTCCTCGCGGGTGATGCGTACCCGGGTCTGCGTCCCCGGTAGCACAACCGGGACGTCGACCTCGGTCTCGGAGGACAGTGTGATCTTGGCTCGCTCGCACTCCTGACGGAGGCGTTGCACCGCGCCCACCACCTCGGCGTCGTTGGGATCGATCGAATCGAACGCAGCGGCGACGTGCTCTTGGACATGGGTGAACACCGCCTCGTCGAAGTCGATGCCGCCCAACTGCTCGATCCCGTGTGGCTCACCGACGATCTCGAAGCCATGGTCCGTCTTGCGGAGCACGGCAGCGTCGAATGTGCCGCCACCGAGGTCGTACACGGCGATGAGTGACCCGACCGGGACCCGCTCCTGGGCGGCGTAGTGGATGGCGGCAGCCTCCGGCTCCGTCAGCGTCATGGTCTCGCCGATGTCGGCCGCCGCGATCGCCTGTGCGAGGTGCTCTTTCTTGTACTCCCCCCAGTTGGCGGGGTGTGTCACCGCGGTCAGCACCGGCGGACCACCCTCCCGCTCGGCGATCTCTCCCACGACCCAGCTCAACAGGCGTCCATACAGGAGGTGCGCGGCGAGCGGCGATCCACCGAGCACGAGCGGGGCGGCATCACCGATCCGGCGCTTGAAGTGATACGCGGCTCGTCCCGGGCTCTCGTGGCTGCGTCGCACGGCGGCCTCGCCGGTCGTGACCGATCCGTCCTCGCGGAGCCACACCACGGACGGGATGGCGAACCCACCCGCACCCAAGTTGAACATCGTGTCACGACCGTCACGCGACGTCGCCGCAGCCGTGAACGTCGTGCCGAGATCTACGCCTGAAAAGTACGGAATCGGCGGCCTCCCCGCGGCGAGATTACACCCCAGACGGCCTCTCGATCCGTCCCCGTCTGCGGGCGATTTCTGATGGCCCGCCACACCGTCGTCACCGTCGCCCCCGGCACATGTCCTCCCTTCGCCAGGCGTGCGGGACCTCTTCCCGCCCACTGAGGACGACGAGACAACGCAAGGGTCGCTTCTGTCGCCCTGGGCAACCGAGCGAGCATGATCGAGGGTGAGCCCCCGGATTCGGTCGCGATCCGGCGAGCGCCGAGCCGACCCGAGAAAGCAGTCCCGCATGATCGTCGTCGGTGTCCGACACCCAGTAACCGCCCATGACACCTGGAAGGCGGTCTACGACACCGCCCACCCCGGCACGTTCTGCGCCAAGTTCGCTCGGGTCGACCGCGCGGTCGACGATCCCAACATGGTGATCGTCGTCTGCGGCTTGGATTCGGTGGAGGCGGCGAGCGGGATGCTGGAGAGCCCCGACCTCAAGGGCCGGGCCCGGTTCCTGCTGCCGTCGAAGCGCACGGGATGGACCCAGGAGGCCCGCATCGGCGGCCACAAGGTGTTCCTCCGCACCGGCGAGTACGCCGACGGCACGCTCGGCTAATTGTTCATCGACCTGGCCAAGGCGGGGGCGACCCTGCGGGGGGACCTTGGAGTCCGGCCACCCGCCCTACCCATCGGCGTACCACGCCGGAGCGCTGCTGGCCGGAGAGGACAAGCAGCGAGCCGTGCCCCCGGGGCCGGGCAGAGGCCCGGGTAGCGACCGCCGATCGCTCGGCGAGGAGCCCGTTACAGTGGCCACGGCGCCATCGCCATGGGCGGGACTCGCTCCTCGTGGAGCCAGGGAGGCCGGGGCCAGCGAGGAGACGAGAAGATGAGTGACTTCACGATCAGCATCGAGGTGGCGGCACCAGCCGCCGCCGTCTTCGGCTACCTCGCCGACGCCACCCGAACCCCCGAGTGGTACGAGGCGGTTCGAAGCGCGGTCAAGACGACGAGCGGGCCCCCCACCAAGGGAACCCGATACGAGTTCACCCGGAAGCTCCCCCAGGGCACGGTCGTCAATGAGGTCGAGGTCTCGGAGTTCGACGAGCCGCGCCTGGTCGCCTTCACCAGCCTCAGCGGCCCCACCCCGTTCACCTACCGATATCGGGTCGAGCCCTTGGCCCATGGGTCGACCGTGATCCTCGAGGGCAGCATCACCGGTGACGGTCTGCGCGGGCCGGCGGCTCTGCTGGCCCCCCTCGCCGGCCGGTTCTTCGAGAGGGGAATGGCACAGAACCTGCAGGCCCTCAAGGCACGCGTGGAACAGCAGGTCGGGTGACACCATCGCGGCCCACGAGAGCCAGGGAAGGCGCCGCCGGCACCTCCCGACCCAGGCCGCGAACCGGCCCCGCCGCCGCCAACCCGGAGTGACGCCATGAGCACCTGGGCCTCCCGCCGCGTCCCCGTCGAATTCGAGTCCGAAGGCGCCACGCTGCGGGGATACCTCTACCGGGCGACGCGGGGCGATCCTCCCTTCCCCCTGGTGGTGATGGCGCACGGCACGTCGGCCACCATCCCGATGGTCGCCGATCGCTACGCCGAGGTGTTCGCCGAGGCAGGCGTGTCGGCCCTCATCCATGACCATCGCAACCTGGGCATGAGCGGTGGTGAGCCGCGCCAGGAGATCAATCCCTGGGTGCAGTGCCGTGGGTATCGGGATGCCATCACCTTCGCATCCTCCCTCGATGCCCATGACCCGAGCCGGATCGGGGTCTGGGGTGACTCGTACTCGGGCGGACAGGTCTTCCTGGTCGCGGCCTGCGATCCACGCGTCCAGGTGGTCGTGGCCCAGTGCCCGGTGTTCGGTGCCCGCACGCCCGAGGCCGACCCGACACCCGAGCTCATGGACGCGATCCGTGCGACACTCGAATCGGGTGACGTGTCGGGAGGCGCCGAGGACCGGGTCGGGCCTCTCCCGGTCGTGTCGCCGGACCAGCGGGGCATCCCGTCGCTGCTCCAGCCGATCCAGGCCTTCCGCTGGTTCATCGATTACGGCGGGCGGCCAGGGAGCGGCTGGCAGAACCACGTCACGCGGGTCGTCCCGTCGAACACGGCCCCATACAGCCCCTACCTGTGCGCCCCCTATGTGACGGTTCCGTCACTGATGATGGTGGCGCCGGACGATGAGATGGTCCACGCCGATCCGGCGGTCAGCCGCGCCGCCTTCGATCTGCTGCCCGGCGACAAGGAGTGGTGCGAGATCGACGGCGGGCACTTCGGCCTCCTCTACCACCCCAGTGGCCTGTTCGAGGAAGCCAGCACGGTCCAGTCCGACTACCTCCGCAGGCACCTTCTCCCCCTCTCGGCGGGGAGACTCGGGGATGACCCCCATCGGTCGCGGGAGCGGCGCCTCGGGCCGCATTTCTCGCATGCCAGGTCGATCGGGTGGTCGGGACCGGCCGAATCGTGTGACGGCCTGAGTCGAGGAACGGTCGGCCCGACGGCCGTCCTCACCCCGGGCTGCGGTCGGCTGCAAACACAGGTCGATAGATGACAACGGCGAGGAGGAGGAACGCCAGGGCGAAGCCGGTGAAGACCAGCGAGTTGGCCAGGGAGGCGGTGGGATCGTCGTTGACCTGCATGACTATGGCCATGCCTGCCACCGCCGAGCCGAGCAGCGCACCCCATCCGATCACGGCGTACATGACCTTGGTGGCCCACCGGGTGCGGCGCAGGAGACCGATCCCGGCGGCGAGCGCCGCCGGCACCACTACGCCCAGATCCATGAGCTTCACGATCCAATACACCGTGGGGCTGTCCAGGTATGCGGCCTCGTAGGGCTCACCGCCGGTGATGTCGACCAGGCCGGGGAGGTGGAGCCCAAGGGTGAGAAACCCGGCCAGCACGAACAGCACGGTGATCGCGGTGCGGCGCACGCCCGGCGCCGGCTGCGGCAGGGCACCGGCCTCGACCGCCGACCACGACCACAACAGACCCACGCCGGCGAGCAGGAACATCGTCAGGAACAGCAGAAAGAACCGCTCGCTGTTCCCGGGCTGCACCCCGAACTCCCCGCCCAGAGCGAGCTGCATATAGGTGTAGACACCGAATGCGGTGGGTGCCAGGGCGAGCACGGCGCCGCTCCTTCGGCCTCGCACCAGCAGCAGCCCGGCCCCCAACGCGGCGGGAGCCACCAGGAACACCGCCGCGATGTCGCCGCCGGTGATCTGCCACTCGATCGCCTCCACCACCCGATACTCGATGACGCCAAAGACCAGCGGGCCCAGCAGGGCCACCGTGGCGACACCGCACCCATACACGCCGAGGAGGATCCCGAGCCTGGTCGACACCGACACACCCTTCCGTGGATCGCACCAGTGTATGCCCCCGCCGCGCTCCTCCCTGGCGACCATGGGAGAAGGACCGCACGGGCGTTGCCAGACCGCGACGCCGTGAACGCCCTAGAAGACCAGGACCCGGTCGGCCTCCTGGGTCCAGGTGGTCAACTCGTCCATGGTGCTGCGGGTGCACCCTTCGACCAGCTCGCCGTCCCCGATACCGCGGGCGTCCATGCAGGTGCCGCACACCCCCACCGTGCCACCCCGCCGGATCACCGACCCGAGCATCGTCTCCAGGTTGTAATAGCCCGAGGGGACGCTCTGGCCCCGCTTGGCACACGCCGAGGCGTCACCGATGAGGAACATGCGCACCGTCTCGCCGTCACGGCGGGCCAGTGACCCCGCGAGGCGCAGGCCGTTGTAGCTTCGCTCGGTGCCGTACGGGGGGTCGTTGAGGATGAACAGGGAAAGGGCCATCACTGAACTCTCGTGGGATCCCGACGGTAGCGACCCCCATACCACCGCCGATGCGGCCCCCCTTCCGCAGCCGCTCGGTGGCGATCGCGGATCATCCGCCCGCTCGGGCTACGACGCTCCTCGGGTCACCGGATCCCGGTGTCGTAGGCGACGTCGAGCGTCGTCGTGGCGCCCGAGGCCACGGTGAAGTCCTCGGACGGGGCGGTTCCGAGGAGGCCTTCGACGGCTTGAGGCACCAGCCGATAGGCACCCGGGGGAAGGGCGAGGGTGAATCGCCCCTCCGCATCCGATGTGACGGTGGCGACCGTCACGTCCTCACGATCGGTGATCAACAGCACGGCCCCTTCCACCGGGCGATCGGCGCAGGCCGGGTCCGGTGGGTCGGTCTCCACCGGGCACACCGGGCCGGCATGGACATAGCCCTCGATCGTCCCGACCGCCGTCGTGTCGGATGGGGTCGTGGTGGTGCTCGAGGCTCCACCGCCGCAGGCGGCGAGGGTCGATGTCAGGGCGACGAGGGCGACGAGACGTTTCATACGCATTGGACGCCGCTTCGTCTCGTCCCGTTCCAAGCAGTGGGCTGCGCAGGCATGGGGCGTAGGGTGGAGCGGACCGCAGCAGCGGGGGGCACCATGCGCACGACCGTGCAACAGATGTGGGCCGAGGCCCACGAGAAGGTCGAGACGATCACCGCCGAGGCCCTCGCCGCCGAGATCGCAGTCGGCGACATCCTCCTCCTCGACACCCGCCTACCGATCGAACGAAGGCGATACGGCCACATCGAGGGCTCGAAACCCGTCCCCCGCCAGGTGATCGAATGGTGGGCCGACCCCGAGAGCCCCTACTTCCGGCCCGACGGTCCGTTCGGCGACTTCGGCCGCCGCACCGTCACCTACTGCGACGGGGGCGGCAACGGCACCTTCGCAGCCGTCACGCTGCAGCAACTGGGCTATACGAACGTGGCCACCCTCCAAGGGGGGTTCTACGGGTGGGTGGGTGCCGGGATGCCGGTCGTGCCACCGGGCGAATAGGGCACGAGCAGGCGGACCTCCCCCGGCGCTCATCGAGCCGCTGCCTAGTCTCGGCGGCCGCATGCGCCGCTACACCGAGCCGGACGCCGACAACGCCCGCTGGGAGGGGTTCGAGTTCCGTGACGGCGACGCAGTGATCGCCGCACCCTCCAAGTCGGGCACCACCTGGACCCAGCTGCTCGTAGCACTCCTCGTGTTCGACGGGCCGAACTTCCCCGAGCCGATCGGGAAGATCTCGTTGTGGATGGACCAGCGCACCCGGCCGGTGGAGGAGGCGCACGCCACGTTCGCCGCCCAGGAGCACCGCCGGTTCATCAAGACCCACACGCCGCTCGACGGTGTGCCGATCGTGGACGAGGTCCGCTACCTGTGCGTGGGGCGCGACCCGCGCGATGCCGCCATCTCGATGCTCCACCACGCCGACAACATGGACCGCATCGCCTTCGCCCGTCTCCTCACCGCCGACGCCAGGCCCGGCGACGAGCCCCCGAAGCCCCGGCCCGACCTCACCTTCGAGGAGCGGATCGACCGGTTCATCGACGGCGACGACTTTCCGGGGTGGAACCTGCGGTTCCTCGCCCACCACTACATGACCTTCTGGGAGCAGCGGGGGCGGGAGAACGTGGCCCTCTTCCATTTCGACGACTACCGGCGCGGCCTGCCGGCCGAGATCCAGCGGATGGCGGCACACCTCGGCATCGAGGTGTCGCCGGAGCGGGCCGCCGAGTTGGCCGACGAGGCCGACATCGAGCGGGTGCGGTCGCGCGCCGCCGACGTGGCACCCGAGGCGCACCTCGGGGTGTGGAAGGACACCACGCGGTTCTTCCGCTCGGGGAAGAGCCGGCAGTGGGAGGACAGGTTCACCGCCGAGCAGCAGGACCGGTACGAGGCGCTCGTGGCGGAGTTGGTCCCGGAGGACCTCGCCGCCTGGATGCATGGGGGGTGGGCTGGGGTCGGGCGCGCGACAGGCGGGACGTAGCGGTCGCGGACACCGCTCCCTGCGTCGACGATCACCCGACGCGGTACAGGTCGGACCGCGCCGCCGCCCCGCGCTACGCGGTCCGACCTGTAGGGAATCGACCCGTGGCCTCACTCAGTCGTCGGTCACCTCCACGACGAATCGGAACGCCGGGAGATCTTCACCCGGATGGTCGTCGGCGAACGTCAACTGGGGCAGGCGAAAGTTGACGGCGCCCCTGATGTCCTCGCCGCGGTAGATGGCCGGGTACAGGTCCACGTAGTGGTAGCCCGGCTCGCCGGTGAGGGGCAGGATGATCTGGATGTCGCCCTGGCTGTTGAACCCGCAGGCGAACCCGATGTACGAATTGTCGTACACGAGGGTGTAGATGTTTGCCGTCTCGGTCCACCCCACGCCCTTGATGTGGAAGGTGGCCAAGGTGCCCGCCGGGCCGACACCGTTCTCGACTTCGAAGGCCGAGGGCTTGATGTCGAATGCGGTCCCGGCCACGACCACCCCGTCGGAGTCGATCGCCTCGATGCGATGCGGCCCCCCGAGGTCGTCGAGTGCCTCGAAGGCGAACTCCAGGGTGCCATCGGCCTCGGGAGTCACGGTGCCCAGCTCGATCCCCGTCTCCGACCACCCCTCACCCGACACGCGGCTGCCCTCCTGGCGGTACCACGTCAGGGCCAGCGGCTCGGTCGGAAGGGAGTGACCGAACAGAGAGAGCGGTGTGCCGACCGGGCCGCTGGCGAGGTCGGTCCAGATGGCGGGAGTGCCATCGTCCGACGGCACGGCGGCCGTCGTGACCGGAAGTCCTTGCTCACCGGGCGGAGCCGGCATGACGGGCGGATCGTCGGTCACGGTGAACTCGAAGTCGAACACCGGACGATCGGGCCGCGGCGACTGCTCGTTGTTCAGATAGGGCACGTGGCTCCAGCCGTGCTTCAGCTGGAGGATGTGCGGTCCCGGCGCACCCACTGCCGTGATCACCGCCGTGGCCGATCCGTCGGTCGTGACGGCCGACACCCAGCCGGTGTACTTGTTGTCGTAGGTCAGCTGCCAGCTGTTCTCCAGGTAGCCGTAACCCATGCCCGTCACGGTCAGGGTGATCGGGGTCCCGGCCGGGCCGCTGGTCGGCGAGATCGACATCTCCATGTCGGTACGGAACGCAGCCCGGTTCAGCACGGTGTCTCCGTCGAACACCGTCACGTTGTGGGTGAACCCGAAGTCGGCGGGGACGACGAAGTCCATCGAGAAGGCGCCGTCGTCGTCGGTCACGACCGTGCCGAGCGGCACGTTCTCCTGTGTGAACTCCCGGCCGTAGAACTTGCCCTCCACCATGTCGACGTTCCAGGTGGCCGTGGTGTCCTCCCAGGTGAGCGTCAGCTCGGTACCGGGATCGAACCCGGCGCCGGTGGCCGAGACCGGCGTCCCGATCGGGCCACCCGCCGGGTCGAGGGTGACCTCACCCACGAACACGGGCTCGTCCTGGGTCTCGGTCTGGGCCACCGCCGGGACCGTCGTGGAGTCATCGGGCTGCTCCGATGCGTCGGGGGATGCACACCCCGCGACGGTCATCGCCAGCACGACGACGAGCGCGAGGCTTCGGGGCAGGCGGCTTCGTATCGATGTCCAACGCGAGTCATGAATCTTCATATCTCGCTCCTTCCAGCAGTGGGCGAATGTGGTCATTGGGAGACGGCGGCGGGACGCGGCCCCCAGAGCGGCCGGGCCAGGGTGCCGTCGAACAGTGAGAGGACGGGGCGGCAAGATGGAGAAGGGTGCGAGGGGCGAGGGCGGGGTGGGATGGCGCGAGGCCGGACCGATGGAAGTCGGTCCGGCCTCGGTGCGCCATCTCGGTCATCAGGTCATGCTTCTTCTGCTGCGTCGGCATCGAGCACCGTCAACAGCGAAGGCGCCACGTTGAAGGGCTCGAACTCACCGGCCCTGCCGTCGACGGCAGTCGCCGTGATCGTGTATCCGACATTCCCCGCCGGGTAGCCGGCGAAGACCTCCCAGCCATAGGTCCAGAAGAAGTCGAGGTCGGTGTCCGGTGGGTGCGCCCCATATGCCAGCTCGAACGTCTGCCCGTCGGAGAGCGACACCACCACGGACTCGAGCGTGTCGTCGCCCATCTGCTCGCCGGTCGCCGGGTCGTAGACCCGAACCCGGAAGGTGGCCTTGCGCTCACCATCGTTGAGATAGGCGTTCTGCAACATGCAGCCCTCGCCGACGATGTCGGCCTGGATCAGGAGCGTCTGAGCCGTCTCCGCCAGGGTGGCGTCGAGGGTCTCGTTCTCTCTCTCCAACTCGGAGACCTGCGCCTCCAGAGCGCTCGACGTCTCACCGAGCGCGGAGACCTCCCCCTCCAGATCGGCGAGGTTCGCCTCCAGCTGGGAGTTGGTCGCCTCGAGGCTGTCGAGTGCGGACCCGAGAACCTCGATCTCGGCCTGGGCGTCCTTGAGGGCGCCGTCGTCCGAGCAGGCCGCGGTGGCGGCCATCAGCATGCCGACGAGAACGACGAGCAATCGTCTTCTCGTTGTCATCGTTGTGTCTCCTCCTTCTTGTCGATGTCTTGGCGAATCGAGGAGGGTCGCGCCCGCAACCCTCCGTGGACGTGCCCTGCCTGAACCGCACGGGCGCAGGGGCCGGTCATGGGACGAGAACGACATCGATCCATCCCAGATATGAGCTCTGCACGTGATCCCGGCGGCCCCAGCCGTTCTGGCCGGCGTCGGGATCCCAATAGGCGAGGGCGAGGCGCACGGTCTCCCCGACGACGAACTGGACGTCGCTGGGATCACCGGTCTGGAGGGGCCGCCGCAGCTCGAAATACCAGGTGCCGTCCCCGTCGGCCACGGGATTGGAGTGGCCGAAGACCCCGAGGAGGCTGTTCTCGGCGCCGTCGCCGACGTCGTCCTCGACGGTCTCGGGCTCGGTGGCCCACTCGTCATCGAGATTGCAGGTGCCGTCGTTCCCGGGATCACCCGACCCGGGGCCATGGACCGCTCCACCCTGCTCGACCCCGATCGGGCAGTCGAGGCGCCAGTACCAGATGTCGACCAGCCCGAGAGAGGGCTTGCCGCTGGGATCCTCTCCGCCCATGTGCGGTCCTGCTCCTCCCTCGATGGGCCACATCACGGCAGGCGAGGGCGAGAAGTGGGGATCGACGTCGGACCACTCGAAGTCGTCGACCACCGTGTACAGGAGGTAGATGAAGGAGTCGTCGTGGGCCACCGTCAGCGAGGCGGCCTTCGGCGGGGCGTCCTCGCCTTCGATGGCCATCAGCGTCAGGTCCAGGCTCGGGATCCCCTGCCAGTCGGAGGGGTCGCCGTCGGTGGTGATGGTGGCGACGGGAGCGTCCAATCGCAGGGGCTCTCCGCCGCCGGCAGTGGTCGTCGTGGTCGAGGTCGCGCCCGGTGCGGTCGTCGTCGTGTCCCCGGGCGCCGCCGTCGTGGTCGTCGAGGGAGGTGCGGTGGTGGCGGCCGTCGGGGGCGTGATGGTCGTCGTCGTGACACCGAGCTCCCGGGCCCGGTCCGGCGCACTGCGGACAAATCTCAGGATGAGGTCGATCTCGCCGTCGCTCAGCACGTCCGCCTGGAACCCGGGCATCCCGGAGGGGCCGTCCCTCACGTCGTGGGGGAAGTCCTCGGCGTCGGCGTCCCACAGCGACTTTGCGACGGCCCCACCCTGGGCGACCACACCGTGGCAGCCGGCACAGCCCGCCCTCACGTACAACAGGTGCCCTGCTCCGAGCGGATCGACGCCCGGATCGAGCGTCCTGCCGGCCCCGAGGCCGAGGTACGGGTACTCCTGGTCGAAGTAGGCGAGCGGGGTGCGGTCGTAGTTCTCGGCAGCCTCGAGATTGGCGTGGGTCGCCGGGTTTCTGAGGAGGATCACCACCAGGGTGGTCGCCACCACGAAGGCGACGGTGAAGACCAGCGTGGCCACGTTGAAGCGCGGCGGGCGCCTCACGACGAGCCCCCGGACGCGTCGTCGGTCTCGACGGCCTCGAAGCGCCTCGCCACCAGCATCGGGCCGAGGAGAGTGAACTGGATGATCCCCCACACGACGACGATCAACCCGATGAGGACCCAGGCCCCGAAACCGGGGATCTTCACACCTGCGGTGGAGCGGTGGATCTGCCGCTCGGAGCCGATGACGGCGAATTCGATCTCGGCAAACTCGAACCCGGCCTCGCCCGGTGCGGCGTAGGCGACCACGACGGTGTGATCGACGCCCACCCGCTGTTGCCAGCGGAGCCTCGCCACGCCGAGCTCGTCGGTCGTGGCCCGGGCCAGCTCGACGTCACCGGTGACACCGGCGATCGTCGCCTGGCGGGTCGCGACGACCATCGCATGGGGGATGCGAGTCCCCGAATCGGCATCTCGGAGGGTCACCCGGAGCTCCACCATCTCGCCCAGCTCCGACACCACGCCGACGTCCATCTCCAGTTCGTGGTGGTCGGCGGCGGCCACGGCAATGGGTGACAACAGCACCACGCCGAGGATCACGGCGAGGGCGCGAGCGGGCCGGCGGCTCATGACCCCGCTCCTGCGGGGACGGTTGCGACATCGGGGCCGATCTCCCCGGCCTCTTCCCGCTCCTCGACGATCTCCCAGACCGCCATGATCGGGAAGACCTTCACGAACACCGCGATGAACAGGACGAAGAAGGCCACCCCGGCGGCGAAGATCGACCACTCCACCCAGGAGGGGAAGTAGTCGAACGGCTCGTACGGCATCAGCGGCACGCGTTGGCCCGACACCACGATGAAGTACCGCTCGGCGAACATGGCGACGTCGACCAGCACGGCGGCGACCACGACGCCGGCGATGGTGCGGGTCTTCTTGAACAGGATGATCAGACCCGGGAGCGCCAACCCGCCGAAGAAGTAGAACCAGTACAGCGTGGAGAACTTGCCCAGGAACAGCTCGCGGAAGAGGAACTCCTCCCCCTCCTCCAGCTTGAACCCGGTCGTCAGGTACTCCGAGGCGTTGATGTACATCATGATCAGCGTGAAGGCGGCCAGCAGGTAGCCCAGGTTCACGAAGTGCTTCTCGGTGATGTACTCCTCGAGGTGATAGGTGCGGCGCAGCACCGCCATGACGATGATGAGCGTGGCGATGCCCGAGAAGATGGCGCCGGCCACGAACAGCATGCCGAAGATGGTCGTGTTCCACCCCACCCGCAGCGTCATCCCGAAGATCCACGACACCACCGTGTGGACGGAGACCGCGATCGGGATGATGAGGATCATCATGATCGAGATCGACCGCACCAGTGGCTTCCGCTGCTCGGGCCGCCCCTGCCAGCCGATGGCGAGCACTTCGTAGAGGCGGGCGCGCCACCGGCCGACCCGCCCCGCGAGCCGGTCCCGGAACAGCGCCAGGTCGGGGACCATCGGCATGTAGAGGTAGACGAGGCTGGCGGTGAGGTACGTCGAGATGGCGATGACGTCCCACAGGATCGGTGACTGCCACCGGCCGTGGACCAGGACGTGCCACAGCCGATCGGGCCGCCCCATGTCGACCAGGATCATCGAGGCGCCACACACGAGCGCGACGACGGTGATGAACTCGGCGATCCGGGTGATGGGCGCCCTCCACCCGGCATGCGCCACCCGCAGGATCGCCGAGATCAGCGTCCCGGCATGGCTGATCCCGATGAAGAACACGAAGACGGACACGTACAGGCCCCATGCGATGCGGTCGCGCATCCCCGTCACGATCAGGCCGTCGTCGACCTGGTGGAGCCACGCGTAGACCCCCCACGCCATCACGGCCAGCAACCCACCGATCAGGATCCAGTATCCGCGCGAGGTGACGAGCGCGGGCCTGACGGTGGCCTCCTCGAGACGACGGCGGTAGTCGGTCACCGACTCCATGTCCGGGCTCCCTCCACTCTGCGGACCCAGGGCCAAGTGGTCGCCTGGCGGCCCTCGCTGTGCTGATCGCGGCCGACGGCCTCGCCGTGGCCGGGCACGTACCAGACACGCGGCTTGGTCCCGAGGTGCTCCTTGAGGAGATAGGCGTGGTTGCCACTCAGGAACGACGAGACCGTGATGACGTCCTGGCCGTTGGTGGCGATGTCCTCCTCCAGGTCCCCGTAGTAGATGGCGTTGTTGGGACAGGCCTGGGCGCAATAGGGGAGGGTGCCGGCCCTGGCCATGTCGGGGCACATGTCGCACTTCATGACGGTCCCCTTGGAGGCCGGGACCTGATGATCCGGCGAGTAGTCGGCCAGCAGTGCCTCGGGCGGGACGGGGGGATCGCCCCAGTTGAAGAACCGCCGGTCGTAGGGACAGGCCGCCATGCAGATCCGGCAGCCGATGCAGCGCTTCTGGTCGATCAGCACCGTCCCCTCGGCCGTGGAGAAGGTGGCCCCCACCGGGCACACGTTCACACAGGGCGGGTTCTGGCATTGCAGGCACGGCGTGGGGATGAACTGGGTGCCGCCGCCGGAGAGCTCCTGCTCGAAGACCTGGATCCACTCCATCGGCTCGGGGGCGAGGTGGCCCTCGATGCAGGCGGTCGTGCACTGCGGCGGCGTCCCCTGGCTCTGGCAACCGTCGCAATGGCGAAGGTCGATGATCATCATCCACTGCCGGATGCGGCCCCCGGGGCCGCGGGCAGGGCCCTGGGCGGCGCGGACCCGCGGCGATGTGCTCTGGAACATCGCCGGGAGGAAGGTTGCAGGGACGGCACCGGCCGCCCCGATCGTGAGCAGCTTGAGGAAGGTCCGTCGCCCGTTGCCGTCCTCGTCCTGCGACCGGTCACCCGGGGATGCCGGCTCGAGCTCGGCGGACGACTCCGCAGCGCGCACTCGCCGCAGCGTCACGATCAACACACCGACGATCGCGACCACAGGGAGCAGCGCCAGCAGCCACCCCGGCATCAGGGTACGACCTCCCCTCTCCGGTCAACCGTGTCGCACACGGGCGTCCTTTCGATCGCGCGCCTACATCATCTGGCGTGAGGACGAGGCGGGGCCAGGCACCAAAGTCCCATGGCGACGCGTGCAATCCCTGGTGCCCCGGTCAGGTGATTTCACGTAGGCTTCCCTCGTGAGCGCCGACGACGGCACATCGATCACCCGGGTCGTCATCGCCGACGACCACGCTGTCGTGCGGCGGGGAACCCGGCAGATGCTGGAGCACGCCGGGACCGACATCGAGGTCGTGGGCGAGGCCGAGAGTGGGCCCGAGGCGGTGAGGATGGTCGACGAGCTCCTGCCCGACGTGGCGATCCTCGACATCGGGATGCCCGAGATGAACGGCATCGAGGCCACGCGGCAGATCAAGGAGGCACACCCGTCGGTCGGCGTCCTCGTGCTCACCGTGCAGGACGCCGACGAATACGTCTGGCGCTCCATCCAGGCGGGGGCATCGGGCTACCTCCTCAAGGACGCAAGCGACGGTGAGTTGGTCGACGCCGTCCGCACGGTCGCGGCAGGCGGCGCCCGGCTCGACCCCGCAGTCACCGGCGCCGTGCTGGCCCGCCTGCGGCGCGGCGTGGACGAGACGCCTCAGCCGGGCCTGACGCCCCGGGAGACCGACGTGCTCCGCCTCGCCGCCCGCGGCCTGTCCAACCGCGCCATCGGCACGCGCCTCGAGATCAGCTCCCGCACCGTGGAGGTCCACATGAGCAACGTGCTCGAGAAGATCGGCGCCACGTCCCGCACCGAGGCGGTCGTGCTCGCGGCGCGCCGGGGGCTCGTCGACCTCGGCGGCGAGGGGCCATGACCGGGCGGTCGGTGATCGCTCGCGGTCTGGCCGACTTCAGATGGGCATCCCTCGGCTCCCACCTGCGCGAGCCGCGCTTCTGGGTGGTCCAGACGCTCGTGGTGGGTATCGCAATCGGACACGGCATCTTCGAGTACCTGGAGTCGACCGTCACCCTCGGTCGGTTCGCCGAGGGCCTCCTCCATCTGCCCGCCCCGACGAACGTCATACCCGTCCTCGTCGCCGGCCTCTGGTACGGAGTCGAGGGAGCAGTCCTCACCGGGCTGTTCGCCGGTGTGCTCGGCATCCCCAACCTCACCCTCTTCCATCGCACCGACTTCTCCTGGCTCGGCGAGGGCTTGACCTACCTCGGGGTCGTCCTCGTGGCGGTCCTCGTCGGGGTGATGGCCGAGCGGGAGGCGGCGCTCAAGCTGCGATCCGAGGCGACGGACCGCCGGCTCGCCACCGCTCGGGAGATCGCCGGTGTGCTGTCGAACCACGACGAGACCCACCGGCTCATCCTCGCCGTCCTCGACCGGCTCCGCGGCGCCGGGTATTGCGCGACCGGCTTCGCCCCCGTCGAGGGGTTCATGCCGAGTCCCGTGATCTCGGGCCCCGGCGGCGACTCGTCGAGGCTCCAGACCGTGGTGGCGGGCATGACCACCACACCGGAGGCGCCACTTCCCGAAGGGATCATGTCGGCACGGGTCGACACCGGTGACACGATCTTCGGGACCCTCCTCGTCGATTGCAGTCCGGGCCGCGGGGGTCCCGAGGACGACACGACGCTGGCACTGGTGGCCAAGGAGCTGGGGGTGGCGCTCGACAACATCTCGATGCGCCTCGTCGAGCGCGCCGACCTGGAACGGTACGCCCGCGCCGTGACGGTGGCCCAGGAGGCGGAGCGGCAGCGCATCGCGCGCGAGCTCCACGACGAGACCGCCCAGTCGGTGATCGTCCTCACGAGGGGCCTCGGACGTCTGGCCGACGAGGGTGACGACGCCCTCACCCGGGAGGAGGCGGGCCGGTTGAGGGAGGTGGCGCGCACCGCGCTGCGCTCGATCCGATCCACGATCTGGGCGCTGCGCCCACCGCTCCTGGACGACCTCGGGCTCCGTCCCGCGATCGAGTCCCTGGCGGAGCAGCGGGCCGCCCAGGGCGGCTGCAGGGTCGACGTCGCGGTGGTCGGCTCTCCCCGGAGACTCGACCCGGATGTCGAACTGGCGGCATATCGCACCACGCAGGAAGCGCTGTCCAATGTCGATCGCCACTCGGGCGCCGATCACGCCACGGTCACGCTCGAGTTCACCACCGCCGGCTTGCGCCTCGAGGTCGAGGACGACGGGCTCGGTTTCGATCCGCGCCTCCCCGGATCCGACGGCCTGGGGCTGGCCGGGATGCGGGAGCGCGCCGAGATCGTCGGCGGGTCCCTCGAGATCGTCTCCGAGATCGACATGGGCACACGGGTCGTGCTCTCGGTCCCCGGCTGAGGGGCTTGTCACCGGGCGCACCCGCCGCCGTCACCGGCCGCGGGGCGCGGCGATGGTCCGGTCGGGCTCGCCCTGCCGCAGGATGTCGGGCAGCCGACGGCTCAACACCGTGCCTGCGGCGAACACGGCGGCGACGGCGACCGCCGCATACCGGGCAGCATCGGTGATGGAGCGCTCCGCGGCCTGCACGACGACACCGAAGTCGGGAGTCCAGGCCCGGAGGGCGTGCACGTACCAGCCGGCCGACTCGGTGAGCCGTTCCACGATTCGGGCACGTTGCGGGTCGACCAGTCCCTGGATCGCATCGAGCCGATCGGCGGCGATCTCACCCATGGTCGTGACGAAGATGGTGCCGAGAACGGCGATGCCGAGCGCCGCTCCCACCTGACGAAACGTGCTCTGCATCCCGGACGCCTGGCCCGACACATCCGGGGGGATCTCGGAGAGGATCACCGACGCCAGCTGTGAGCCGGCCAGGCCGACCCCCACACCGTAGGCGAAGAGAGCGGCGATCAGGCCCGGCTCGACCCCATCGGGGGACAGGACGATCGCGACGCCCAGGGCCGCCAGGCTCTCGAGGCCCATGCCGATCGATACCACCTGACGCGGCCCCAGCCGTTGCGCGAAGTGCCCGGCGAGCGGTCCCGCGACGAAGCCGCCGGCTGCCATGGCCAGCAACAGGGTCCCGGTGCCCATGGCGCTGATGTCGACCGCCGTCTGCAGGTACAGGGGGACCACGAAGATCAGGCCGAACTCGCCAAGCCCCACCATCGCAGCCAGCACGTTCCCGTGCCGAAAGCTCACGATCCGAAACAGGCGGAGATCGAAGAGCACCGCCGATCCGGCGGCGAGCCTGCTTCGCTCGAGCCGGACGAACCGGACGAGCGCCATGACACCGACCCCCAGTGCCACCGGAACGATCGAGAGCCCGAACGGCCAGCCCCACGCCCCGATCTGGAACTCCCCGGTGGCCACGAGCCAGCCGTAGCGCGGTCCCTCGATGATCCCCAGCACCAGTGAGAAGAGACCCACCGAGGCGAGCGCGAACCCGGGACCGTCGAACCCGTCCACGGCTGAGGAGCGCGACTCGTGCACCAGCCGTGTGGCGCCGATCGCGAGGGCGAGGGCCACGGGAACGTTGATCAGGAACACCCACCGCCACGTGAACGAGGTGGCGAGCCATCCGCCGAGCAGCGGTCCGACGGCGGCCATCCCGGCGATCATCGATCCCCAGAGACCGAACGCAATGGCACGCTCGCGGCCCCGAAAGCCCTCGTTCACGATCGCGAGCGTGGCGGGGAGGATCATCGCCGCGCCCAGCCCCTGGAGCGCCCGTGCCCCGATCAGCCCGGTCATCGAATCGGCCCGCGCCGCCAGCAGCGACGCCATCGCGAACACGACGAGACCGGAAGTGAAGATTCTCCTCCGGCCCATCAGATCACCGACCCGGCCCAGGGTGATGAGGAACGTGGCAAACACGGCGGCGTAGATGGCGTTCACCCACTCGGCATCCCCGAAATCCAGCCCGAGGTCGGCCATCAGGACCGGCATCGCCACGTTCACGACCGTGATGTCGACCACGATCACGGCCACGCCGAGCGCGACCACCCCGAGCCCGAGCCAGCGGCGGTGCGAGAGGTTCACCCTGGCATCGAAACACGCCATGCCGACCGACGCCTACGGCCGTTCGGCCCGTCCTTCGTGGCGCGCTCCCGTCGGCTCGCCGGTGCCAGGGGCCTCGCCGGAGCCCGGTCAGGCCGTCAAGAGGTTGAGCAGGTGGTACAAGGTCAACAGGGACATGAGGGCGAAGACCAGGAGCGCTGCCACGATCACCCTGCGGAAACGGCGGAACCACCACCCTGTCGCCGCCAGCACCGAGGTCACCCCGATCTTGACGATGGCCGCGACCCCGTGGCCTGCGCCGAGGAGCTCTGCCATCACCGGGTTCAGCTCTTCGAGCCCGCGACCCAGAGCGTGGAACGTGAACAGGATGTCGGCGACGTTGAGGCCGACGATCGACCCCATCAGCACCGCCGTCTTGCCGGGCGAATCGCTGATGTCGCGCACCAGCCGGTGGTAGGCGGTGCGGATCGGCCCAGCCGTGTCGGATTCCCGGCGATCGAACCCGCTGCGGCGCTCGGGAAAGTGGAGGGTGCTGCGCGAGGAGCGACGATCGCCGCCGGTGCGACGCTCGACCCCCTCCCGCGAGGTACGCTTCGTGGCCAAAACACCACGGAGAGTAGTTCCTGGGTCAGGCCCGCACCACCGCCCACTGGTAGTGCCTGGCGGCGTCGTCGGTGGGCATCGTCTCGAAGTGCTCCACGGCGAAGTGGCGGGCCAGCATCTCGCGCACCCCGTCGTCGGTCCGGATGGAAAAGAAGCGGTGCGGCGGGTCGGCCTCGGTCCACTCCCCGAGGTCGTCGGGGCCGCTCCACATGCCGACGCCAAGCGGCGCCCCCGACGCGAGCACGCGTCGCACCTCGGCCAGCACGCCGTCGATCTCGGTCTCGGGGACGTGGATGAACGTGCTCATCGCCAGACCCGCCCGCACCGAGTGGTCGTCGAACCGCAGGTCGGAGAAGTCGGCCACCTCGGCGCGCAGGCCTCGCAGCCGGCACTGCTCGACGTGCTCGGGTGAGAGATCGGTCGCCAGGACGTCGAAGCCGGCGTCGTGGAACACCATCGCATCCTGCCCGGCGCCGGCGCCGAACTCCACGAGCGACTCCCTCCCCTCCGACCGCAGCAAGTCGGCGTAGGCGAACAACACGTGCTCGCGGTAGGCCCGGCGAGGTTTGGCGGCCCGCTCGGCGGCCAGCCCGTCATAGGCGGCGCGGATCTCGTCCTTGACGCGATCGAAGTCGGTCATCGCTCGCGCTACGGGCTCCCGGTCATCGCCCAGATGTTCCCCGTGGCCAGGCATGTGTGGTCGAAGACACCGAGGCCGACGGCGAGAGACTCACCATCCCACCCCACCACGTGACCGGCCGGCGTGCCGACCACTGCATCGTCGATCGTGTTGATGAAAGTGGGGAACAGTCCCGACTCGAACTCCCACGACGCCACGACGACTTCGGCGTTCGCGGCCTGCGGGATCTCGTCCTCGTCCTCGAGATACCAGCCGTCCTCCGAGCTCGTCACGATCACCTCCACCCGGTCGACTGCGGGCGGATCCATCGGATCGAAGTCGAGGAGGGTGCAGGCGACCTTGACCGTGATCGACCCGTACGCGAACACCACCGTCTCGTCCGTCTCGCCGGGTGCAGGGTCGAGCGTCACGTAGAACGGCTCGAACGGGCTGTCGGCGCCGTCGGGCCCCTGCGGACCTACCTCCGACCAGGTGACATGGCGGGCATGCCCCCGGTTGGAGTCGGTCTCGATGGCCTCGCAGCGCTCGGGCTCGGTGTCGTCGAGCCGGATGTCGGTGATCCTGCCGTGGTGGAAGCAGCCGGAGTACACCACCCCGTCGTTGGTCGAGTGGTGTTGGGTGGCCGTCTGGGCGCCCACCCTGACCGCCACGAGCAACGAGGCGATGGCGGCCCCGATCACCACGACGCCCAGCACCTGGTGCCGGGTCGGCGCGGCGTGCCAGTCCGTCACGGCGTCCCCGTCGTGGTCCAGATGTTGCCCGCCACGATGCAACCGTGGCCGAACACGTTGAGCCCGAAGGCCGTCGACTCGCCGTCCCAGCCGAGGACGTGGCCGCTCGCAGATGCGACGACGAAGTCGTCGATGTCGTTGTCGAACTTGTCGGTGCCGTCCGGCTCGGTCTCGTCACCGCCGACCACCACGAAGCCGGCGGGGAGCGGAGGCGAACCGGGTGCGTACCACTCGTCCTCGCTGCCCCTGACGACGAGCTCGGCGGCGTCCTCCCCGCCGATGTTGTTCCGGCAGCGCACCCGCACCGTGAACGGCCCGTGCTGCAGGACCACCTTGCTGTCGGTCTCGCCGTCGGCGGGATCGAGCGCGACGTAGAAGGGTGTGAAGTGGGCGTCACCGTCGAGCCCGGCGGGGCCCTCCGGCCCACTCGCCGACCAGGTCACGTACCGGGCGTGTCCGGCCACCGAGTCGGTCTCGATCGTCTCGCAGCGCTCCGGCTTGGTGTCGCGGATGCGGACCTTGGTGATCCTCCCGTGGTGGAAGCAGCCGGAGTAGACGACCCCGGAGTGGTTCGCATGGCCCTTGCCGTGCGCCCCGGCGTCCACCACCAGCATCGCGGTCATGCCGAACAGGGCGGCCAGCACCGCCACCACGACCCGGGATCTCAACAGGCCCGCCATTCCGCCCTCCTCCGCATCGGTCGCCGGCGACCCTAGCCGCGGCGAGGCCCGGCGACAGGGGGGCGGACGCGCCCGGGCGCCCCCACACGGGGGACGCCCCGCGACGTCCGGTCCGCCTACTCGGTCACACCCCACGGGTTGCCCGACAGCAGGCAGTCACTCCCGAAGATGTTGAGGCCGATGCCCGTCGACTCGCCATCCCAGCCGACGGTGTGACCGGCCGGTGTGACCATCACGAAGTCGTCGATGTCGTTGTCGAAGTAGGCGAAACCGTCGTCGAAGGACACCCTGCTGCCGATCACCTCGGTACCCGCCGCCTGGGCGGTACCCGAGTCCTCCTCGTGGTACCAGCCGTCCTCGCTGCTGGTGACGAGCAGTTGGCCGCGATCGGTGCCGTCGCCCTCTCCCGGCTCGTTGTCGATGCAGCGGGCCGTGACGGTGACGGTCTCATAGGTGAACACGACCTGGTCCGTGAACCCGCCATCGGGGGCGTCGAGCGCCACCCGAAACGGCCCGAAGTGGTTGTCACCCTGCGGACCCTGCTGACCCTGCGGACCCTGGATACCCTGCTCCCCGGGCTCACCCTGCGGTCCCTGGGCGGACCAGGTCACGTAGCGGGCATGCCCGAACACCGAGTCGGTCGCGATGGTCTCGCAACGCTCCGGCTTCGCGTCACGGATCCTGATCTTGGTGATCTTCCCGCGGTGGAAGCAGCCCGAGTACACGAACGCGTCGTGGTTGTCATGGTTCTCGGTCTGCTGGGCCACGGCTTCCACGGTCCAGACCAGTGCGGCTGCCACCACCGCTGCGATGATCGCGACCACCGCGTGCGAGCGAATCTGCGCCCACTCCATGCCACCCTCCTCCCGCTCGTCCACGTCGTCGGAGCGCCAAGGTACCCCGATCGGAAGCCCGTTGCGTGCTGAGGTGCCGACATCGGTCGAGGTGGGGCGTGCACGCGATTATCGACACCGGGCACCTCCAGGGAGGAGCAGGGATGGGCCGACCGCCGCGAGGGGGCGTCCCGGGCGAGCCGCATCTTCGGC
>Ga0214472_10001879_pt1 | contig 22810 bp, 23 predicted proteins | sample RVTome_6_FD_207662 | JGI IMG/M metagenome (GOLD analysis project Ga0214472, IMG submission 207662) | Soil microbial communities from uranium-contaminated site in the Upper Colorado River Basin, Wyoming, United States - RVT140D175 | ecosystem: Environmental > Terrestrial > Soil > Contaminated >...
TTCGATATTGCTGCCATCAATGATAATTTCACAAACGCCCCTTAACTTAACCACCGTGCTTTAAATCTGGAACTAAGCATACGTAAAGATCCCGGCCACGATAACCGCGAACGATACCTTTTGACTAGATATTATAGTGCGCACATGCAGATTCGACCTTACCGGAGCTCGAGAAATGAAATACTTCTGCCGATAGACCCCGCACACCTTCGTAAATAACCGTGACGCTGTTAGCTCCTACCAGTACGTTTAGAAGGGTAAAATGTAGATTAGGACTTCTTTTCAAGGCTCCGGTCCAATAAGAAGCAATATCCTCCTTCCCCTTCAACCGCCCTGAAGGTACATTTTCATGTTTTATAATCATTGGTGAAGACATTTCAAAGTCATCTTCGTAGTGCGAAAGAATCTTATTCAAATCGTGTGAATTCCATGACTCAACCCACTCTTCCGCAAATTTCATTGCTTGCTGCATGTTCATATTTAGGGAAACCGTAATTAATTTTTTACAAGTTTAACTTCTAAGTTTAACAATTATTTTGTGTAGACCATTGGCGCCCAATACAAGATACAAAGCTATTGCTATTTCTACAAAGTTTACGACTATATTAATGGTAGTTTCAGAGTACTGAAGGCCATCGGTAAAGTTAAGCCTTGACATATTATACAAAGCCAACGAATTAAACAAAAGATTTGGAAGTGACCAGGAAAGGATATATATGCCGGTTATAGTAAAGGCAGCGATAGACAATACACTACTTTCGACACTGGCTGTTGAGGCTGATTTTATATCCACAGGGATAAGAAACCCGGAAATAGTAATGGGAAACTTTGTAAGGAAGAAAGATGCGATAGCGAAAATCAGTACATTAGCATAAACAATTGCTTTAACTATATAGTCTGCTTCCATACCAACATTCGTGGAGTATGTAGAAAGCAGACTGAAAGCGCTCGGCAATGAAGTCAGCGCCTTGATTAAAAAGTACACGCCAAGTATCCGAATACCTACAGCCAGCAATTCAATTAATTTCATAATTCCATCATCCAAAAAAAATTTTTACACTTCACCAGGACTATAAAACAAGTGCAGATTTTTTACATCCCTGCGACCAACGATAGGGACCGATTCAACTACTACAATAAAATTTCAAAAAACACTCTAAATTACAACATTGAACTGCTGCTCGATGACCTCATAGTGCTGTACTGAAAGGTCTGGCTCCAGCTCATACACCTCATCCTCGGGATACAATCGCGCTTTAGAAATATCATCACCAGCGAACGCCTTAATTGATTCAAGTTGATCCCAATAAGTGATGAGGGTGAGTTCGACTCTGTTCGACAGCGCACGGCGGAAGATCTGAGCGCCGATAAACCCTGGGGTTGCGGATGAATCCTTGATACCGGTTTCATAAAGATATTCCGTGAACCCGTTGCCATGAATCTGCGGAACACGACATTTCCACTCTCTGGCGATCATATTCGTCCTCTTTTAATTATTCAGGTAACGGGCGTGAGCGTGTTAGCGAGAAGTGTCCTTCCAGTCAAGTATGTTCCAGCGGAATCGGTTTGCCGTTGACTCAGCGGGTGTCGGGAACCGATCGCGATAAGCGCGGCGCGCTGAGCTTGAGAATGTGGTGAGCGGCGTAGGTGTCATCATCCTGATTATCCGTCTGCATCGCCTGTGTCGGGCGGGCATCTTGTGATTACGGATTACGATACGGGTACTCCAATTTCCCGTTTCACCGGACTATAACCCAGCCTATCGACTGTTGCCAGCGCCCTACACTACCGGGAATTTTGTAAAAGACGCTACGCGAGTCGTGAGTTGCGTTGCTCGGGGCTCAGACGACAAAAAGCTCTACAGAGCGCGCTACGCGCCCGGTTCGAGATATATTCGCGAGGGTTGTGTAGTGATCGATCAGCGCTTGCGGCGATCGATGTCACGCAGCAGGCCGCTGATGTCGAGATCGGCCGCGTCGGCCAGCGCCGCGATATCTTTCGGGGGGCTGGGCGGCATGCTGCCGGCAGCACGCATCGGCTGAGTGTTTCTGCGGCGAAGCTCCTCGACGCGGCGTTTTTTCTCTTCTGCTTTTTTGGCTTCCAGTTCGGTTACCAACTGCTTGATTCGATCCAGCTGCTCAAGCGAAAACTGCTGTAGATAGGCGGTAATATCGTCTTCTTTCATATCGGAGTGCTGAAAAAGTGGCGAACGGGCGACGAGAAGCTCGCCCGCAATAGGATAGCGCCTAGTGTATCGACTTGCCCGCCAACACTGAAGTGTTTATTGAACCAATTATCGGTCCGGCGCCCCTTCTCACAGCGGTATGTCGGGAGGCATCGGCAGGTCCTGCATCGGGTTGGGCCGCCACAGAGGTTCGAAGAAGCTGTCGACGACCTGCGGGTCCACCTCCACCACCGAGGGGAAGGTCCAGGCGGGGGTGCGATCCTTGTCCACCAGCAGTGCCCTCACCCCCTCGGGGAACTCTCGATGCAGGCCGCACTGTACCGCCAGGTTGAGTTCGGCGGCAAAGCACTCTCTCAGGGAGAGGGTTCGGCAGATTCGCAGTTGGCGTTCGATCAGCCACAGCGACAGCGGGCTGCCCTGGCTGACCGCCGATTGTGCGCGTTCGATCCAGTTGTCGTTGCTCTGGGTGTCCAGCAGTGCGTTGATGATTTCGGGCACGCTGTCGTGGTCGGTGATCGCCTGGATCAGGTCGTAGTGGTCACGCACCGGGGAGTGCGGGTTCAGCACCGACTCCGATGCGGTCTCCAGCCCGCGTGTGATCTCCGAGACGATGGAATCGGCGCTGAGCCCGTTCCAGTCGGCCGCCTGAAGCGCCTCGATCATCTCGCCGTAGCGGGCGTGTTCGATAAAGCGGTCCGCCAGCCCGAGGTAGAGTGCATCGGCGGCGTTGACCGGGTTGCCGGTCATCGCCAGGAACAGCCCGGTACGCCCCGGCAGGCGGTTCAGAAACCAGCTGCCGCCGACATCGGGAAACAGACCGATGGTCACCTCCGGCATCGCCAGGTGGGAGCGTTCGGTCACCACCCGCACGCTGCAGCCGTTCATCAGCCCCATGCCGCCGCCCATGACGATGCCGTCGGCCCAGCAGATCAACGGTTTGGGGAACAGGTGCAAGCGGTGATCGAGACGGTACTCCGCTTCGAAGTAGCGCCTTGGCGCCTCCCTGTCGCCGGCGTTGATCCGGTGGTAGAGGCTGACCACATCGCCACCGGCACAGAAGGCGCGGTCACCGGCGCCGCGCAGTACCACCGCGCAGACCCCGTCGTCCGCCGCCCAGGCGTCGAGCGCCGGGCCGAGAACTTCGATCATCTCCAGATTCAGGGCGTTCAGAGAACGTTCCGCATTCAACACCACCTCGATCAGCCGATGGCCGTCGGTGGTGTCCAGGGTATTGAACAGTACTGCTGACATCCTTCCTCCTTTTTATTTTTATGACGGTTTTTATGACAGCTTTTATGACGAGCATGGATGAACGGATCAATCGCCCGTGTTTGCGGGGTAGCGCGTCTCCCGCAGCGACTCCTTTATCCGCCGCAGATGCGGCAGGAAGTGCGCGCCCCGGCGCAGGGTCACGCCGGTCGCCAGAATATCGACCACGACGAGATGCACGATGCGCGAGATCATCGGCATGTAGATATCGGTATCCTCCGGCTCCTGCACGCCCAGCACCAGGCTGCAGTAGCGGGTCAGCGGCGAACCGGGGTTGGTGATGCCGAGCACCGTCGCGCCGCTGTCGCGGGCGATCTTGGCGATATCCACCAGCTCCCGCGTGCGGCCGGTGTTGGAGAAGATCACGACCACGTCGCGGGTGCCCGATGCGGCGGCGGCCATGCGCTGCATCAGCACGTCGTCATAGGCCACCACCGGGATATTGAAGCGGAAGAACTTGTGCTGGGCATCCTGCGCGATGGGGCCGCAGGCTCCGAGGCCGAAGAAGAGGATCTGTTTCGCCTGGATCAGCTGATCCACCGCCAGGTCGATGTCGGCCGGATTCAGACGCTCCTTGGCCAGCGCCAGGCTGGCCATGGTGGTGTCGAAGATCTTCGGCGTATAGCGTTCGGCCGTGTCGTCCGCTTCGACACTGCGTGTCACATAGGGCACGCCGCTGGCCAGCGACTGCGCCAGATGCAGCTTGAAGTCGGGGAAGCCCGCCGTGTTGAAGCGTTTGCAGAAACGGTTGACGGTCGGTTCGCTGACGTTGGCCAGCTTCGCCAGCGTCGCGATGGAGGCGCGGGTCGCCGCCTGCGGGTCCGCCAGAATCACGTCCGCCACCTTGCGCTCCGAGCGGTTGAGGCCGTCGAGTGCCTTGTCGATTTCCTGAACGAGGTTGAAGGTTGTCATGCGGTTCCTTGCGGCCAGGTGAAGTGATAGCGGAAAGGCCAACCACTATAGCAAAAACCCTTTCCGTGCGCTTGGAGCCTGTCGAGTCAGCCCTCCGCCCAACGCTTGAAGATCAGCGAGGTGTTGATGCCGCCGAAGGCGAAGTTGTTGCTCATCACGTAGTCGGTCTCGATCCGTCGTCCCGTCTCGACGATGTAGTCGAGATCGGCGCACTCCGGGTCGACCGCTTCGAGGTTCGCCGTGGCGTGGAACCAGCCGGCGTTCATCATCTCGATCGCGGTCCAGGCCTCCAGTGCACCGCAGGCGCCGAGGGTGTGGCCGGTAAAACTCTTGAACGCGCTGACCGGCACCCGGTTGCCGAACACGGCATGGGTTGCGTGGCTTTCGGCCACGTCGCCGCGCTCCGTCGCCGTGCCGTGGGCGCTGACATAACCGATCCGCTCGCTGTCGATGGCGGCATCCTGCAGCGCCAGCCGCATCGCGCCCTCCATCGTCTCGGGCGAGGGCTGGGTGACATGGGCGCCGTCGGAGTTGGTGCCGAAGCCGACCAGTTCGGCGTAGATATGTGCACCGCGTGCGCGGGCGTGCTCCAGCTCCTCGAGGATCAGCGTACCGGCGCCCTCGCCGATCACCAGACCATCGCGACCGGCGTCGAACGGCCGCGGTGTCCGTGTCGGTTCGTCGTTGCGCACACTGGTGGCGTAGAGGGTGTCGAACACGGCCGCCTCGGTGGGCGACAGCTCCTCGGCGCCGCCGGCGACCATCACCGTCTGCCGGCCGTACTTGATCGCCTCGTAGGCATAGCCTATGCCCTGGCTACCCGAGGTACAGGCGCTGGAGGTGGTGATCACACGGCCGCGCAGACCGAAGTGCACGCCGATATTGACCGGTGCGGTATGCGCCATCATCTTGATGTAGGAGTTGGCGTTGAGGCCGTCGGTGGCGAAGTTCAGCAGCATGTTGCCGAAATCGGCGAGGGCGTGGAAGGAGCCGGCGGAGGAGCCATAGGCCACGCCGGCCTGGCCGGACTCCAAGACCGGGTGGTTCAGCAGCCCGGCATCGCTCAGCGCCCATTCGGTGGCCAGGGTCGCCAGCTGCGCGATGCGTCCCATGCTGCGCAGCGCCTTGCGCTTGTAGTGCGGCGGCATGGCGAAATCCTTCACCGGCGCCGCCAGCCGGGTATTCAGGCCCTCGTAGGCGGACCACTCCGCCATCGTCTCGATGCCGGTCTGCAGATCGTTCAGGCGCTGACGGATCGCGTTCCAGTCGTTGCCTATCGGGGAAAGACCGGCCATGCCGGTGACCACTACCCGTTTCATCAGCACAAGCCTCCATTGACCGACAGCACCTGTCGAGTGATATAGCCGGCATCTTTCGAGCACAGGAAGGAGACCGCGGCGGCCACCTCTTCGACCTGCCCCACGCGCTGCATCGGCACCGCCTTCAGTATCTCGTCGAGCGGCAGCTCTTCGGTCATGCCGGTGTCGATCAGCCCCGGCGCCACGCAGTTGACGGTGATCTTTCGCTTGGCCAGCTCCACCGCCAGCGCCTTGCAGGCACCGATGATACCCGCCTTCGACGCGCTGTAGTTGACCTGACCGCGGTTGCCGGCGATACCCGATACCGACGACAGCGCCACGATACGCCCCGGCGCACGCCGCCGTACCATCGGCATCACCAGCGGATGCAGGACGTTGTAGAAACCGTCCAGATTGGTTCTGAGCACCTGGTCCCAATCCTCGCCGCTCAGCGCCGGGAAGGCGTTGTCGCGCGTCAGACCGGCGTTGCAGACCACGCCGTAGTAGGCACCGTGCGCCTCCAGATCCTGTTCGAGCGCGATACGGCAGGCGTCGCGATCGGCGATATCGAACTGCAGGGTGCGCACCTCGACGCCCTGCTCGCGGGCCTGCCCGGCCACCGCTTCCAGCTCCGCAATGCCGGTACGGCAGTGCAGCACCAGATCGAAGCCGTCGCTCGCCAGCTTGGCGGCGATCGCCGCGCCGATACCGCGGCTTGCGCCCGTCACCAGTATCGTTTCACTCATCCCTTGCTCACTCCACACTCCCCGTCGACACATAGCTTTCCACATCGTCGGGCTGATACACGTTGAGGGCCGCCGACGCCAGGCAGACGCCGTCGGCCCTGATTTCACATTCGAATACCATCAGGCCGTTGTCGGCCCGGTAACTTTGCTCGGTGCGTACCTCCAGGGTTTCGCCAAGCCGGAACCAGGAATGCTCGCATCGGTAGCGGCGCGTGCCGACCAGAAAACCGACCGCGGGCGGTCGCCCCTGCAGCCGCTCCTGTATCCCGGCATAGGCGCCGATGGTCTGCGCCATGTACTCGATGCCGATCCACCCCGGCACTCCCTCCGCTTCGAGGAACAGGGTGTCCGGGCCGATCCGCACCCGAGTCTCGATCCAGTCGTCGCCGTAATCGACCAGTTCCGACAGCAGGCTCAGGGTACGCGACTGAGGCACGATCTCACCGATGCTGAATGGCTGCTTCATCCGTCCGTCCCAGAATCAACGCGATATTGTTGCCGCCAAAGGCGAAGGAGTTGCTCAACACCCGGCGCACCGGGCCCTGCTCGTCCGGGGCCGCCAGTCTCAACGGCGCCAGTGCGGGATCGGCCTGGCCATCCCAGGCATGCAGGGGCAGTACCGCTCCTCCGTTGCCGGCCTCGAGCAGCAACTGCCGACACAGCGCCGCTTCGATCGCCCCGGCCGCGCCGAGCGCATGGCCGGTAAAGGGCTTGGTCGAGCTGCACGCCGTCGCAAGGCCGAACACCCGGTGCACCGCCTGCGCCTCCATGCTGTCGTTCAGCGGCGTGGCGGTGCCGTGCAGATTGATGTAGTCGATCTGCCCTGCGTCCAACCCGGCATCCTGCAATGCGGCGCGCATCACCCGCTCGGCCCCGGCGCCGCTCGGGTCCGGCGCCGAGATATGGTGCGCGTCGGAACCTTCGCCGACACCGAGCAGCTCCACCCCGCCGGGCTCCGCCGTCACCAGGAACAGCGCCGCGCCCTCGCCGATATTGATGCCGTTGCGGTTGACGCTGAACGGGTTGCAGCGCTGCTTGCTCACCGCCTCCAGTGCGCCGAATCCGCTGACGGTCAGGCTCGACAGGCTGTCCACGCCACCGGCGATCACCGCGTCGCAGACACCGGCACGCAGCAGGCGCCGCGCCGAGGCCAGCGCCTTGGCGCCGGAGGAGCAGGCGGTCGAGAGGGTGTAGACCGGCCCGTTCAGGTCGAGCTGCCGCGCCAGAAAGGCGGCCGTCGCCCCCATCTCCTGGCGGGCGTAATCGACCCCTTCCGGCTGTTCTGCACCGGCCCGCCACTGTCGCATGGCCTGTTCGTTGTCGGCCACGCCGGAGGTGCTGGTGCCGATCACCACGCCGACCCGGTCGGCGCCGAAGCGCCGGATCGCGGCCGCCACCTCATCGGCGATCTGGGCCAGTGCCGCCAGCGCCAGCCGGTTGTTGCGGCTGTGCCAGTGTGTCTCGGTCAGCGTGATCTCCGGCAGTTCGCCATGACACAGCCCCAGCGGCAGCGCGGCGTCGCCGCCGAACTCCGCCGTCAGGGTCAGGCAGTCCTGCCCCGAGCGGATCCGCCGCAGCGCCTCGCGCGGGCTGTTGCCGGCCGCGCACACCAGCCCGGCCGCATTCAGAAAACAGTACACTACAGATCCTCGATCAACAGCGAATACCCCTTGCGGTGCTGCTCTATGCGGATACGCTCCGCGTCATGCTCCAGGCTGACAACGGGACGATCATACCAGAGAAGCGCCCGATGTCCCGGCGCCAGCTCCAGCCTCCAGCCGGGATCGGACTGCGGATAGGCCGCGAGCGCCGCATCGGGCCAGAGCGCGAACTGCATCAGCGCCAGCATCTCGCTCACCGGCAGCTCCGGTTCGCTCGGCTTCGTCTGCAGACGGTCGGTGTAGCGGTAGGTCAGCAGCGTCTGTCCGGTCGGCAGCAGTACCGCGCCCTGCAGCGCTTCGCCGTCCAGACGCAGCACGCTGATGAAGCGAAAGGCGCGGCCCTTGTCCAGCGTCACCTTCTGCTTGATCAGTTGCTCGCCGACCGGTCCGGTCGACAACGGCAGCAGTTGCAGTTCCGGCACCGGCGGCTGCGGCGGCTGCAACGCGCAGCCACCGAGCATCAGCACGACAATCAGGCAGAGCCAACGTGTCATGAATCGTCCCGGCAGAGTTCGGCCAGCGTGGTCAGTCGCCCCGGCTCGCGCACATAGGGGTTGGCTTCGTCCCAGGCGTAACCGGCCAGGATCGCGCTGATCATCCGGCGCACCTCCGGGTTCTTGTTGCGGGAGAAGATCACCTGCTGCAGTCGGCCGTCGTACCAGGCGGTCACGAACTCGCGGAAGGTATCCACCCCCTTCATCAGCGGCGCGGCATAGGCGGCCTGCCAATCCACCTCGGCGCCCTGCAACTGGGCATCCAGTACCTGCGCCGCCAACACGGCCGATTTCATCGCGATGGTGACGCCGGAGGAGAACACCGGATCGAGAAACTCACCGGCGTTGCCGAGCAGGGCAAAGCCGTCGCCGCACAGGGTGCTGACGTTGGCCGAGTAGCCGGTATGGGTACGCACCTGGGTGTCGAAACGGGCATTGCTCAGCAGCGATGCCTGCCAACCGGACTCGGCGATCAGTTGCTTCAATATCTGCTCGTCGCTGCCCTCGTAGCGCTGGTAAAACTCGACCCGCGCCACCACGCCGACCGAGCAGCGCCCGTCGCCGAACGGAATCAGCCAGAACCAGACATCCCGGTTCTGCGGGTGTACCGTGATCAGGATCTTGTTGCGGTCGTAGTCCGGATCGACGATGCCGTCCTCGATATGGGTCATGATCGACTTGCGCACCGGAAACTCGGAGGGTACCTCCAGCCCGAGCAGACGCGGCAGCACCCGACCGAAGCCGCTGGCATCGAGCACGAACCCCGCCTCGACGCTGTAGCCCTCGCCCTCCTGGTTGTAGACCCTCACCCTGGAGATCCCCGCGTCGCGCTCGACGGTCTCGACACGATGGCCGAAGCGGATCTCCACGCCCTGGCGCTGCGCTTCGTCGGCCAGCACCCAATCGAAATCGGCACGCGGCACCTGGAAGGTGGTGCCGGGGCCGGCGCTGAACTTGTCGGTGAAATCAAAGGCGTCGTATGCCTCGCCGCAACTGAAGGCGGCGCCGTTCTTGAACTGATAGCCCTGGCTCTCCACCGCATCCAGCATCCCCGCTTCGTCCATGAACGCCATGCACTGGGGCAGCAGGCTCTCGCCGATGGAGAAGCGCGGGAACCGGCTCTGCTCCAGCACCAGCACCCGGTAGCCGAACCGGGTCAATAATGTGGACGCCAGCGACCCCGAGGGTCCGGCCCCGATAATCAATACATCGACGCTTCCATTCAGACTGTTCATCTATGTTCCAACTCCTGTTCCGGGTATGTATTGCGCGTTAATAGGGATATCAGCCAGATAAAGCCCAGGCCCAGCAGCACCGTCAGCCCGAACTCGTGCAACAGGGGGGTGGCGCTGAGTACCAGCAGGCCGAACGCCAGCAGCGAGGTCAGCATCGACAGCGTCACCGCCAGCCAGACGTGCGGCGCGCCACTCCCCTCCTGCAGAAAGATGCCCATATCGAGCCCCAGCCCCAACACCAGCAGCAGCGCCAGCAGATGGAACAGGTTAAGGCCGCCGTCCAGGTGGCTCAGCACACCGGCCGCCAGCAGCGCCGCCGCCAGCGGCGGCCCGACCACGCGCCAGCCGGTGCGACCGTAGCGCCACACCAGCATCAGCAGCACGACCAGGTAGGCACCGGCGACCCAGAAGCCGATCTCGAGCCGGTAGCGGGTCAGCAGCGAGGAGATATCCTCGACCCGATCGACGTACTGCACCGACGGCAAGCGGTCGGCAATGGCGGCGAACTCGGCGCCGGCGATCCCCTCGCTGCCGGAGAGCCTGACGATACCGACCGCCTGTTCCGCACCGGTGTCGCTGTCGGTGTCGAGCCAAAGCCCCGGTGCCAGGGCGTGCAGCGGCGAGTCGAGCCACTCCTGCAGCTCCAGATAACCCCGGGTGTCACGCTGAAGCGCCGCGCGGGCCTTGAGCGCCAGATCCTCGCGTGACAGCTGACGGAAAAACCTGTCCAGTTGATCGGCGTACAGCGCCTCGACCAGCGCCCGGTTATGCGCCTGTGCCCTGTGCGAGGGCACTCGGTCGCTCAGCAACGAGAAGTCGAAATCGGGGTAGCGCTGCCGCATCCGATCCAGCATCGGGGCGAGCCGCTCCTGCGTTTGCAGCAGACTCTCCGCATCGGGCGCCGTCACCAGCAGGAAACGGGTGCTGCTGCTCTGACCCAGCCACTCGCCGAGCTGACGGTCCTGCGCCAACAATGTCTGGGGCGAGGTCTGCAGCAGGCGCAGATCGTCCTTCGCCTGACCGCTCCACAGCAACCCCAGCGCCAGTAGAATCGACAGCGTCAGCATCAGCAGGGCGCCGCGCGGCGGCAGCGCGGGCAGGCGCCGGAAACGCTCCGCCAGCCAGCGGGCGGAAGCCGCGCCGGGATGGGGCGACGGCGAGGTCGGCAGCAGCGGGTACCAGAGCACCACCGACAGCCAGGCAGCGCTCAGACCGGCCACGGCGAAGCAGGCCATCTGCCGCAGGCCGGGAAAGGGTGCCAGCGCCTGGGCGCCGTAGGCGAGCACGCTGGAGAGACCGCCGAGCGCAAGCCCCGGCAGGATCCGCTGCAGCACCGAGCGCGAATCAGGGTGGGCGTGGGAGGCAAGATGGGTAGCAAGATAGTGCAGCGCGTAATCGACCGACACACCGACAAGACCGGCGCCGAACGCCAGCGTGACCAGATGCAGCCGGCCGAACAGCAGCGCCGTGACCGCCACCGCGAACAGGCAGCCGGCGAGCACCGGCAGCATGACCAGCAGCGGCGTACGCCAGCGCCGAAACGCGAGCAGCACCAGCGCCAGGATGCCGAGCAGCGACACGACGCCGATGGTGGAGATCTCCCGACGCGCCTGCTCCGCCCCGGCCGCCGCGTGCAGCAGCATGCCGGACAGATAGAGACGCCCGCCCCTCCCTGCCACCTCGCTCTGCATCCGCTGCAGCGTCGGCACCAGCGCCTGCTGCAGCGACAGCTCGAACGGGTCGCCTGCCAACGTCGCCAGGATCAGATAGCCGGGGCGATCCGCCCGCACCACCCGCATCAGCCCGTGATCGGCCTGGATCCGGTCATTGCCGAAACCGCTCAGCAGGGTCGGCAGCAGGCCGAACGGGTCGCCGATCGGGTCGGTCAGGGTCGGGGTCAGAGTCAGGCCGACCGGACTGAGCAGGCGTCGCAGCGCCTCGTCGCTCAACTGTCGGAACTCGCCGTTTTCCAGCCGGCGACGCAGATCCGGCGCCAGCACCTGGAACCGCCAGGGGCGGTAGAGATCGACCAGCGTCTGCAACCGTGTCGAGTCGATACGCCACTGCAGTTCGGCAATCGCCGGCTCGGACTCGAGACGCTGCGCCAGATTCTGCGTCAGTTGCCGGGCCTCGGCGTCGCTGTCCGCCTGCACCAGCAGCGCCAGGCGCGACGAGAAATCGGCACCGAGCCGGTCGGCGGCGAGTTGCTGCAGCGGTTGCCGATCGGAGTGCGGCAGCAGCGCCAGGATGCTGGAGTCGAGCTGCGGCGCGCGTAGCCAGGCGGTCAGCGCCGTGCCGATCAACAGCAGCGCCCAGAGCGCGGCGAACAGCTTGGCGTAGCGTCGGGAGATCACGGTTGCAGGTCGCTGAAGTCGATGCGGACGCGGTCGCCGCCGGTCTCGATCAGCTCCAGTCGGCGCAGGTAGTCGCCGCCGCTCAGCTCGATACGCTCGACCGCCGGCGCGATCTCCTCGTCGAGCGGCAGCAGCCTGGCCTGCCAGCCCTGCTCGCTCAGTTCGCCGCTGAGCGTGAAATGCTGCTCCAGCACCGGCCAGTCGGCACTCATGACGGCGAAGAAGATCCGGCCGATCAGCGCCGCCACCGGGTTGTCGGCGCCGTCGATCCCCTGCGGCGTCATCACCAGTTCATCGGCGACCGGCGTCTGCGTGATCCAGCGGATCTCGTCGTCGCGCCGATAGCTGAAGCGCCCGGCGGACTCTATCGAGGTATCCAGCAGGGTCAGGTATTTGGTCTGCCGGAACTGCCCCGACAGCGTCTGCGGCGAGCCTGTCCGACTCGCCAGGTCGGTGAAACTCAGCGCCTGGGCGAACAGCGGACAGAGCAGCAGCGTCAGCAACAGCACGGCACGCATCATGGCGCCACCCCCAGCCGCTCCAGCAGCACCGCGGGCGAGGCGAACAGCATCTCGCCGCTGTCCAGTTCCACCGCCACCTGCACCGTGTGGGCGCGAGTCAGCCGATCGCCGCTGTGCGCATCGCGAATGGTGTAGGCGACCTTGAGCCGGTTCTCCCACTCCACCAGCTTCGCCTCGATCCTGATCCGCTGCTGAAAGCGCAACGGCCTGGCGTAGCGCAGGTTCAGCTCGATCACCGGCCAGGCGTAGCCCGACGCCTTCATCTGCGGGTAGTTGTAGTCGATGCTGTCGAGCAGCTTGCAGCGCGCCTGCTCCAGATAGCGCACGTAGTGGCCGTGCCAGGCCACCTCCATCATGTCCACGTCGTGGAACGGGATCTCCAGTTCGATCTCGGTCTTAATCACCGCTCGGCTCCCTGTTCGTATCCCCGCCCGGCTGCGCGTAGAGCGTCCAGCGCCGCTGCTGTGTCGCCGTGACCAGCGCCGCCAGCTCGGCATCTAGCCGGCGATCCTCGTTGATGAAGGCCGACACCTGACGCACCTCCTCATGACTGCCGACCAGCGCATCCGGCAACGCTTCGGGCGCGATATCGCCCTGGCGCCGGCGCAGCTCCAGCCCCTGGGTCGCCGCCAGCAGCACCGCACCGGCGACCTGCTCGGTCAGTTGCAGCACGCGCAGACAGTCGCGCGCGGCGATGGTGCCCATACTGACCTTGTCCTGATTGTGGCACTCGGTGGAGCGCGAGAAGATGCTCGCCGGCAGGGTCAGCTTCAGCGCCTCGGCGGTCCAGGCCGAGACGCCGATCTGTACCGCCTTGAGGCCGTGGTTGATCGCGGCACGCTCGCCGACGGCGCCGGACAGGTTGGCCGGCAGGCCGTTGTTGTAGCGCACGTCCATCAACTGCGCCATCTGACGGTCGAGCAGGTCGGCGATATTGGCCACGGCGTTCTTCAGCGAGTCCATCGCGAAGGCGACATGACCGCCGTAGAAGTGCCCGCCATGCAGCACATGCTCCCCTTCGGCATCGATGATCGGGTTGTCGTTGGCGCTGTTCAGTTCGTTCTCGATAAAGCCGCGCAGCGCGTGCAACGCATCCTGCAGCACGCCGATCACGTGCGGCGCGCAGCGCAGCGAGTAGCGGTCCTGCAGCCGTTGCGAATTGCGCGGCGGCTCGGAGCAGTTCAGATCCTCGCGCAGCCAACGTGCCACCTGCTGCTGGCCGGGGTGCGGCTTGACCGCGAACAGGCGCTCGTCGAAATGGTGGGCGTTGCCCTTGAGCACCAGCGTGTTGAGCGCGGTGATCCGGGTGGACAGACGCGCCAGATACTCCGCCCGGCTCCAGGCCAGGCAGGCCAGGCCGGTCATCACCGCGGTGCCGTTCATCAGCGCCAGCCCCTCCTTCGGCTTCAGCCGCAGCGGCTCGATGCCGAGCTCGGCGAACACTTCGGCGGTCGGGCGCACCTCGCCGCGATAGAGCACCTCGCGCTCGCCGCAGAGCACGGCGGCCAGGTAGGAGAGCGGCGTCAGGTCACCGCTGGCACCGACCGAGCCCTCGGCCGGAATCCGCGGCAGGATATCCAGCTTGAGCAGACGCTCCAGCTGCTCCAGCAGCTCCCAGGTGACACCGGAGTGGCCCTGCGCCAGCGACGCGAAGCGGGCGGCGACGACGGCACGAGTCTCCTGTGGATCGAGGATGCGACCGCTGCCGCAGCCGTGGAAGGTGTACAGATGTTTCGGCAGCTCCTCGACCAGCGCCGCGGGGATGCTGGTGGTGCAGGAGTCGCCGTAGCCGGTGGTGACGCCGTAGATCTCGCCATCCTCGGCCAGCAGGCGACGCAGAAACTCGGGGCCTTTCTCGATCCGGCTGCGATAGGGCTCGGCGCGATCCAGCACGGCGACGGCACGCCGCTCGGCCAGCGCCACCAGCTGTTCGATACTCAGAGGGGTTCCATCAAATACTATGGTTTCAAATGCTATGGTTTCAAATGCTACGGCTTCGTCCATCGGGCTCATCTACCACTGTGTCGGGCTGTTCAGCGTCGTCGATGCTCTCGACACGACACCAAAAGGGAAAGAAATTGAACCACTGCAACGGCGCCAGACGGCTGTAGTGCTCGAGGCGCGTTGCATAGCGCTGCAGCAGGGTATCCAGAGCCTGTTGGCGGGTCTTGCGCGGCAGCCGGATCTCGTCGGCAAACCGTTCCAGATAGATTCGGTAATGCTGGCCCTGCTTGAGGCAGAACATCAGGCTGACCGGGCAGCGCAGCAGCGAGGCCAGAATGAACGGCCCCTGCGGCAACAACGCCGTCTCGCCGAGAAACTGCACTCGCGATACCCGCTGTTCGCCGTTCACCGGCGTCCTGTCACCGGCGATCACCACGTACTCGCCCGCCTCGACCCGCTCCGCCAGCAGCATCGCCGTCGCCGGCGTCATCTCGGTCACCTGCATCAGGTCGATCGGCGACTCCGGCGCCAGGTTGGACAGCAGCGCGTTGAACTTCGCCGCATGCCGGGTATGCACCAGGATGGTCAGGCGGATATCGGGCAGACGGTAGGCCAGCGCCCGGCACACCTCGATGTTGCCGAGGTGGGAGACGATAAGGATGCCGCCGCGCTTGTCGCTGTCGAGCCGGTTCACGGCGTCGATATTGTCGAACTCGACATCCTCGCGCCGGATCCGCCCCATCCAGGCCAGGAACTTGTCCAGAATCGCATCGCCGAAGGCGATGAAATGGCGCAGCCCGGCCAGGCGGGTCGGCACCGCCTGCGGCTCCAGCGCGGCCACCCGGGACAGAAACTCCCGCGACGCCGCGCGTGCCACCGGCCTGCGCCAGTAGAAGTAGAGCATCACCGGGTAGAGGATCAGGTAGAAGGCGCCCCGGCCGAACAGCCGGTAGATCAGCAGCAGCGTGCGCATGCCGAGCACGGTGCCGGACTCCCTCAACTGCGACCAGTGCGCGCCTTTAGCCACTGGAGAGCCTTTAGCCACTGGAGAGCCTTTAGCCACTGGAGAGCCTTCAGCCACTGGAGAGCCTTCAGCCACTGGAGAGCCTTCAGCCACTGGAGAGCCTTCAGCCATTGGAAAGCCTCCGGGCAAGCAGGCGCGGCAGTCGCACCAGCATGCCGAAGAACAGACCGGCGTGCATGCGCGAGATCAGCAGATTGTCGCGAAAGGCGCGGAAGTGGGAGACGCCGTCCAGCGGATAGTGCACCCGCACCGGGATATTGATCAGCCTGCCGCCGCTCCAGCACCAGTGCACCAGCAGTTCGGGATCGAACTCCATGCGATCGCCTGTGCGCGCCCTGGTCAGCAAGCGGTTCACCGCGCCGATCGGATAGACCCGAAAGCCGCACATCGAATCCTTGACGGTAAACGACAGGGTGTTGATCCAGACCCAGACATGGGTCAGATAACGCGCCAGATAGCGGTGCCTCGGCACACTGGCGTCATATTCGGGATAACCGGTGACCAGCGCGTCGGGATCTTTCGTTGCCGCCGCCAACAGCTGCGGCAGGCGCTCGATATCGTGCTGTCCGTCCGCATCGACCTGGATCGCGTGGCTGAAACCGCGACGCTCGAGCTCGATCAGGCCGCTCTTGACCGCCGCGCCCTTGCCACCGTTCTGTGCCCGCTGCAGCAGCAGGACCCGTTCGCCGTGATCCGCGCTCAGTTGCTCCAACACCCGACGACAGCTTGCGCTGCTGCCGTCGTCCACCAGCAGCACCGGGTAGCCGTAGGCCAGCACCGCCGCCAGCGTGACGCCGATCGCCTCTTCGTGGTTATAGACCGGGATCAGGATCGCGGTGCGCATCTCAGTCGACTGCATAGCGGATCCTGCCCGACGAGAACTGCTGTGTATCCCGGCTGTAGCTAAAATCGACGCGCCGCTTGTCGGCATCGACCTGCAGCAGCAGATCCACCCTCATGCCGGGGCGAAGCAGTTGCTGAAACTTGATCCGCTCCATGCCGTCGAAACGCCCCGCCTCGGCGAACGGCACGGGCAGATAGCTCCGCGCCAGATGTTGCGCCCAGTGCACCTGCACCACGCCGGGCAGGATCGGGACGCTGTCGAAATGGCCATCGAAGTAGAGCAGATCCTCGGGGATCTGCAGTGCCAGTCGCACCTCGCCCTCGCCCATCTCGCAGCCGAGCACCTCTGGCAGGGTCGGTTTCCGTGCTTCACTGTTCTCGAACAGCGCGCTCAACGCCCGCTGCGTCAGCTTGCCCTGGGCGTTCCACGGCAGGGTGTCGACGATACGCCAGCGGCGCGGCAGCGCTACCGCTTCGAACTCGCTGGACAGGGTCGCCTTTAGCCGCCGCTGCAGGTCGCCCTGACCGGTCTCGCTCAGCGCCTGCCTGCCGACCTCGGTCGGCACCAGAACCACGCCGACCTCTTCGCGCCGTCCGCTCAGCACCAGGGCGTGTGCGGCGGCGATCTCGGGGAGCGCGGTCAGCGCCTGCTCCATCGCCGTCAGCGATACCCGCTTGCCCTCCACCTTGGCGATCCGGTCGGTTCGCCCGAGCAGACGGAAGCTGTCGCCCTCCACCCACTCGACCCGATCCGGCTGGGTGTACCACTGCTGATCCGGCAGATGGCGCGAACGCAGCATCAGCAACCGATCCTCGTTCGACTTGAGCTCTATGCCGGCCAGCGGCTGCCAGGGCATATCCTGCCGTTCGTTCTGGATGCGCCAGGCGATACCGCCGGTCTCGGAGCTGCCGTAGATCTCGACGATACCGCAGCCCAACACCGCCTGCGCCCGCAGGCTTGTCTCGCGCCCGAGCGGGGCCGCCGACGAGAAGGCGCGATGCCAGCGCGGTGCCAATGCCCGCCACTCCGGCGTTTCCGGCAGGCGCTCGAGATGCGAGGGGCTGGTGATCAGGCTGCACTTGGGGTAGCACTCGGCCGCGCCCTGCAGATCCTCCAGGTAGTGGCACAGGCGGCGCTCGAACGGCACCCGCTCCGCCAGCGGGCGCAGGATGCGGAACAGCAGGCCGTAGATATGCTGATGGCTGACCGTCGACAGCACCACCTCGTCCGCATCGTAGGGCCAGTGCAGCGCGTGCGCCTGCAGCTCGGCGGTCAACTGGCCGAGCTGCTTGGCGATCGCCTGCGGCTCGCCGGTGGAGCCGGAGGTGTAGACCTCGACCACACACGAATCGGTGGCCGGGCAGCTCAACACCGGCGCGTCGACGCGCTCGGCGGTCGCATCCTCCGTGAGACCTCCCTGCCACTCGCCGAGCGCACCGGCCAGTCGCGGCGCCAGCCGGGCCTGCGTCGCGGCCAGATTGTCGCCGGGCAAGCAGACCGTCTTGCCGCTGAACCAGAGCGCCAGCAACTGGGCGGAAAACTCGAACGCATCCGGGTTGTACAGCACCCAGAGCCTGCCGCTGTCGCGTGCCTGAATCCGCGCACACCAGTACAGCACCCGCTCGCGCAGTCGCCCTCGGGTCAGCGCCTCGCCCCGCTCGAGCGCCACGACCTCGTCGAGATCGCCGTCGATCACGCCGAGCGGCCAGTCTGCCGTTACCCGTTCGATTCTTGTCATCGTTCCAGCCATTACGCTTTCCGTTTCGCTCATTGCAGCGACCGCCCGGCTCTTACCCTGGAGCGCACCCTGCCGCGCACAATCCACTCGCCGGCCATCAGAGAGCTGATCAGCAGATAGGCGATCAACCCGTTGTACAACACCCAGGCGCGATCGCTCATGAACAGGGTCGCCAATGCCGCCAAGGCGTTGGCGGCAAAGAACAGGGTCCATATCCAGGTCACGCGCCGCGTATAACGCACACCCGCCTCCGGCAGATCCGGCTCCTTGATACGGGCCAGACGCTCGACCAGACTCTGCTCCTGCAGCAGGCTCGAGCCGAACAGCGCCAACATCGCCAGGCTCATCAGCACCGGGTAGAGTTTCAGCGTCAACGCGGGCGGCAGCAGCACGACCAGCACCGCCAACACCGCCAGCGCGGCCAGCAGCACCGCACGTTCGGCCCGCTGCCGACTCGACAGCGCCCGCCACGCCAGCAGGCCGAACATCAGCGGCAGCAGCCAGACGGCGCCGAGATGTTCCAGCATGAAGTAGATCAGTACCGGATAGGCCAACGAGACCAGTACCAGCAGCGGTTTCAGCATCTAGTCCGCGCTTCCGTTCACCAGCTTGTCGATCTCGACCACCACATCCTGCACCGTGCGCACCGACTTGAAGTCTTCGGGCTTGATCCGTTTGCCGGTGACCTTCTGCAGTTCGACCACCAGGTCCACCGCGTCGATGCTGTCGATATCCAGATCGCTGTACAGATTGGCATCGGGAGCGATATCTTCGGGATCGACCTCGAACAGCTCCTCGAGGATCGCACCGACACGTGCGTAGATTTCATCACGACTCTTCATCGACCTTCTCCGCTCTCGACCTTTTCCACCCCGGCGCCCCTGGCGGCGACCAGTTCGACCAGCGCGTTCACGCTGGCAAAGTGATTACGTGTGTCCTCGGAATCGGCGTTGAGCTTGATGCCGTAGCGCTTCTGCAGCGCCAGCCCCAGTTCCAGGGCATCAATCGAATCCAGCCCCAGACCGGCACCGAACAGCGGCTCGTCATCGACGATCTCATCCGGGGTTATATCCTCCAGATCGAGCACGTCGATGATCATATTCTTCAGTTCCAGGTGCAGACTGCTCATGGAGCGAAACCTCTTGGTTGAAATAGTGGGTTAGATCCCGGGTCAGGGCGCGAGCGGAGCGCGAAGGCTGGTCATCCTCCAGATAGGGAGCGATGGGGATCTCCGGCTTCACCGCGATATGGAATTGTACCCGTCTGTCCGGTACTTGATACCATCGATCCTGCTTGGTCAGGGTGGAGGGTCGGCAACCGATGATCACCGGCGTGATATCGGCCCGGCAGCGCACGGCGATCTGCGCGGCACCGCGCTTCAACGCCACCGCCTCGCCCGGCGTGGTCCGCGTCCCCTCCGGGAACACGATCAGCGCATCGCCACGCGCCAGCGCCCGGTTGGCCTGCTCCACCACGTCGTTGCCGTCCTCGTTGAGGAGGTAACCGGCCTGCACGATCGGCCCCCGCGTCCACAGGTGGCGGGTCAGCCGCCCCTTGACCACGCAGTTGGCGTTGGGGATCAACGCGATCAGGAACACCACGTCGAGCAGCGACGGATGATTCGCCAGCACCAGCCTGGCCCGGCGCAGACGTTCGACCTCCTCGATATCGAAATCGAGCACGCCGAGAATACGCATCAGATGGATATAGAAACGAAAGGTGCGGTGTATGACCCGCTTCGCCCGCGCCTGCCGTCTGGCTTCACTGCCCGGCAGCAGCCGCAGCAGCGGAAATACGCACAGACTCAACAGCACGCCGCCGAGCCCGAACAGCAGAAAGCTGAACGCGGTGCCGAACCAGCGCCAGGCGCGATCAAGCAGGCGCATGGATCGCCTCCGCGCAGCGCTCGAGTACCCAGCCGGGCGAACCGCTCGCCAGTACCCGCGAGTCGGTCTCCCCCTGCAGCAGCGGCAGCAGATCCACTGCCGAGGCGGGAGCTTCGGTCGATGGATCAACGGCTTGCCTAGCCAGTCGGTAGGCGAACTCATCGCCGACGTCGCCCGCACGTTCGAGCAACAACGCCAGCGCCCAGGGGTAATCGGGACCGGTTGCCGGCATCGCATAGAAGGCCGGCACGGGCGCATCGCAGACGAGACAGAGCACGCGCGGCGCCTCCTGCAACTGGGCCGCCGCCTCGATCAATGCCGACAGCAGCAGATTGTCCACCGAGGCGATCGCCGTGACGGCACCGATATCGCCGCGGCCGATCGACAGGATACCGGCCGCCGCATTGTGGACCGACAGGCTGAAGGACGTGGGCGAAAGTGCGTCACCCAGGGCCAGGGATTGCAGCAGCTCGAGCGTCCTGTCCGCATCGCCGTGACGGGACGCGAACACCAGGGGCACGGAGGCATCGGCCGGCAGAATTTCCAGTGCGGCCGACAGCGCTGTACGCCCCAGGGGCGACAGACGACGGCGCAACATGGCGGGAAAGGGTTTGGCCTGCCGGTCGGAGTCTTCTACCGCCCCGTCGGCAGGGTGCCGAGAAACGGGGTCCGGGACTCTCGCAGCCCAGTATTTGAGATTAAAGTAGAGCAAGCATTCCCTTCAAACAGCAACCATCCTGGATTCATCACGGCCGTTACCGTCCCGGCACCGACAGCGGGTGGCATAGGTTATATCGCTCGGCGCACAATGCAGGGGTGTTTCCACTGCGTATCAACGTCGCACTTACACAACAAACTTACTTAACTAATAGAGGGAGTGGATTCTAACTATTTTTCCAAAACCATGAAAGATTTACGGATAGCCGCCAATCTCCCTATAATGCCCGCCACTTGAACACCATATTCCAAGAAAAGCTGCCATCATGTCGGCATCGCATTGAAGGGCGACATTGTCAAACTCAAGTAGCTCTCGTACAAACCCTCGTACCACCCCTCGCGCCACGCTTTGGGTTACGCGTCGGCACGCGATACCCGACGAGACACTGCGGCAGCGACTGCTGCCGCAGCTCTCCGACTCCGAACGCGAACGGCTGCGCCGGATCGGCTCCGAAAGCAGGCAGCATGAGTACCTGATCAGCCGAGCACTCATGCGCCATGCGCTCGGCGCCACCCTCGAGCGGCCACACGCCGACTTCCACTTCCACGAAAACGGCGCCGTCCCGACAATCACCCCCTGCCCCGACGAACTCGACCTGAGCCTGAGCCACAGCCGGGGGCTGATCGGTGTCGTGCTGGCCTCGCTGCCGGTGGGGCTGGATATCGAGTGGCTCAAGCGAGACACCCGGCCCGAGCTGCAGCGCTACCTCAACGACGACAACGACCGCACCCTGCTCGAGCGCTACCGAAACCTGGCAGAGGAGGAGCGCTTCCTCTACAGCTGGAGCCTGCGCGAAGCCTGGTACAAGGCCCACCCGTCGCACCAGAGCACCGCTACCAGCGCGCTGTCGCTGACAGGGATCGAAGACTCCGGCTGGAGCGCGCACGCTGTACGGATCGCCGATCACCTGTGCGTTATCTCGACCCCCGAACCGGTCGCAGTCGATCTGTATTACTGCACGCCCTTTGTCGGCCGGCGTCGGATCTACCCGCCGGTCCGGCGGATCCTGTCGGCGCAGACCTTCTTGCACCAAACAGGTGCGCGCATAGCGCCACGCACCAACATACACCGCCCAAGAATCCTGCGCTGAGCTCTCCTAGGCAGGAAGGGCTATTGCTGTACGGGACCGTCGGAGGCATGGATGCCGACGCCGAGCGTACAGGGATGATGGGATGGACACCTCTTGCAGCTATCGGCGTCATAATGCGCCAAGGTTGAATTTCTCGATTCAAAGGCTCACAAGAGGTGTCCACTATGGAAGTTAACTTGATCGCACTGGATTTGGCAAAGTCTGTTTTGCAGGTTTGTGGGGTAAACATAGCCGGAAAGCAGGTATTTAACCGCCAACTGGCTCGAAAGCGGGTTTTAGCGTTTCTGACCCAATACCCAGGAGTCACGGTTGCCATGGAGGCATGCAGCGGCTCCAACTATTGGGGACGGGAACTCAAACGACTCGGGCACCCGGTCATGTTGATCCCGCCCCAACACGTGAAGCCCTTCGTGAAGGGCAACAAAAATGACCGCAATGACGCCTTCGCCATTACTGAGGCAGCCAGGCGTCCCGGGCTGCGTTGCGTCGAGCCGCGCAGCCTAGAGCAGACGGACCTGATTCAGGTCCATCGCTTGCGGGAACGCAAGGTGGCCCAACGCACGGCCTTGATCAACCAGCTCAGGGGCTTTTTGGCAGAATATGGCATTGTGGTCAGTCAAGGCAAAGAGCGGCTGCTCAGCGCGCTGCCCGAACTCCTGGAGGATGGCGACAACAGTCTGACAATCGGTGCTCGGCAGCTGTTCCAGATCATCGTTGAGGAATGGCAGGCTCTGGATATTGCCATCTTGGCGCTGGATCGACAGATCAAGCGGCAAGCCACTGAAAGCGAAGCGGCTCAGCGCCTGACACGGATCAAGGGGGTGGCAGCACAAACAGCCACTGCAGTGGTAGCCCATGCCGGCAACGGCAGTGCCTACAAGAGCGGGCGGC
>Ga0214472_10001880_pt1 | contig 22806 bp, 16 predicted proteins | sample RVTome_6_FD_207662 | JGI IMG/M metagenome (GOLD analysis project Ga0214472, IMG submission 207662) | Soil microbial communities from uranium-contaminated site in the Upper Colorado River Basin, Wyoming, United States - RVT140D175 | ecosystem: Environmental > Terrestrial > Soil > Contaminated >...
TCCACGGCTCGATCAGTCTCCACTGCTCGTCCGTCAGGTCTGAAGGGTAAGGAATCCGTTCCATACCCCCTTATCGGCAAAATGGTGCCTTTTCACACACGTTCTAAGCGCCCCACGGACTTCAGCCCTACGTAGGGTGGGCCAGCCCGACGTAGGGTGGGCCAGCACGACGTAGGGTGGGCCAGCACGACGTAGGGTGGGCCAGCACGACGTAGGGTGGGCCATGCCCACCATATAGACGTAGCGTGGGCCAGCACGACGTAGGGTGGGCCAGCACGACGTAGGGTGGGCCATGCCCACCATATAGACGTACGGTGAGCCAGCACGACGTAGCGTGGGCCAGCACGACGTAGGGTGGGCCATGCCCACCATATAGACGTAGCGTGGGCCAGCACGACGTAGGGTGGGCCAGCACGACGTAGGGTGGGCCAGCACAACGTAGGGTGGGCCATGCCCACCATATAGCGTCACCCTTCATGGGTGACGCCGACCGCCCCCGATCTGAACCGCGACTGGTAAGGAGCGGGCACCACCCGCCCCGCAAAGCTCACGGGCCGCCCCCCGGCGAACGCCGAATCATCGAACCGTCACGCACCCGCGGCGAACGAACACGAATCGCTCCCCCGGTGGCCCCACCCCGCTCCCCGAACCGATTCCCCCAGATGGCGAAATCACGCAGATCGACATCGTAATCGGGGTCAAGGTCGAAGATATGCCAGCCGGCGAGGGTCGGATCGGCGAACGGGCCGGTCATGCGCTCAACGAGCGCGGCGTAATCGGCGAGGCCCACGACGCTGTCGCCGTCGAAGTCGCCCGGCACGGGTGGCGGCGGCGGCACAAGCGGATCGACGATAATGAACCCGGGCCGGATCGTCGTGTCCGTCCCCTCGGGGCCACCCACCGTCAGCGTGACCGTGTAGCTCCCGGCCGTAGCATATCGGTGGACCGCGTTCTGTACCGTGCTGTCGATCACGCCGTCGCTCTCGAAGTCCCAGTTCCAGGCCACCGCCTCACCGCCCGACTCGTCAGCAAACGCCACCGGCAGCGGCTCGACGCCGTCCGTCACGTCCGCCGAGAACCTCGCCACCAGCGGATGCCGGTTCTCAACGGTCTCGGTGAAGAAGCTCTCGGTCCCGTCCGTAGCGACAGCCGTTACAAAGTAGTGCCACGTGGGGGCGCTACCCGCCACGCTCCACGGATGCCCGGTGTCGAAGTGCGTGTCGCTCGTCGTCCCGAGCAGAGTATACTTCGGCTCATCATCCGGCCGAGCGTAGACCTTGTAGGCGCTAACGCTGGGATCAGGCGAGGCGTCCCACAATACTCGCGTGAGGCCGTCCGCCGGATCTGTCCGGATCGATGTCGGGCCCTCCACATCCGCGACAAGCGTGACTCGCGCCAGAGTCTCCGCGTTCACGAGCAGCGCATGAACCGAGCCGCCCTTCACGCAATGCGCAGATGCCTGGACGGTCTCAGAATCCGCGTCGTTACTGTATGCGGCGCGCGCGATGATGATGCCTTCGCCGACGCATTTGATCTCTAAACGGTATGTCCCCGGGTTCGCATCATTCAACTTGAGCGCACCTCCACTGCCCGCCGACACAAGCTGCGCGCCCGGGATCTCGTCAACGAGCTCTCCAGTGAAGGGGTCGACACCGGCCGCACGCTGGTCGGGATCAATGAAAAGCACAGTGGCATCCCCGGCCACGCTTATGTCGAGAACATTGGCGAGTCCCCCTTGCAATAGCAACTCCTGAGCAACTGCGCAGGGTTGTCCGGTCAGGAATTCACATATCTCAGCTCTATTCGCTTTCATTAGCTCCGCGTGACTTCCCTCCTGGCTCTGCTCCACGCGTGGCAGCCCCAGATCGGCCAGAACCGAGGACTTTGGCACGGTACCGTCCCCGAGCTCCTGCAAACCATCAGACTGAGGCGACTCTGGGACCCCTTGCGGGAACAGTCCATCGCCGCCGGGAGCACCGACCAGGACATTGACAAGCGTCTTCTCGCTGGCCGAAAAGAAGAGCTTCGTCCGAACGGCAAGTGGGCTACCGGACTCTCCGACGAGCCTTTCAGGATGGGCGTACGGTTGGTGGCCGGCGTTCAAGGCGGAAAGCACAGAACCGGACGCACCGCTCCACTGGCGAAGAAGGACCCCCCCGTCGTTGATGAACGGGTACGTCGCCATTAAATCCCCCAGGCCGGAAACCTGCGCGCGGATAAACGTGAGCCAGCCGGCCTGATCCGGGGGTTGATACCCCTGTAAGTCCAACGCTGCCAGTTTGGCTGTCTCGCTGTAGAAGTCGTTCAAGCCACAGGCCCAAGCAGCCGTGCTGTTCTGGATTGTGTCGGCGCCAGCAAGATCCCCACCCTCCCAAACATAATATGCAATCGGCGCGCCCTCACTGGGCGTACCGAGCAAAGCGAGCTTATCCACGTCCTCACCGTAGTCGTCACTTTGGATGTAGGCCCGTGCTAACAGACCGCCCATCGAATGAGCCACAATATGCACCTTGTCTGTTGGGCTTCGTTTCACATTGTCGATTGCGGGCTTCAGATACTCGCGCCACGCTTCGTCGACGGGAAGCCGCCAGTTCCACGGAACCGGCACAAGGTCAAACGAGTCCGAGAGGGCAGATCGAAGAGAGCGCCAAACATCGACATCACGCCCGAACGCAAGCCGCCGTGGGCACTCCGGATCATAGAGCACGAGGTCGGCTGCCGACGGCGTCCGTCCCAACTGTGGATACCAGTTGCGCGGCGCGATCTTCATCGTGCTGCCGAGAATACCGCCAACGAGCAAGACTCGCTGCCGCCCCCAGTTAGCGTGCATGTTCTCGATAGCGGTTCTTCCGGCGATAACGCGCACGGGGCGATTAACGGCATCGGACGGGGAGATAAGGTAGTCTCCTGGAGGAAGCTCATAGGTGTACCTGCCATCCTCGTCCGTTTGCTGGACGGGGACGAGCGGATGATCGTCCCGGCGTCTCTGCACCAGAACATAAATTCCCCGCGCCGGGGATGGCGGGTTCCCGGTGGTAACGTGCCCCGTAATCCATCCCGGTGTCGAGGCGGGGGCAGTTACATCGAATGTCTCACTGACCGCCTGCTGCCCCTGGGCGGTGCGCGCGACTAGCGCCACGCTGGTCGCGGCGCTCGTAAACGATAGGTGGTCGCTCCACATACCGCCGACTATGTCGACATAGTTCTTGCTCACAATTGTACTCTTCGTTGCGCTCAGGTAGACCCGTCCGGAGTACGTCTCGACCATTTGGTTATTCCCGTCATGAGCCGTGATGGTCACCGGGATCCGTTCGTTGACCATGTAGGGGCCGGGGATGGGATCGAACTCGAAGTGGGTCACCTGGGCGGTCGGCTCGCTTCCGGCCTGGGTGAGGGTTACGTCGCGGTAGGTGGGGTTTGCGGCCGGGGCGCTGACGCGGATCGTGCCGCTACGCGGGCCGGGATTCGGATTCTCGTCGAACTCGGCCCAAAGAATCGCGGACGCCGTTCCGGCGGCCGGCAGGGGTGAGGTGAGTCGCAGCCAATCCTCACCGGCCGTGACGCTCGCCGACCACGCCGTCGGGGCGCGCAAGGTGACGGCAACCCCGAACAACCCGCCCGCGGCTTCCCGGCTGACCGCCTGCGGGGTCAGGAGCCAGGCTGGGGCGATGCACGCGCCCGGCTCGATCCGGGCCAGGTTCCATGCGCCGGAGTAGCCGGAGTACGCCCACGTTCCCGACGCGGTGCAGCCGTCGAAATCGAACGTGCCGTTGAGCGTCGCACCGGCGAACGAGCCGAAGACAGTGCCGTCCGGCTCGACGGTTACGACACTCTGAAAATCGACGGTGCCGAAATACGAAATGAACGTGAACGAAATCGTGTTGTTGCAATCGAAGTAGGCCTCCAACGTGCCCGCCGACGCCCCGCTGTACGTGCCGCCGTACGGACCCACGCAGCCCGTCGGGTTGTCGTAGGTGAACGTGGCCGAATCCCCCCAGACGCGGTTGATCCCGCGGGTATCCAAGTCAAAGAACGCCGTCGAGGCGAAGCTCGGGTCCGGGCGCGGCAGCGACGTATCGAGGTCGAACGGCAAGCTTTCGGCGAACTGCGGCGTGAACGTCGCGAGCCGGGTGTCGACCGGGAACGGGAAACTGTCGTCGTAACCCGGCGTGGCGATGGTCAGGCGGGTGTCGATGTCGAAGTCGTTGCTGTCGGCGTAGGGCAGGCCCAACGACTCGAGGACGCGGGCCAGGTCCGGCGAAAACGGCGCAGCCGCCAGCAGCAGCCCGCCGGCCGCGATCAGTACCGCCCGGATCAGTACCGCGCGGATCAGTACCGCGCGGATCAGTACCGCGCGGATCAGTACCGCGCGTGGTAACAAGCGGCCTGCCCCCGGCGTTGATGTCCACTCCGGTATCATTCTCGGCATCCGGGCCACTCCATACCTGTCGTGGTTCTGATTGGCGCGATCAGAACCGCGCGTGGTAACAAGCGGTCTGCCACGGTGGTCCGAGTGCGCCTCATGTTTGTTTGTCGCCTCCGGTCCGCTCCATACATGTCGCGGTTCTGGTTGCCGGTGTGACGCTTCACAGTTCGCCACCCATATCCGTCCCCTGGCTTTCCGCGACGTACCGGCAGCCTTCGCGCAGCTCATGCTCCTTCCACAGATACCGCGTGCTGCCGTGGCGCGACCAGATTCGCGCTCCCCGCCCTTCGAGGCCCCGCTCGCGCAGAACGCGGGTCGCGTTGGACTTAAACGCCTGCATCACCTGCTCCGGCGGCTGCGGTGCGCCCACCACCGCGTGGACGTGGTTCCCACGGACGTTCAGCGCCCACAGCGTCCAGCCCCGGAACGTGCAGACGTCGCGGACGGCGTCGGCCACGACCGTGCGGCGTGACTCGCTGAATGCTACCGGTTCACGGCGAAGGCTGGTAGTCTGGGCTCGCTCGACGCCCGGATTGGGCGCCAACAGGGGCGTCCCGTAGTCGTTGTGGTCCCGATCCACCGAGCCGCGGGCGTCACCGTGGAGCCAGGTCCCGTACGTGCGGAACGTGATGAGATAGGCCACCGGATCGCTCATAGCTGTTCCAGAGTCATCCGGCTGTCAAGCCGCTCCATACTTGTCGCGGTACTGATCGCAGCGCCCATCAGTACCGCGCGTGGTAACAAGCGGTCTGCCACGGTGGTCCGAGTGCGCCTCATGTTTGTCTGTCGCCTCCGATCCGCTCCATACCTGTCGCGGTGCTGTTCGGCCGCTCCATATCTGTCGCGGTTCAGAACCGCGCGTGGTAACAAGCGGTCTGCCCAGTCGCGCCTCAGTACCGCGCATGGTAACAAGCGGCCTGCTCAGTACCGCGAGGGGCAACGAGCCGGCCACAACCGCTAATTCGGGTCCAGCACCAGACGAAAGCCGATAGTGCCGTCAGGGCTAGCGGTGCCAGCGGACCTCGATTCGTACGTTTTGTAAAGGTTGTTCCATCCGCCACCTCGAATTATCCGACAAGTTGGACCACAGCCAGTTGCCGTCCACTCAAACACGTTTCCAGTCATGTCGTAGGCACCGTAGTAGCTTTTCGCATCATTCGTTTCGGGCGTAACCCCGTTGTATCGGCCGACCTCGGTGGGAGCACCGATGCAATAAACATTTACAAAAACATTCGCATCCGCGCACGAAATGGAATCCGATTGAAACGCGTAGGTCCAATACTTATTGATCGTCGGGTCCCAGGCCGCGGCCTTCTCCCATTCCTGCTGCGTTGGAAGGCGGAACGTCCGGCCTTCGCGCTCGGAGAGCCAGGCGGCGAACGCATCGGCGTCGAGCGCGCTCACGCAGCGCGCCGGATAGTTCTCCCGCCCGAACGGCACAGTGTAGAAGACGTTCGGCGGTGCCGACCGGGTGATCTCCATGCATAAAGCCCAATGTTCGCCGTCCGGATCGGCGTCGTTGAGGAACTCGGCGTAGCGCACGTTGGTGACTTCGTACTTGTCAATGAAGAAGCTGTCGACGTAGGTCCAACTTGACGAGCGCTGGTACGGGAAAGAACCCGCTGCCACGAAGACCATATTCGATAACGTGCCGCCGTCGTCGGCAAACACACGCGCCCGCATCGTGGCGGCCACGCCCGGGATGTCCCGGCCGGCGTCCCAGACGATGTGTCGATCCGGGCCCGGCGCGACGTTGTGGCCCACGTTCCCGGTCAGCGTCAGGGCCGGGACGTTCCACGTCGCCCCGCCGTCCCCGCTGACGACCGGCCAGACGGTACACGGCGCGTTGTGCGTCAGGTCGTAGTAGATGTCCACCAGGCGCGAGGCGTCGGCGCGCTGAGACGCCCGGACATTGTTCACCACGGGAGCGGTCTGGGCTCGGACGGTTGAGGCAATCACAACGAACAGGACGGCTGCTGCAAGCACTCGCATGACACGCTCCTTTGAGCTTGATCGGTGCCGGGGACGAACCCGGCGAAAATGAATGGAGCGTGAGTGTATCCGGATGCCGCCGGACAAGCAAGCAAAAAAACAAAACGCAACCGGCAACAGCGGCAATCGGCCCCGATCCGAACCCCGAACGGTAGTGAGCGGGCATGGCGGAAGTGACGAAGCGACGCGCCCGCGAAGGGACGGAACCCGCCCCAATCCCACCCGCCAAGCGCCGGCACGGGAGCTGGGTTATTGCCTTGATGCCCACCTCCCCGGCGTAAGGCAAACAGCATCCCCTGGGGCCCGGGAGAAGGCCGGAAGGCCCCTGTGAGAAGCAATGGAGCACCTGTTCATGAAACGCCCAAAACCACCCTTGCAAAACCAGAGAACATCTTGACACCCAAGGACGGTCGGTATATGTTAGGACAAGCCGCGGCGGGGGATGCCGCGGCGTACGGCCGCTGCGTCGCTCCGAACGCGGGGCCGGCAACATGGAGTCTGCGCGCCGACGAGCGCGAGAAAGGAGCCCGGCCACGCAAAGAAAAAATGCGAAACGAAGCCAAAAAAGGCCCTGGCGCTATCAAGAACGCCGTTTGTGTTAAGAAAACGAACCCAAACGAAGCCGCCGCAGGCCTGGTCGTGACCAACCTGCCCCGACAGCGACCCGCCGCGCTCGGTACGCCTCGCGGCCGACGCAGCCCTTGACCTGGTCCTGGCGTTGGTGATTTTCGGCCCCGGCTTTCGGTGATGACATGCTGATGCCGTGTTTCGCGAGCCTGTACCGAGCCGCGCCTCTTCCGAGCCGCGTTTTTTCCGAGCCGCCGGCCGCACCGATCGAACCGGGCGCAGCGCCCCTCAGCGAGCCGCACATCAGGCAAACCTCAATACACCCCCTCGATAACCGGCGTGGCGAACCCGGAGAACGGGCGCACGTCGCCGACGCCGTCCCAAGGGTAGGCGTCGCAGGGCGGGTGGCGGATGCCTTCGTCGCGCTCCAGGAAGCGGGGGACGAAGAACTCCCGGGTCAGCGTGGTCAGGCGGACCCGGCCCAGTTCGCCGTAGTCGACCACGCGCATCGGATCGTCGGGATCGACGACTTCGATCATCGCCCGCGGGCTCGGCGGGTAGTAGATCACGCTGTAGTTGTCGGCCGGGTCGAACGGCTTGTGGCAGGCCAGCCCCATCAGCGTGTTGCCGTAGGTCGGCACGAACTCGATCTTGTTCTCGAGCAACTCCTCGCGGGCGAAACGGTGAAACTGCGCGGTAAGCTGCGTCCCGCCGCAGAAGACGCCGGTGATGCCCGCCTTGACGAGGGAGATCCGCTCGCAGATCGCCTCGAGCAGCTTGGGCGTCGTGAACATGCAGCGGATGCTCTCATGGGCGCGAAGCAGCGTCAGCCCCTGGTTGACCACGTGGTCCTTGTACTCGTGCATCGACTCCTGCCGGCCCGACTTGATGAGCTTGACGACCCACCGCGGGTCCATGTCCACGCAGAAGCAGATGCCGCCGCGGTGCTGGCAGAGGTGCTCGACGGCCAGCCGCAGGCGCCGCGGGCCGCTGGGCCCGAGCATGAGCCAGTCGGAGCCTGTGGGGAACGCCTCGACGGAGAGGGTTTCGCTGAAGAGCTCGTAATCGGTGCGGAAGTCGTCGATGTTGATTCGGGATTTTGGGATGCCGGTGCTGCCGCCCGTCTCGAAGACGTACACGGGCCGGTCCGCGAACGCCTTGGGCACCCACCGCCGCACCGGCCCGCCGCGGAGCCACTCGTCCTCGAAGAAGGCGAGCTTGTCGAGGTCGGCGTAGGACTGCACGTCACGCTTGGGGCTCCACCCGAACTCCTTCGCCCGCTCAAGCCAGAACGGGCAGCCGGTCTTCGGATCGAAGTGCCAGGCAACGATCCCACGGGTGTGCTCGTCGAGCTGCGCCCGTGTTTTGGCAACTGAGGGGTTCTCTTGATAATCCATGATAAAGACCCTCAGTGATTGCTTCGCGTACGAAACTGCTTCACACGTTCTGTCTTCGCGTTCAGGCCTTCTCCAAACCCGCACAATCGCGACAAGACATTCGAATGCTTAGCCCATCCCTCCGGATCCGGAAACAGATGCGCGTAGTCAATCTCCGCATCGTGAAGCTCCTTCAAGGCCCGCTTGGCACAGCAACCAGGGATCGAGTATTGACATAGATTCTGGATATTTCCTGATTCCTGAAGGTACGCCTCCACATCGAAGTGTTCTCCCGTCAAGATCTGCGTATATATCCCTCCCTGAGCTTCCTGTCGTTTCCGAAAACGCTCTGACTTCGGGGCCGCTTCAATCAGTCTGAACTCTCCCTCAGTAAACGGAGATGGTTCCCGAGCAAGCACCCAGACGCATGCACTGGGGTTCTCTTCCTTGCGCTTCTTCAGAGTGTCGGTGTCCGGGTCATCTCCGCCCTCAAAACGGTGAATCCAACCAACCCAGTCGCTGAGCGCGAAGAAGGCGGCCACACGCCAATTCCTCGTCCAGTCGAGCAAGGGCGTAATCAATCCGAAGTGCCTGCCCAGCGCCCATAGTTCATCATCTTTGGCGACTTTCGATTCTGTGCGCATCGGGTCGGTTTCGCAGAACCTAGCCAAGTAGTCATCGCGGTTGACTTCGTATCCGTCGTTGTTGAAGCTGCATTGGATGGGTTTCCCATGACCTCGAAACTGCTTTACCCAGGGTTCCCGCTCGAAAAGCGACTCAAGCTTCCATTTCGGATCGCGAAGACCTCGAAAAACGTGAGCGTCAAGACCGCTCAGGACAGTCTTGGCTTCGTCCCAATCGCGAAGAGTCCGTGGGCTCATTTCTTCGTCCGGTCTCCGATTCCAAGTAGAAGTCCCTCGACGCTGATGTCTTCATCCAGATCCTCCCAATGGAGCCCGGTGCCCCCGCCGCTCATTTCGAACCGATCCCTTTGTTCTGGAGCGGCCCGGAGTAGCCGCGGGAAATATGTCAACGGCACGGCCAGCTTGCGGCCGTCCGCCAGCTCCACCCATAAGCTGTCCGCGTCGAACCAGACGCGCGTCGCAGCCGGCTTAGTCGCCGAAATGCTCATGCCAGCACCTCTTGATTAGAGCCTGATTCTCGTCGATGATTCGTTCGATCTTCTTCAGTTCCGCCGATGTCATAGCGTAAGATTCGACTAGGAGAATGCTGGGCTCCAGCCAGAACTTGGCCACTTTCTCGGCCTTCCGAACGTGAACATGCATGGGTTCTCGTGGATCGCCCTCATTGGAATAGAAGAAGAACCGGTAGCCTTCACTCCGCAATGCAACGGGCATCGACGTTATCCGTTGGCTCTTGCATCCCGCAAGCGACCGTCGAACGAGACTGCCTCACTGACCTTTCTGCACCGCATAGAGCGCCCGCCGATTGGTGATGTACAGCACTCCGTTGGCGACGACTGGCGTAGTGTAGACCGAGTTGCCCATGTCGTTCTCGGCGAGCAGTTTCTTCTCCTTGCCGTGCTCGAGCACGACGATCTCGCCGTCCTCATCGCCCAGCAGGACCTTTCCGTCCACGACGAACGGCGAGCCCCAGACGGCGGAGAAGACGTCGTGCCGCCAGTGCTTCGTGCCCGTCTGAGCGTCGAGGCAGTAGAGGAAGCCGCTCAGGTCGGAGGCGTAGAGCAGGCCGTCCGCGATCGCGACCGTGGACATGGTCCGGTTGTAATCATCGTCCCCGAAGTGCCACACTTTGCCGCTGTCCGTCACGTCACCGGACTTCGTCGCGTCGATGGCGTAGAGGTGACCCGGACCCTCGCCGTGCTCCGGGTCCTGTCCCACCGCCAGATACACCTTGTTGTCCCAGATGACGGGCGTCGAGATGACGTTGTTGCGCGTGCCGCGCCCGCCGAGTATCCACTTGGAGTCCTTGGGGTTCAGATCGAACTTCCACAGGACGTCTCCGTTCTGGGGATTGAAGGAATAGCACCACCCGTCGCCGGCACCGAAGATGACCTGCGGCCGGCCCGCGATCACGCCGTAGGCGGGCGAGGACCACTGCCCGTGCAGCACGTTCGCGCCGACCGGACTGGCCGTCCACACCACCTTGCCGGTGTTCTTGTTGACCGCGATGAAGTCGGGCGCTTCCGGCTCCGGGACGTTCAGATGCCCTTCGTCGACGCCGTTGGACGTCGTAACGAAGACCAGGTCGCCGGCGATCACCGGCGACGACGTCGCCAGATTGTGCGGGAACGCATCCAGCTCCGTGAACATGTCGAGGAGCCAGACGAAGTCCGCGTCCTCCTTTTCCTTGTACTTCTCGTCCTTGAACGGGCCGTCGTTCTCACCGTCAAGGAAGCCGTTGACGTCCGCGCAGACCAGCTCACATCGGTTGCTGACGTACCACATGCGCTCGCCCTCCACGACCGGTGCGGAGCAGATGCCCTGCTCGGGCCAGTCGTTCACCCGGCCCGTCGGCATCTTGTCATGCGTCGCCTGCCAGAGCATCCTCCCCGTCTTCTCGTCGAACGCCAGGATGACGCCCTTGTCGCCGGTAATGCTGGCCCGGTAGTTCCCGTTGTTGTTCGTGCCGACGAAGATCTTTCCGTCCACGACGACCGGATTGCCGTAAGTCTGCGACCCAAGGGGTGCCACCCACTTCACGTTCTTCTTGCTTTCGATACTCCACTCGGCGGGAATGCCCTTTTCGCCGGAGACCATGTTCCGGTCGGGCGATCCGCCCCACATCGGCCAGTCCCCGCGCTTGGCCTTCGCCAACGGCTCGGCCGACGCCGCCGCGACGACGACAAGAGTCGGGATCAACCCGATACACGTTCGCATGTCTGTCCTATTCATTGTCTGTCACTTGATAGTTGTCGAAGAAAACCGACGAGCCGGGCCGGCCCGGTCTCGTCCCTTTCGAATACGCATACAACCCCGGACTGCCCTCGCGATGCGGCGTCGGCGCAACCAGATCCGCCGTCCACTCCTCCGGCTCCTCTTGATCCCGGGGCCACACCTTCGCCAGAGCTCTGTTCCCGCTGGGCACGACCTCCACGCGGAGGTTGGCCCGGTACCACCGCTCACCGCTCCACTCAAACGGGACATCGACCTGAACGCGGGGGATGGGCTCATAGCTCACCAGCCGCAGCTTCTGTTCATGCGCCAGCAGGATCAGCTTCCAGCGCCCGTTGATCAGTCCCATGTCCGAGAGCACAGGTCGACCCTGTTGCCGCGGCTCGGCCATCAGGTCGGCCTGAACCGTGTATCCCACCGGAATCGGAGGACCGCTGAACGCCTGCATCCGGCAGTATGGCGCGGAGGGGCTTTCCGCCTTCTTGTGGAGAACGTGCGTGCCGTCTCGCTCCGCGATCTCGGTAGTCAGGTCCACGCCGATCCAGCCTGGGGGCTGCGTTCCCGTCGCCATCGCGTCGAAGTTCTCGTGAATCGGCAGCGTCGGACTCACGCGGACTCGGGCCTCCGCCGTCAACCCCGAAGCCTGGGCACGGATGACCCCGGCCGAGAACCTGTTGTCCGTAGCCGCAGTGAATACGCCCGGCTTGGTGAACGCCCCGGCCGGGCCCTCGGCGGACCACTTCGCCTCAGGGGCGCCGATGACGCGGCCGTTGTCGTCGAACAGGCGGGCGATAAACGTCCGCTGATCGCCCGGCGACAGCGTGGTGTCCATCGGCACGATCTGAAGTGCCCCGGGTTTCTCCGGATTGACCGCCCGTTCGTCCCCCATCCGTGGAATCGGGACCTCGACGGAATCGGGGCGCTGCTTCGGGCCCAAGCAGAACATCTCGTAGCTGGTCATGAAGTAGACCCGCCCGTCGGCGACGGCCGGCGAGCCGTTGAACTCGACCACGGCGCTGTCGCGCCCGGCGAACTCTTCTTCATCGAGCGTCTCCGCGTGATCCCCCGCGTCCTTCACGATCAGGAACCGGCCGTTGACCTCGCCCGCATAGATAATGCCGTCGGCGGTCACCGCCGGCGAGCCCTTCATCACCCGCCCGAGCTTGTGCTCCCAGACCTTCTCCCCGGTCCGGGCGTTGAAGCACAGCAGATCCGCATTGTTGGTGACGACGTACAGCCGCCCGCGTGCGATGGCCGGCGAGGAGTACCCCGCGGTGATCCCGTCATGGCGCCACACGACCCCGCCTTCATTCAGGTTTCCCGTCTTCGACGCGTCGAGGCAGACCACACTGCCCATCTCCGTCGTTTCGTGGTTTTCCTCGCTGTGGATGACATAAGCATAGTCGCCATCCACGACGACCGAGGAGTTGATCCCTCGCTTCGACAGGGTGAAGGACCAGACCCGCTCGCCGGTGCGGGCCAGCATCCCGTACACGTTGCCGTCGGCGTTCGCGGCGACCAGAAGGCGTCGCCCGTCGATCACGGTAACCACCGGGACCGAGTAGGTGGTGTCCAGCGGCTTGACGCCGGGCTGGGCCCACCATTCGACTTCGCCGGTGTGTTTGTTGAACGCGATGTAGCGGTGCCCCGACTTCTTCGGGCCCGTATTCCAGCTCGACAGGATGTAGACGAGGCTGATAATGACCCGGTCTTCGTCCACGATCGGCGTATGCAGCCGCCCGCCGTAACCGCTGTAGCGTCCGAACGTCTCGCTCAGCGACCGTTTCCAGACCACGTCGCCGTCACGGCTGAAACAGAACAGCTCGCCGCCCGTCCCGTGTGCGTAGACGTTGCCCGTTTCCGGATCGCCCGCCACCGCCGTCCACCCCAGCCGTGCCTCGACGATGTCGGTATGGTATACCGGGAACCCGTACTCCCAGACCAGCCGACCGGTCACGGCGTCCAGACAGACCACCCGCTCTGCGAGCGTATCCGGGTCGGGCACGATCGCGAACAGCCGCCCATCCATGATCACCGGCGTCGAGCGTCCCCCGATCGGCGTCCGCCAGAGAAGGTTCTCGCCGGCCTGCGACCACCTCGTCACCGGGGCCGGCTCCCGCGTCATCCCGGTTTGTTCCGGGCCCCGCCAGTACGGCCAATCGTTCGCGTGCGCCCCGACACCAAAGCCGGCGATCAGGAACGCAACGACCAAGCCTCGAATCACTCGTCCGCTCTCCTTTCTGACTCCCATACGACTCTGCGCGCCTTCATCTCGAACCGCGGCAGGCGCCCGGGTTCCACCGCAACAACCGTCGGCCGAAAGTGCAGCCGGTCCCGAACCGCATCTTCGATCCGCCCGACCAGGGCGCTCGCGTCTTCGTTGACCCGCGGCTCAACCTCGATCCGAAGGCCGCTGGTCGCCCCGGCGCGGGCCACGACCAGCCGGTATTCAGCCACCTCCGCGAACCCCCCTAGAATACCGTTAATCGCGCTCGGGAACACGTTGTTCCCGCGAATCACCAGCATGTCGTCGATACGCCCCTGGATTCCGCCCTCCAGCCGGGCGAACCACCGGCCGCACGCACACTGCCCCCGCGTCAGTACCACCTGGTCCCCGGTGCGATAGCGCACCAACGGGCTGCCCAGGCGCCCCAGGTTCGTCAGCACCAACTCCCCGGCCGTCCCGTCAGGCATCAGCTCGCCCGACCGTGGATCGATCACCTCGGCCACGAACTCCGTCTCGATCACGTGCATCCCGCCGGGGTTCTCTTCGCATTCGAACCCGTAGGCCCCGATCTCGGTCATGCCGACATGGTCGCGCACCCGCGCACTCCATGCCGATTCGATCCGCGAACGCACGGCCGGAGTGTGACCGCCCGGCTCGCCGGCCACCACCAACAGTCGGACGGCCGATGAGTGCAGGTCGAGCCGCTCTTCTGCCGCGACCTCCGCCATGCGCAGCGCGTACGTCGGCGTGCAGCAAACAACCGTCACCTCGTTGTCGAATATGAAGCGCAGCCGCGCGCTGGTCGTCATTCCGCCCGCAGCCAGACACAGGTTCCCCAGGTTCGTTCCCGATTCGAACGCCGCCCAGAACCCCACGAACGGACCGAAGGAGAACGGGTAGACGATTCGATCACCGGATCGCAGCCCGGCCCCGCGGAACACCATCCCCCAGCAGCGCTTCCACCATTCCCAGCTTTGCGGGGTGTCGAGCCAGCGGATCGGCCGGCCCGTCGTCCCCGAGGTCTGATGAAAACGCGTGTAGCTTTCAACCGGCAGCGTGTGCGTCGTCCCGAACGGAGGATGTTCCGCCTGATCCGCCTCGAGCTCCGCCCGTGTGGTAAAGGGCAGCGCCTCCCATTGACCGCGGTTCAGCGCGACCCCCAACGGCTCGAACTTCCGGCGGTAAAACGAGTCCGACGGCCCCAGGGCCTGTTGAAGCGCGTCCAGCTTCGTGCTCTGCACGGCGGCGATGCCGGACGGATCGAGCCTCTCCTCCTCGGCGATCAAAAAGCTCATTCGTCCCCGATGATCCCGCACAACACGACCCATCAGCGGCCTGCCCCACGCGTGCAAGGCCCCTCGCGCCGGATGCCCCATGATACCGTATGGGTCGGCATTGTTCGAATCGGCCCACGCTGCCGCGCCGGGTCCGAGCCACGCGGAGCCCGTTTGCGTCGGGATTCCCACCGTGTAAGAACTCGTCGGACTCAGGTGGTGCCGGCGCCCCTCCTGCAACCGCCGCCCGCGAGGTTTTGAGTCAGTAACAAGGCCCGGGGCGACGGCTTGTGCCACGTGACGGCTGCGTTACCATCCGTGGATGGGCCGCGGCGCGGACAGGACGCTTTACGACGTCCGACGCCTGATCGTGGATGCAATGCCCCAGGCGACCGAGACGGGAAGTGGTTGCACGCGTTGCAAACACGGTTGTGGGACACTCATGCCGCTATCACCGGCCGTTGGGGCCAAGCAAAGGACGTTGGTTAACCAATGGCGAGGACAATCGGGAGTTCAATGGCGAAGATGTATCTGAGGTCCCTCTCCCTCGCAGCCCTGATGACCGGACGTGTCATAGCCGCTGAAATGGTTGACGTCCCCAACGCGTCGTTCGAAGAACCGCGTGCGCCGCGTGTGCCTCCCTTCGCCAGACCCGCTTTTTCCGGATTCGACGACGACGACTGGCTGCAAACGCCTCTTCCGCCGTGGTGGACGTTCGGTCAACTGGCCTGGAACCAGTCGGCCGGTGTCTTCTTCAACGTGCCGGACCCCGAACTGCACATCACCAACGCCGACGGCGAGCAGGTGGTGTTCATGTTCGCCACGCCCGACCTGGGGATCTTCCAGGACCTCGCCGCCACCTATGAGGTCGGCCGGTCGTACAGCCTGACGGTCGCCCTTCGAGGCGGCAGTGGCGGAATGCCGCTCGGCTCTCCGATCGAGCTCAGCCTCTACTACCGAGACGACGACGGCTACATCGTCCCCATCGCCGCCACCGAGTTTCTGAACGACTACACCGGCTCGCCGACGCTGCTGCTCGACGCATCGGTCGAGCTGACTACGGTACAACCTGCCGATGCCTGGGCGGATCGGCCTATCGGCATCATGATCCTGGCCACAGTCGGCCTGGATGAGCCGCAACTCCAGGGCGGGACCTGGGGTATCGACAACGTCCGGCTCGAGGCCCGAGGCGGCCTGGTCAACCCCGGAGATCTCGATGGCGATAGCGACGTCGATCTTGTGGACTACCTCAGCCTGAGTCTCTGCCTCACCGGGCCGGCCGAGGCCATTAGCTGCGGAAACGATCGGGCCGACATGGACGGCGACGGCGGCGTAGACCTGAAGGATGTCGCCCTCTTCGTCGGCAGGTTCACTGGGTCTCCACTTTAGAGTCCGCCACCGGCCTGAACCCGAGATGGCACGAACCAAAGGACTGCCGACCCAACCATGACCGCACGTCGACGCACAGCGTTCACCTTATTGGAGATACTCGTCGTGATGGGCGTGATCGGCGTGCTGCTGGGCATCCTCGTGCCCTCCCTGACGCGGGCCCGCAGTGTCGCCAAGCGCGCGGCGTGCAGCAGTAACTTGCGCCATGTGGGCATTGCCGTGCATTGTTACGCGCAGCAGTTCAACGGCTCGATCCCCTACGGGCCCAAGGCCCCGCCCGCGTTGACAGCGGGCAACTTCTACCCCGCTACGGGGACACCCACAAGTCTGATCTCGTTGCTCAACGGCGAGCCGGTCGGTGCCGGGCTGCTACTCGACGACTACCTGTCCAACACACCGCAGGCGCTCTTTTGCCCCGCGACCGATCAGCCTGTGGACACCGGCGCCGAACTGGAAAAGGTCGGAAGGTCGCAGGCACAGGCCAGCTATTACTATCGCCACGCCTCGGTCGCCAGGCGGTTCGACCCTGCCGGGGGTGTGCCTCGACCCGAGCACGTGCGGTTGGACGACCTGGGGCGCAACCGCAAAGGCAAGCCCATGCGCGTTCTGGCGTTGGACACGCAATTCGACGTTTCGTCCGAGTTCGCCGCGTTCGGCGTCGTGCCGAGAACCCACCACGGCCGCCGGGGAGTCAACACGCTCTATTCCGACGGGTCGGTCGGCTGGCACGCCAACGAGAACGAACGATTCACCGTGCGCCTGGACACCGTCCAGTCGCTGATCAACCCGTTCGACGCCATTCTGTCGACCTTCGAGGCGGCCGAGTGATGTGGCATCACGCGCACGCGGGGTGTGGGGATGGGTCTGGTCCGGCCTGCCACGCCACCCGAAGTGCGTTGCAGCGTCAACGACCGACTTCCCCGCGGCTTTCTTCCTGGAGTGGACCGGCGGCGGGCCTTCACGGCGCGTAGGAGTAACATGGCTCCACCAGATGCCGGGGGCGTCGGCAGAGAGCGCTGTTTATTGTGAGAGTCGTCTATCTCATTGCCGGCGCCGGCGGCATGTACTGCGGGTCATGTCTGCGCGACAACCGCCTGGTCGCCACGTGGCTCAGGCAGGGTCGCGACGTCGTTCTGATTCCGCTCTATACGCCCATCCGGACCGACGAAATGGATGTCAGTGAGCGTGCCGTCTCCTACGGCGGCATCAGCGTTTACCTCGAACAGCAATCGAAGCTCTTCCGGCGCATGCCGCGCGCGCTCGACCGGCTGCTCAGCGCCCGCAGCCTGCTGAGGCTCGCAGGCCGCCGGGCAGGCGCCACCCGCGCCAACGAACTGGGCGACATGACCGTGTCGGTTTTAGAAGGGTCGCACGGCCATCAGCGTCGCGAATTGGAACTGTTGATCGAACGGCTGCGGCCGCTTCAACCTGCGCTTGTCCACTTGCCGAACCTGCTGCTTCTCGGTGCCGCCAAGGACCTGAGGGCGGCGCTGAGCTGCCGTGTCGCGTGCAGCCTGGCCGGCGAGGACATCTTCCTCGACGCGTTGCCCGAGCCCCATCGCACCCAGGCGCTCGACCTGATCCGAAAGTCGGCCGCCGAGGTCGACCTGTTCGTCGCCCCTACGAACTACTACGCCGGGTTTGTCTGTCGGACCTACGGGATCGACGCGAGCCTGATTCGTTATGCCCCGTTGGGCATCGACACCGACGGCACGGCCGGTCCGGCCGACCCGGCTCCGCAACCTTTCACCATCGGCTACCTCGCCCGCATCTGCCCCGAGAAGGGGTTCCATGTGCTGTGCGATGCGTTCAAGCGTTTGCGGCAATCCGGCAAGACCTGCCGCCTACGCGTCGCCGGCTATCTCGGCCGCGCCGATCGCGTTTATTACAACGACACGGTCGCCGGCCTGGCACGGGCCGGAATGACCCGAGATTTCGAGTATCTGGGCGAGGTATCCCGCGCTCAGAAGGTCGAGTTCCTCGGCTCGCTCCACGTCCTGTCGGTGCCTACGGTCTACCACGAAGCGAAGGGGCTGTACGTCCTGGAAGCGATGGCCTGCGGCGTGCCCGTGGTCCAGCCCGGGCACGGCTCATTCCCGGAACTGATCGAAGCGACGGGCGGCGGCCTCGTTTACGACCCGAACGATGCCGGCGGCCTGGTCAATGCGCTGGTCGAGCTGATGGAGGACGATGACCTGCGCCGACGCCTCGCCGCCGCGGGGCGCCGGGCCGTGCGCGAGCGATTCACCGACGAGGTCATGGCCCGCGAAACCTGGTCGCTGTACGAGCAGTGCATCGGCGCGTAGCCTACTCATGTGGCACAGGTCTCCAACCCATGTGGCACAGGTTTCCAACCGGTGCGACACGGCTTCCAACCGGTCACACGGCGCCACCGAGTTGAGCCCATGCTGGAAGCGCAAGCAGTAAGCAGATGGTACGCCACCCGCGCCGGACGGCTCGAAGTGCTCCGCGAGGTGTCACTCACCGTCGCGCCCGGCGAGTCAGCGGCGATCATGGGCCCGTCGGGATCGGGTAAGAGCACATTCCTTAACATCCTGGGCACCCTGGACCGGCCGAGCGCGGGTCGCGTCACCTTGAATGACTGTGACCCGTTCACTTTGGATGAACGCGAGCTTGCCCGGTTCCGCAATCGCCGAATCGGCTTCATCTTCCAGGACCACCACCTGCTGCCCCAGTGCAACGTGGTGGAGAACGTGCTGATCCCGACGCTCGCCGACCGTGAGGGCCAAAGCGGGCTGAGCCGTGCCCAAGAACTGCTCGACCGCGTCGGGCTCGCCGGCCGTCTCGACCACCGTCCCGCCGAGCTTTCCGGGGGCGAGAAGCAACGCGTGGCGATTGCCCGGGCGCTGATTCGCAGGCCCGCCGTCGTGCTCGCCGACGAGCCGACCGGCAACCTCGACCGCGCTTCAGCAGAGGTGGTGGCCGATCTGCTCAGCGAAATCCCCCGGGACGAAGGCTCGGCCCTTGTCGTTGTCACTCACAGCCAGCGGTTGGCCGATCGGTTCCCGCGAGTCTACGACTTGAGCGAGGGGCGCCTGGAGCCGCGAACCTGACCGGGGAACGCATGAGCAAAGGCAGGCGGTGCGGAGAATCGGGTTGCGCTTGAGCACGCTACAACGCCGCAGCCTTGCCTTCCATTGGCGAGGCAACCTGGCCGTTGTGCTCGGAGTTGCCGTCGCCACCGCGATCCTCACCGGAGCGCTTTTGGTCGGCGACTCGATGCAGGCCAGCCTCCGCTCCATCGCCATTGACCGCCTCGGCCCGATCGACGATGCACTCGTCTCCAATCGCTTCCTTCGCGCGGAGCTGCCGGGTGAACTCGCCGCCACGGAAGCCTTCGCCGCGAGTTTCGACCGGGCCGTGCCCGCCATCCTGCTCTCTGGAAGCGTTTCGCACGCAGCCTCGACAGCGCTCGTCGGCCGCACGAATGTCTACGCCGTCAACCGCGGTTTTTGGTCACTGGTACACGGCTCGTCGGCGCCGCAGGCCGACGGACGAGGCGTGGTGCTCAACCGATCGCTCGCCGACGAACTCGGCGCCGCGCCGGGTGACGACGTACTGCTTCGTGTCGGCCAGCCGACCGGAATATCACCCGAAACGCTGCTGGGCCGGCGGGACCGCACCGCGGCCGGCGCGCGCCTGACCGTAGAGGCCGTCATTCCCGATGATGGAATGGCGTCGTTCAGCCTTCGCCCGGACCAGCGCAGCGCGCGAAACGCGTTCATCCCTCTGGATTTCGCCCAGCGATGGCTGGACCAGGCAGGAAGGATCAACGCCATCCTGGTGTCGCGCGCCGCGGGCTCCCCGTTGTCCTTTGACGGCGCTGCCGAGCTCCAACGGATTCTCGAGAACCAGGCGACACTCGCCGACTTCGAGCTTCGGCTTCGCGTGGATTCCGAACGCCGCTACGTGTCGCTCGAGAGCGATCGCTTCCTCATCGAGCCGCCGATCGAAGCCGCGGCCCGCACAACCGCCGACGAATTGGAGATCGGCACGACCTCGATTCTCGCTTACCTCGCCAACGCGATCGCGCTGGAAGGCGTCGCAGAAGCGTCGCGCGATGGGGCGGAGTTCGCTCGAGATGCCACGCACGAGGCCGCGCGACGCGCCGTTCCGTATTCCACCGTCGCCGGCGTCAGCTCCACCGGTCCGTCGGGCGCTACGTTCACATCGCTCGATGGAAACACGATCCGCGCGATCGACCAGGGCACGATCGTGATCAATGACTGGGTGGCCGCGCAGATCGGCGCGAAGTCCGGCGGTCGCATCCGGTTGGAGTACTACGCCGTCGGCCCATTCGGGGAACTCCAGACCCGCCAGGCGTTGTTCGATCTCGCCGCGATCGTACGGATGGACGGAACCGCCCGCGACGCCGGATGGACCCCCGAGTATCCCGGTGTCACCGACGTCGACACCATCGCGGCCTGGGATCCGCCCTTCCCCGTCGATCTCGACCGGGTCACCGACGCCGACGAGACGTATTGGCAGCAGCATCGTGCCACGCCCAAGGCGTTTGTCTCGCTGGTCGACGCCCAACGCCTGTGGGCACCGGACGCCGATCGCTTCGGCAGACTGACCGCCGTACGCTTCTACGCGGCTGCCGACGCCGACGTTGACAACCTCGCAACGCGCGTCGAGCAGCAGCTACTTCGGCGGACGCCGCTCGAAGCGCTCGGTCTTCGCTTCCAACCCGTCAAACAGCGGGCGCTGGAAGCAGCGAAGGGCAGCACCGACTTCAGCGGGCTGTTTATCGGATTCAGCCTCTTCCTCATTGCGTCCGCGCTCATGCTCGTTGCGCTGCTCTTCCGCCTCAACGCCGAGCGCCGGGCCGCTGAGATCGGGCTCCTCGAAGCCGTTGGCTTCGCACCGGGAAAGGTCGCCGGCCTGATGCTCGTCGAGGGCGCCGTCCTCGTGCTGATCGGCGGGCTGATCGGCCTGTTGGGTGCGGCCGGGTTCGCATGGCTTATGCTCGAAGGGCTGCGCTCCTGGTGGCTCCCGGCGGTGCAAACGTCGCTCCTGAGACTTCACGTCGGCACGGCCTCGATGTCGATCGGATACGTGTCGAGCATTGTCGTCGCCCTGGGCGCAGTCAGGTGGTCAATGCGCGGGATGGCGCGCCTACCTGTGCACGTCCTGATGGCGGGCGCCGTCGGCGCATCCGACTCACGGAATGCCACAGCCACCGGTGGCGCGCCCGGGACCCCGGGCCGAACGGCGTCGATCGTCGCGCTCATCGCCGTCGTCTCGGCCGCGGCTTCGATCGCGGCGCCGGCACTGACGGATGCCTTGGACCAAAGCATCGCCTTTTTCGCGTGCGGCGCCGCCACTCTTGTCGCGGCGCTCGCCGGGCTGAGCCGGTGGATGCAGAAACCGGATACCCGGATCGTCCATCGACCGGGATTCCGGGCCGTGCCCATGCTCGGCATCCGCAACATCTCCCGCCATCGGGGGCGGAGCCTGCTCACCGTCGGACTGGTCGGCTCCGCCACGTTCGTCATCGCCGCCATCGAGGCGTTTCGGATCGACGTGGATCCCAATGCCACGGACCGGCACTCGGGCACCGGCGGGTTCACCCTCCTCGCCGAGGCGGCCGTGCCCATCCATCGCGACCTCAATACGCGTTCCGGACGGCTGGCACTCGGCGTAGCGGATGACGATCTACACGCGAAACTGACGGTCGTTCCGTTCCGGCTGCGGGAGGGCGAGGAAACCAGTTGCCTCAACCTCTACAAACCGTCCGCGCCGCGCATCCTCGGCGCGACTCGGACTATGATCGATCGCGGCGGGTTTTCCTTTTCGACCTGGGAGAAGGGCGGTGATTCGGTCAACGAGAATCCCTGGGCGCTGCTCGACAAGCCGCTTCCCGACGGTGCCGTTCCGGTGATCGGCGACGAGGCCGCCGTTCTCTGGCAGCTCCATTCGGGTCTCGGCAAGGACCTGAGCATCACGGATGAGCGGGGGCGAACCGTGAGGCTGCGTTTCGTCGCCCTGCTCAAAGGCAGCGCGCTGCAAAGCGAGCTCATCATCGCGGAAGCCGACTTCACCGACCTGTTTCCGTCGGAAAGCGGGTATCGCTTCTTCCTCATCGACACGCCGGCGGATCAAGCTGCCGCCGTGACCCGATCGCTCGAACAGATCCTGAGCACCTACGGATTCGACGTGTCGTCGACAACCCGGAGGCTCGTCGACTTCTCCGCCGTTCAGAACACCTATCTTTCGACCTTCCAGACACTCGGCGGCCTCGGGCTCATGCTCGGCACGCTCGGTCTTGCCGCGGTGCTGTTGCGAAACGTCTGGGAGCGCCGCTCGGAGCTCGCGCTCCTGCGCGCTCTGGGCTTCTCCCCGCGCGCCCTCGGATGGCTGGTCCTCTCGGAGAACACGGCGCTCGTGGTCGCCGGCCTGCTGTGCGGGGCGATCCCGGCCGCCATCGCGGCTCTGCCGCACATACTCGGCCGCGCCGTGACGTTGCCCTGGGCCTCCCTCGGGTTGACCTTGCTCGGCGTCCTCGTCGTCGGCGTGGCTGGGGGCGCCGTTGCCTTGATGCCGGCGCTTCGCACTCCGCTGTTAAACGCGCTTCGTACCGAGTGATTCGCGAAGCGCCCGCGCAGCGCAGCGGGGCATGCCGCACAACCAAGCGGGCGAGCGCGGCCCCCAGGGC